>BS_KBA_SWE02_21mDRAFT_10000040_pt1 | contig 39136 bp, 38 predicted proteins | sample BalSeasSWE02_21m_FD_9196 | JGI IMG/M metagenome (IMG submission 9196)
AACTCATTTCCATTTTTCCATTCTAGCAGATATTCATTTTCCAAATTCACTGTAATAACAGCTAGTTCATCTTCTGGAATACCAAGTTTTATATCTGTTTTTATTTCTCTTCGAATTTGTTGTTGCTGAATTTTAAAAACAACAAAAAATCCGCCCAATTTAAGAACGAATAACATAATAAATAAAATGGCGACTACTTTTTTCAATGGCCTAAAATTAATTCATAATTATAGTCGATAATTGTTTAGGTAATATTACTAAAAAAAATTAATGAATTTATAATCGAATAAAATTCATTATTGAAAGTTTAAATATGCCAATATTTAGTAGCTTTAAACTTCTTTTTAATCTGTTAAAATAATGACTCGATATTTATCCTTCCTATTTTTATTTTTGTCAATTACCCTTAAGGCCCAACTCAAATCACCATCCAATTTTTTAGGTTATGAAATTGGAACTGAATTTTCTCGGCACGCAGATGTGGTTAACTATTTTGAACATGTGGCTGCCAATAGTAATATGGTAACCTATGCAAATTATGGTATGACGAACGAGCGAAGGCCTCTTACCTATGCTATAATTTCAACTCCTCAAAATTTAGCCAATATTGAAACTATACGAAGAGACAATTTAAAAAATATTGGTTTAGAAGCCGGATCCTCAAATCCACAAATTGCCATTGTTTGGCTGAGTTACAATGTGCACGGAAATGAAGCTTCCAGCACCGAATCTGCTATGCTCACGCTTTATAAACTTATCACTGAAAAACAAGAATGGCTGCAAAATACTGTTGTAATAATTGATCCATGTATCAATCCTGATGGTCGGGATCGATATGTAAATTGGTATAATCAAGTTAAATCAACTCCGTATAACGTTGTACAAACTGCATCTGAACATAGTGAGCCTTGGCCAGGAGGAAGAGCCAATCATTATCTATTTGACCTAAACCGAGATTGGGCGTGGGCTACGCAAATTGAAAGTCAGCAACGTTTAAAATTATACAATAAATGGATGCCACATGTTCATGTCGATTTTCATGAACAAGGTATTAATGAGCCTTACTATTTTTCACCAGCAGCCGAGCCATATCATGAATTGATTTCTCCTTTTCAACGTGAATTTCAAACAGAGATCGGAAAAAATAATGCAAAATATTTCGACAAAGAAGGCTGGTTATTTTTTACACGTGAACGCTTCGACTTATTATATCCTAGTTATGGGGATACCTATCCAACCTTTATGGGAGCTATCGGAATGACTTTTGAACAAGCTGGTCATGGACGCGCAGGCTTAGGCATAAATACTGATGAGGGATATGTACTGACGTTAAAGGATCGTATTGCCCACCATACAACCACTGGTTTATCTACTGTAGAGATGTCATCGAAAAATGCTGAGCGTTTAAATTCTGAATTCAAAAAGTTTTTCACCAATGATAACCTAAATTACAAAAGTTTTGTGCTTAAAGGAAATGCTGATAAAATTAAAGCCTTGACACAATTACTTGATAAGCATGAGATTAAATACGGTTTCTCATCGGGAGGAAACGTGAGTGGCTATAACTTTTCTGAGTCTAAATCCGGAACAATGGATGCCACAGGAGCTTTGGTTGTAAGCACCAATCAACCCAAAGGAAAAATGGTTCATGTACTATTTGAACCCGAGGCTGAATTAAGTGAGCCTTTAACATACGATATCACGGCTTGGAGTATTCCTTATGCATATGGTTTAGAAACAATCGCATCGACTTCAATAGTAAATACAAATGGAAACGCTCCTACAACACTTTACAATAATACACCTATGCCGTCTGGAGCTGGTTATATTGGGAAATGGGATGATATTTCGGATGCTACTTTTTTGGCGGCATTAATAAAGAGTGGAATTCTCGTTCGTTTTTCAGAGAAAGAACTACGTTTTGATGGGAAGCAATTCGGAAGAGGTAGTCTAGTGATTACGAAAAGTGACAATAGAAAGAATCCTGATTTTCACGAAACAGTAGCAAGAATTGCGAATGAGTATGAGCGAAATTTAGTTGCTATTCAAAGTAGTTTTAGTGATAACGGAGTCGATTTTGGATCGCCAGATATAAAGATGGTTAACCCTCCCAAGATAGGAATTTTAAAAGGTAAAAGTGTTTCATCTTTAAGTTTTGGTGCAGCCTGGCACTTTTTTGAAACTCAATTACAATATCCAGCAACAAATATTGATATAGAAGACCTTGAGAAAATCTCCCTATCCGGATTTAATGTACTCGTAATGCCTGAAGGTTGGTATAATAGTGTTTTAAATGAATCCAATTTGAAGAAAATAAAAGATTGGATAAGTAACGGTGGAAAGCTCATTGTAATTGGCCGAGCAACATCCTCTTTTGTGGATAAGGATGGATTTGGACTTACCGAAAATGAAGATCCTGATAAAGCAAAAGAAGAAGATAAAACTAAAACGAAAAAGTTAAATCTTACTCCTTATGATGAAAGAGAACGCGAAAACGTAAAAGACTTTATAACAGGAAGTATTTATAAAATTAGCATCGACCCATCTCATCCATTGGCATTTGGATACAAAAACACTTACTTTAGTTTAAAACAAGGAAAAAATTCCTATGCATTTCTAGAAGATGGCTATAATGTTGGTTACATCAAAGATGATGCAATAAGCGTATCTGGATTCTCCGGTAAAGATGCAAAAGCAGGTTTAAAAAATTCTGTAATATTTGGTGAAATCAGAATGGGAGCTGGAAGTGCAATATACTTGGCAGATGACATACTGTTTCGCTCCTTCTGGGAAAACGGAAAACTGTTTTTTGCCAATGCAATCTTTTTCGTAAATAATAATTCAATAGAATTATAGTACTTGAAATACCAAGTTATACCCCATTATTGAAATAGAATATTATTATTCCTCTTATTGCTTTACAGCATTAAATAAAGAGTTCATTCGAAGTATCCCTAGATAAGATGAGCGATTCAGCTTGATAGTATTTTTCCGATTTAACAACTTCATATAACCATTCATAATGATTATTTGTACGTCTCTTAAATTTGTAATTTAGTACTTTCTCCATTTTTCTTAGTTTATTAGCAAAGTGCAATTTTAAGAATAGAGATTTGGGGTACGGAACGAATATAGAATTATAAAAATAAAAAAACTAATTTTTTGTAATCTTTTTCCTACTTATTGAAATTCCCATATCAATTAATACCATCGTTTTTTATTTTTCTTAGAAGCTACAGACTTACGGCCTGATTTCTTTTGAGTTCCGTCCTTTTTTTTATGAATTTGAGGTTTTGTTTTTGGATCAAGAGGATAGGGATGATCTTCCACAACTTTTATAGACTTTTGAATTAACCTCTGAATACTAGTCACATAACTCTTCTCATCTGCAGCGCAAAAAGAATAAGATGTGCCAATATTTCCTGCGCGTCCTGTCCGTCCTATCCGATGAATATAAGTTTCCGATATATTTGGAAGATCAAAATTGATAACAGCATCTAATTCCTCAATATCTATTCCACGAGATGCAACATCAGTTGCAATTAAGATATTTACATCACCATTTTTAAACTTATTTAGCGCTGTTTGGCGAGCACTTTGTACTTTGTCTCCATGTAAGCTTTCTACCCTAAAATCATTTTTTATTAAAGATTGCTCCAATTTATCAACTCCATTTTTTGTTCTTCGGAAAATAAGAATATTTCCCTTTATTTCATTCCGAAGCAAATGCAAGCATAATTCAATTTTACTAGCTTTTGGCACATAATACAGCAACTGATTTACATTTTTAGCCGCCAACACAGTTGGTGTAACTTCAATTCGTTCTGGACTCTTCAGAATCGTTTTTGCTAATTGAACCACCTTTAAAGGTATAGTTGCAGAAAACAATAAGGATTGTTTTCCCTCTGGGCACATCCGCTCTATTTTTTGCACATCGTCGATAAAACCCATATCCAGCATTAAATCTGCTTCGTCCAAAACTAAAATTTCTACATTATCAAGATTAATTATTCCTTGTTTACGAAGGTCTAATAATCTTCCTGGAGTGGCTATAAGTATGTCAACGCCTTTGTTAAGAGCATCTTTTTGAGGTTCAATTGAAGCACCTCCAAAAACAACTGTAGTTCTTAAATTAGTGTATTTGCTATAGGCTTTAAATTCTGCTTCGATCTGAACGGCTAATTCTCGGGTAGGACTAATAACCAAAGCTCTAATTTTCTTTTCCTTTTTATTGGCATCTTGTTGATGAAACAATAATTGCAGTATTGGTAGTGCAAAAGCAGCCGTCTTTCCGGTCCCTGTTTGAGCAGAAACTATTACATCTTTTCTGGCTAGAACTAGGGGTATAGTCTGTTCTTGAACTTCGGTTGGTGAATCGTAGTTCTTTTCATAAATGGCTTTTAAAATAGGCTTATTTAAGGCGAGCTCAGTAAAATGCATATAGTTGTTTCACAAAGATTTGTGCAAATATACTATAATGCTGGCTTATTGATTGAACCTTTAATTGTACAATTAATTAATTCTAATAAGTAGAACTTAACGAAGCTGCCTCAATCCTTCGTAAATTACAACACTCACTGCATTTGCTAAATTGATACTTCGTATATGTGGACTGTGTATAGGTATTTTATATAAGCTCGCTAAATTATTCTTTGTAAGCTCGGGTGCTAATCCAACCGATTCTTTCCCAAAAATGAAGAACATACCATCTTGATAGTTTAAATCCCAATAGTTTTGTGTTCCATGACTAGAAAAGAAAACCATTTGCCTATCAATATATTTGGCAAAAAATTCATTTTGATTCTCATAAATCTGAAGATCTATATGCTGCCAATAGTCGAGTCCCGCTCGTTTAACTCGCTTATCACTTAATTCGAAACCAAATGGCTTTACTAAATGTAAAGTACTACCTGTAGCTAAACTCAGCCTTCCAATGTTACCTGTGTTGTTAGGAATTTCTGGTTCAATAAGGACAATATTGTAAGACATGATAAAATTTAAAGAGCCAAGATATGAAATTCTAAAGTATGGATAAGAGGCGGACCAATCATTGTGAAAATTAAGTTAAATTATTAACTGAATGACGTGCATCATAAAAGAATTGAAGATTTCTTTTGAAATTTGATTTTAATCCTAAAGCAGAGTATCATGAAAACAAAAGAAAAAGATCAATTCATAGATAGCGTTGTTGGAGCTCTCAGAAAAGCAGCTACGGAGATGGAAGAATTTCAAGTAAAAGTAGCCTTAGGGAAGGCGGAAGCACTCGACAAATATGAAGAAATTAAAAAGAAACTTAATCTTCTCATTCACGAAGGCAAATTCCAAATAAAAGAAGGAAAAGAGAAAATAGAAGATATCAATGCTAAGTTCGATGAGATTCGCATTCAATTGGCTCTAGGAAAAGCAGAAACAATTGAAGAATTCAAAAAACAAAAGAAGCAATTACTATTAACATTACATGACCTCGAGGTAAAGATCAAAACCAACGAAACACTTAAGCGTATCTATGCCGTTATTTTAATTGAAATAGAGACATTTAAGATTCAACTCGAGATTTTGGAGGAAAAATTTGAAGAAAAAAGAGATGTTGCAAAAATTTCTTTCGAAAAAGGAAAAGAAGAGTTTAATTCTTTTGTGAATAAATTTAAAACTAAGCACCAAGACAACGAAGAAACTGAATGGGAGGATTTTCAAGGAGAAGTTTCTCAAGCGTTTATTTATTTAAAGAAAGTTTTTAAAAAACCCGATTAATTAAACCCAAAAAAAATAGAATTCAATTACTTTGAATCATATATTTTACCAAGTATCATGATCTCCTTTTCGAAGATCACGCAACATACCTAAAGCTAAAATAACGGCAATAATTAAACATACAATACCGATCATAGAATACTCTCCCCATAATGGATGAACTCCTGAAATGATAAATAATGCAGCCCCAACAATCAAAGCTCCCATAATAAAAGCCGTAACTACTTGCTTTGTAACCCGCTGAATTGTGTGAATCATGGGATCTATTCCTTTATGAGTTAGATCTACTTTTATCTGCCCGCTGTTTATCTTATTGATTGCATTTTTAAGATCTCTTGGAAACTCTTCCATATAATTGCTCAATTCATAAATAGAATTAACAACCCTTTCTCCCATTTTAATAGGATTAAATTTTTTGGAAACACTTTTTAGCAAATAGGGCTTCACTATCGAAAATTGTTCTAATTCGGGATCAAGCTTTTGAATAACTCCTTCAATGGTAATCAGGGATCGTACAAAAAGGAAAAAATGAGCAGGGACCTTAAGTCCATGTGCCACAATAATATCTTTTAATTCAAGAAGTAAAGTACTCATTTCGTTTTTATGAATCGACCTTACGTAGTACTTTTCAACAAATTCATTGATATCAAATTCCAAACTCCGCATATTCTCTATGGGTGAGTAATTTGATAATTGTTGTAAGGCTTTAATAATTTTTTTTACATCTCTTCTTGTAATTGAAAGAAATAATTGCCCAAATGTTTCAATATCTCTCGGCAAAATACTTCCCATCATACCAAAATCCAAATAACAAATTTGCCCATTGGGTTGGATTAATAAATTTCCTGGATGTGGATCGGCATGAAAAAAACCAGATTCAAATATTTGCTTAAAATAACTTACTGCCAACCGTCTTGCAATAACTTTAGCATCTAACCCTGCTTCTTTAAGCTCTTTTAGTTTGTCAATTTTAATTCCCGACATAAATTCCAAGGCAAGAATCTTGGCAGTAGTAAACTCCTGATAGACTTTTGGTGAGTTGGCAAATTGATCATTCCCTTCATCCTTGATAAGATTATTATAAAAGCGCTGAACATTAATGGACTCATTAATGAAATCAAGTTCATCTAAGATAGATTCTTGAAAATTTTTAACTAGCCCTTTAGGATCAAAACTTTTCAACGATGGAATTCGTTTTTCTAATATTTCGGCAACACTGTACATTACCTTAATATCTTCTATAATAATTGCTTCAATTCCTGGGCGCTGGATCTTTAACGCTATCCTTTTTCCTGAATGCAATGTTATACCATGCACTTGGGCCAAGGAAGCAGAGGCAAAAGGTTTTGGATCGAACCAAGCGAATAAGTTTTCAACAGTATCTTTTAGTTCCGTTTCCACCACTTCTTTTGCTTCTCTATTAGACATTGGTGGCACTTTATCTTGTAGCTTTTCGAGCTCAAAAACCAATTCCAAAGGAACTAAATCTGGTCGATTGCTTAATATTTGTCCGAACTTAACAAACGTAGGCCCAAGTTCTTCGCATACCAAGCGCATTTTTTCCCATTTGGTATACTTCATAGCTCGCACTCTTGAAGACTTTGGAATTAATCGGTGAAGAAAACCATACCGCTTCTTTTCCTCCATATAATATACCAAATCTTCAAACCCGTATTTAACCAAGACCCTTAATATCTGATTGTATCGGGTAACCGATTTATACTTGCGATGAATGCTGGCGTAAATTCCCATCTTACTGTTTACTTTCCAATGAATTTAATCGTGCTTCCAATAAAGCAATGGCCATATTAGATTTCTCAACCTTCTCATTGAGCGCCTTAATCTCATTTAAATGGGCTATGTTCACTTTTTTGTAAAAGCTAATAACCAATTCTTCTATTTTCTCCTCGAGCTCCTCCTTAAGCTGACTCGTTTTATAAATCACCTTATCGATAAACTCCATTTCGTTCCCATTATCATCAAGTTGAGGTTCTGAAAAAGCTTTATTGACACTCTCTTTTCCTTTCTCCGACATCTCATTGAAACGGTCGATCAAATGCGTATCTCTTGCGATGTAATAAAGGCTGGAAGATAAAGTGAGTAGCTCTAATAACGTTTTTGTTTTCATAGTAATTTAGTTCTTAGTCCTTAAACAAATATAACTTGGAAAATCAAAAATTTGCATGATTCAAATCATGTGTAATTTTTACCCATGAACTTACCTTAGCACTGTAAAAACGTATAACTATGTACTTATGAAATCAAATTCAGTATCCACCATAATGACAAAAAATGTAGTTTGTGTTTCTCCGCTTCAGAAAATTATTGATGTGAAACATATATATGAAAAAAAGAAATTTCATCATCATATCCCTGTTATCGAAAACGACAAACTAGTTGGGATGGTAAGTTTAATTGACTTTATGTATAAGATTAACGGTGCAGGTCTTGATGATTCAACAGAAATATATAATGAACTTTTTGTAAAGGATATAATGACGCCCAACCCTTTTTCATTAACTGGTGATACAACCATAGAAGAAGTAGCTAGCATTTTAGCAAAAGGGAGATATCACGCAATTCCCATACTTAAGGAAGAAAAAGTTATTGGTATAATATCTACTGCTGATATAATCCGATTTTTCCTAGATAACTATTGATTTTCAATCCTAATAAGAAAATCATAAACCTAAAGTGAATAGATTAAATAACTATAGGAGTTAATCAAGGAACAAAATACAAACCGGTGTTGGGGCCTCAATTTCGTTATTATAGCTTAAAAGACCGCTAATCTCATCTCTCTTTAGAGATACAATATTGTTGGTGTTTTGATTTGCAACAACAATAAATTTTCCATCCGGAGACAGTGAAAAATTACGAGGGTCACCTCCATATGTCGATTGATACCCTAAAAGGGATAAAGAACCGTTTTGCATATTCACTTTAAACATTGCTATAGAATTGTGCCCTCTATTCGAGGCATATACAAACATACCATCCGAAGAAATATGAATATCTGCACTAGTATTAACTCCACTATAATCAATCGGTAAAGTAGAGATAACTGCTCCTTTCTCATAAAAACCTTCAACTGACTTTAAAAGTAATTGTATTGTATTATCTAATTCATTTAACACATATATCCAATTACCATTGGGATGAAACACAAGGTGACGTGGTCCCGCACCTGGGTTCATTTTTATTCTATCCGGACTTGATGGAATCAATTTTTTTAAATCTAAATCTAACTTGGAAAGCCACAGTTCGTTAGTGCCTAAATCTACCGAAATAATTTGATCACTCTTGGGCATAAACCAAGAAGAATGAGCATGTGGCCCCTGCTGTCGCTCGGTTACATCACTTCCATAATGTTGCTCAACAAAAAGCAAATCCGACAAATAACCACTATCATCAAGTTTTAATAAACCAACATTCCCACCCGTATAATTGGCAGCTAGTACATATCCTTCTTCATTAAGAGTAACAAAACAAGGATGTGCCCCACCGCTTACCTTTGTATTAATTAATTTCAGACTATCCTTTGTTATTAAATACGCAGAAACTGTACCAGTACTATCCTTGTCAATTTCATTTACAGCTAGAAGATATTTTTTATTAGCACTTATAGCTAAAAACGAAGGATTTTCAGAAATTGCCACTAAACCAAGACTCTTTAAAACACCGTCATTCTCAAGTGCATACTTGTAAATTCCTTGGCTCTTTAAATCCGTATATGTCCCTAAAAAGAAAGTATAATTATTCGAATCATGTATCTTCTCATGCTTATCGGTCTTACAACTTGCTAGAACACTAAAGAATAAAATAGTTATGGTTAATCTCATGGTATTTTATATTAGAATACTTTATTAAAGTGATCATCTCAATTTAGAATTGCTTACCTAATTATAGTATGAGTATCTAAATATGCGAAAAAAAAGGAGTAATTCAGATAAGAATAAAAGAATCATGGAAAACATTGATGAGATTTAAAATCTCTATACTTTCAAATCTATCTGCTTCAAGTTCTCTATTTTATTTCTCAGCAAGAAATCATCTATAGTTTCAAAATGCTCAATCACTCTTTTATCTTTAAATTCAAACACCTTCTCCGAGAGTCCTTGAAGAAAATCTCTATCGTGCGAAACTAAGATCAATGTGCCATCAAACTCCAACAAAGCCTCTTTAAGAACGTCCTTCGATTTTAAATCTAAATGATTAGTTGGCTCATCCAGAATCAATAAATTTACTGGTTCTAAAAGCAGTTTTACCATTGCGAGACGAGTCTTTTCTCCTCCAGATAGAATACTCACCTTTTTATCAATGGCGTCTCCTGAGAACATAAATCTTCCTAAAATATTTTTAATCTGAGTTCTTACATCTCCCTTAGCTACTTCATCAACAGTCTGAAAAACAGTTTTTTTTTTTTTTTTTTTTTTAACTCTGTATTCAACATTGAAGCCTGATTTTGGGCGAAATATCCAACCTTTGCATTATGACCTAGGGCACATTTACCTTCGAAACCAATTTCTCCCATTATTGCCTTAATCATTGTAGACTTTCCCTCACCGTTTCGCCCAACAAAAGAGACTTTTTGTCCTCTTGAAATAACCATATTAGCGTCTTTAAAAACGACTTGATCTCCGTACTTTTTAGATAAACTTTCAATGACCACTGGGTAATCTCCAGAACGCATTGCAGGAGGAAATCTAAGAGCTAAAGAAGAAGTGTCTATTTCATCGATTTCTATAATCTTTAGCTTCTCAAGCATTCGTTCTCGCGAAGTAACCTGATTGGTTTTAGAGTACGTACCTTTAAAACGATCTATAAATATCTGATTATCTGCTATAAATTTTTGTTGTTCCTGATACGCCTTAATTTGATGAGATCGACGGTCTGCTCGTAACTGCAAATAATGTGAATAGTTGGCCTTGTAATCATATATTTTACCCATAGTGACTTCAATAGTCCGATTGGTAATGTTATCGATGAAAGCTCGATCATGAGAAATTACTATAACGGCTTTCGCCTTATTAAGAAGAAAATCCTCTAGCCAAATAACAGATTCAATATCTACATGATTTGTAGGCTCATCTAATAAAATTAAATCTGGCTTTTGAAGGAGAATCTTTGCCAATTCGATACGCATTCGCCATCCTCCACTAAACTCTGAAGTAAGTCTATTAAAATCAGTGCGTTTAAACCCCAATCCTTGTAATGCTTTTTCTACTTCAGCTTCATAGTTAATCTCTTCTAAAGCATAATATTTTTCCCCTAAATCGGCTACCCGAGTGATAATATTCATATATGAGTCCGATTCGTAATCGGTGCGCGTTTCCAATTCCTTATTTAACAGTGCCATTTCATCCCGCATTTCGAAGATTTCCTTAAAAGCTTTTGATGTTTCTTCAAATACCGTACAGCTGTCCTCCGTAAGTAAATGTTGTGGTAAATATGCTATAACTGCCTCTTTTGGAAAACGAACATGCCCTCTAGTTGCTTTTTGCATTCCCGCAATAATTTTCATTATGGTAGACTTTCCGGCACCATTTTTACCCATCAACGCAATCTTATCCTGTTCATTTACAACAAAAGAAACATCATTGAACAAGGTATCACCATTAAACTCGACTGCAATTGCATCTATAGAAATCATAAGGTTTTTTAAAAGAATGCAAAACTAAAAAAAAGAAGCAGATAGTAAGGATTTTATAGAAAATATTAAAGAAGTACCCATAACGAGGTTGAATAGCAGATCATCTAAAAAAGTCGATGCTTGGAATTGATAACAAACAAAAAAATGAAAACATTCTACTGCAAAAAGAAAGAAACTCGTTAGTTACTAACGAGTTTCTTTTTTAATCCCTTATTCCTCAGAAGTAGCAGTAATGAAGCTATCAGGAATTTTAATATAATTTTATAACGGTATAAACCTAATTATTAATCACGGTATAAATATAACCTTAGAATTCATCCCAAACAATAAGTGTATCCACGTATATTTCAATAATAATTGCAAGAAAGCTAAATTTAAATCGAATAATTTAGAAAACATCATTTGGATATATTTCTCTTGAAAGTGATTCAATCATATTGATTTTACTATTTACTATTTTTCTCTTCGATCCATTTACTCATGTACTTTGAACTTTGTAATGTATGATGAAGCAGGATTTGTCCAATAAAATTATTATTTCTATGATTTTCTAAACTTTGCTGAAGTAGCTCAATCCGCTCTAAAAAAGGAGGGACAAAAAACGTATTATGATATCTTTCTTCAATAACAGTGAAGCCATTTTCTTGGGCCTTTTGCCATTTGCTTTTTACGGTATAAAGTTCAATGGCAACCTCGGCAAATTCTAAAGGATTGTCTGCTATAACTCCAGGAATCGGAAGCTCTCCATACATCCCCTCCGCACCAATACTGGAAGTTACTGATGGAATACCATAGACCATGGCGTCAAGCAGTTTTCCTTTTAAACCGGCTCCAAATCTTAATGGTACAAGACAAACCCTACCGAAGAGCATTGCGTCTGACAATAGTGGTATCCATCCTTTAAAATTAAATCCATCTTCCGAATTACTTATTTGTTTAATTTGTTGAGGCGCATAGTTTCCATATACAAACAACTGAGCATCAGGCATTTTTTTTCTAATATGTGGCCATATTTCTTTTTTTAAATAAAGCAACGAATCGACATTGGGAGCATGTAAAAAATTACCGATGGTTACAAATCCACCGCGCTCTTCGAAAGTATAATATTCCTTTTTACATTCAGTAGAGGGTCCGCTCACCAAAAAAGGTAAATAATAAAGGATTTTAGATGAAATTTCGAAGGTGTTTTGAAGTAATTCCAATTCAAATTCAGAAATAATAAGAGAAAGATCACAGCGTAATATACTTGCAAGTTCTCTTTTAGCCGTTTCCGAAAACAAATTCACTTCGGTGACGGGCAGCATTTTCTTAACAGCTTCTTCACGTGCTTTTCGCAGAAAATGTAAATCCTCTGTATCTAGAATTCTTAATGCATCTGGACATTGTTCGGCAACTCGCCAACCAAACTGTTCCTCAGTGATAAAGCGATCAAAAAGAACTACTGAAGGTTTCAGCTGGGATACAAAGTCATCAAAACTATTATTGTTCAATTCAATTGTTTCAGTAGAAATCCCCAAAGAAGAAAAGTCGACAGACCATTCTGAAGCATTAGCTGTACTTGCAAATGTAATTATATAGCCTTCTTTTAAAAACAGATCAACCAATTGCATCATTCTTCCTCCTGCAGCTGTAGTCAATGGTTCAGGATAGTTATGACCTATTATAAGGAGAGATTTCAATGTAATTTTAAAATTTAAATCTAAAGGTACAAAACGATACGTTAGAAACTTTCAACATTAATTGAAGCTGTTTTAATAGACGAAGAAATACCATCAACTGCTGTCCAAGCTATGAAAACTGTATTGTCTACGATTTCTATTTGAGGGAAGCCACTCGCATGTTCGGCGCTTGTTTTTGAAATAGTAATTAAATTACTCTTGGTTCCATCATTCTTGACTTTCATCAATTGAATTAAAGTATCATCTCCCTTGTCTTCCATCCAACAAACCACGGCAATATTTTCAGATTGCATAATAACATCCACTCGACCAAGGGCGAGGCCACTATCAATACGAATCGGCATTCCGAAGGTTTCACCATTATCTTTGGAAAATGCAATTTGAACTTTAGGGTTTGACTCCATTGCAGTGAACCAAACCACAGCCAAATTATTTTCATAGGCGTCAATAGAAGGCCCATTTACGGGACAACCTGCAATTTTCCAATTATCGTCACCAACGGCGCTCGGAATGGTCCATTTTCCATCCACTAGACGTACTATGGATATATCTCTAATTTCATCTTCACTGCGATCTCGATAAACAACTACGGGACCATTTAATGTCATTGCAGCGGAAGTTTGACAACAATCGCAAATACGATTATCCAATAATGTGTCGGCAGTGATACTTCCATCGCTATTTACAATTGCAGCTCTCAAAGTCATAGCGCCACCCCCTCCATGAGTTTCATGATCATTATCTCCCACAGTGGTATTTCTTCCATCTAACCAAGTCACAAAAAAGGAATCACTTTTATAGGGAAGCATTGAAACAAAGCCATGTTCACTTTGAGTACCGTCATTATTTAAAATGAAGTTCTCTTTCCATGCATTATTACTAGCATTATAAAGATTTAATTTTACATCGTAAGTATAAGTTCCTATCGCAGATTTTTGAAGAAAACTTGTTAGGATATTTCCATTGTTTTCAGAAATAGCTGGAAAATCGGCCCAATTCGTAAACCAATCGGCACCTGAAATAATTTCTTCAGTAGAAATCCAATTGCCCTTTTGAAAAATTGAATAGTTTAAAATTGTCAGTGTATCTTTTTTCTCAACCCAAGAAAAGAACAATTTTCCATTGTTACTGAAAAGTCTAGGTAATGAGCTGTTTCCTGATACCGGATTCTCCATTATTTGAAGTCCTCCATCTATTGTTTCAGAAATAATTATAGGTTCCCTCTTCTGATCAGATTTGCAGGAAATAAAAAGAAATAAAACAAAAATAAATTTAAAAGTCTTCATAAAAAATCTATTAAGAAACTACTTCTGCGTATAAATCAAAATCTTCGGCCCCGATAATTCTAACGTAGGTAAATTCCCCGGTACGTAAATATCCAGTTTCTGCGTTAATTAAAACTTCATTGTCAACATCTGGGCTGTCGTATTCGGTCCGACCAACAAAATAACTACCTTCCTTACGATCGATCACGATCTTAAATTCCTTTCCGATTTTTTGTTGATTGAGTTCCCATGAGATTTGAGATTGAATTTCCATTATCTGATTGGCACGATCCATTTTTACCTCTTCGGGCACGTCATCTTCTAAATTATAAGCGTAAGTGTTTTCTTCATGTGAATAGGTAAAACAGCCCAAACGCTCAAAACGCATTTCTTCCACCCAGTTTTTAAGGATTTGGAAATCTTCTTCAGTCTCACCTGGATAACCAACAATCAAAGTAGTTCTAATTGTCATATCCGGTACTGCAGCTCTAAAATCTTCTAACAATTTCGTTGTTTTTGCTTTCGTCGTTCCGCGACGCATCGACATTAAAATAGGATCTGAAATATGTTGTAATGGAATATCTATATAGTTACAAATCTTTGGTTCATTTCGCATAATCTCTAGAACATCCATCGGGAAGCCAGTTGGAAATGCATAATGCAAACGAATCCACTCAACCCCTTCAACCTTTACGAGTGCTTGGAGTAATTCACCCAAATTTCTTTTTTTATAGATGTCTAATCCGTAATACGTTAAATCTTGAGCGATGAGAATTAGTTCTTTCACACCTTTGGCGGCAAGCTTTTCAGCTTCAGTAACTATGGCTTCGATAGGTGTACTTTTATGCTTACCTCTCATTATTGGAATCGCACAAAATGAACATGGGCGATCACAACCTTCGGCTATTTTAAGGTAGGCATAATTCTTAGGTGTAGTTGTTAAACGTTCTCCTATAAGTTCATGCTTATAGTCGGCTCCCAATGCCTTTAATAATCCAGGTAATTCGGTCGTTCCAAAATATTGATCAACACTTGGAATCTCTTTTTGCAGATCTGGTTTGTATCTTTCGGAGAGACAACCTGTAACAAAAACTTTATCGATAAGACCGTTTTCTTTCATCTGAACGTATTCCAGAATCGTATTTATACTTTCTTCCTTCGCATTAGCGATAAATCCACAGGTATTAATTACAACAATATTTCCTTCCTCTTCATGAACCACTTCTTTATTGTTGGCACGCAATTGTCCCATCAAAATTTCACTATCATAAACGTTTTTGGAGCAACCAAGGGTTACAACATTGATTTTATTCTTCTTCGAAGATTTAGTACGCATATTTTAATTTCATTTAAGCGGGCAAAGATACCTCATAATAAATAAATTACAATCGCCTTTCTACAGAAGAACAATACTTTGGAATTATAATTTTTTTCTAAAATAGAAGTAAGTAAATTTTAGGTCTCAAAACTTCTTCTAACAAAAAATTCTAAGTGGATGAATTTTAAAGAAATAAATTTGGGCGAGAATTTACTTAAAAAAAGAATCCACAAACTCGATCTTATTAAAAACCTGTAAATCTTCTAGACCTTCTCCAACTCCTATATATTTTACAGGAATTTGAAACTGATCACTAATCCCAATTACAACTCCTCCCTTAGCCGTTCCATCTAATTTGGTAACTGCAAGAGATGTTACCTCAGTTGCGGCTGTAAATTGTTTAGCTTGTTCAAAGGCATTTTGACCTGTAGATCCATCCAATACCAAAAGAACCTCATGTGGAGCATTCGGTATTACTTTTTGCATCACCCGTTTTACTTTAGTGAGTTCATTCATTAAGTTCACCTTATTGTGTAAACGCCCTGCTGTATCAATAATAACAATATCTGCTTTTTGGGTTAAGGAGCTTTCTAAGGTGTCGTAGGCGACACTGGCAGGATCGCTACCCATTTCCTGTCTCACTAATGGCACACCAGTTCTATCTGCCCAAATTTGCAGCTGATCAATCGCCGCTGCACGAAAGGTATCTGCTGCACCAAGGACTACAGTCTTACCTGCTTTTTTAAATTGATGAGCCAATTTTCCTATAGTTGTTGTTTTTCCAACGCCATTCACACCAACTACCATAATTACGTAAGGAACATCTTGTTGAGGAATATCAAATTCACTGTCATTCCCACTATTGGTTTCACTCAATAAACCTCCTATTTCTTCTCGAAGAATCTGGTTGAGTTCATCTGTACCCAAATACTTATCTTTTGAAACTCTGGCTTCAATACGTTTTATAATTTTTAAAGTAGTTGTAACCCCGACATCGCTGGATACCAAGACATCTTCTAAATTATCCAAGACATCATCATCTACCTTACTTTTACCAGCAACTGCCTTCCCAAGTTTATCTAAAAATGTGGTTTTCGTTTTTTCCAAACCTTTGTCTAAGGTTTCTTTTTTTTCTTTTGAAAATATTTTTTTAAAAAAGCTCATTAAAAAAAATTAAAATTTAAGAGTTAAAAAGTTAAAACACCTTTGAACTCGCTTTGCTTTAGTGACCCCTGTCATGTCTTAGCAAGATTGAAACAAGCTAGCACAGACTTCAAAGCCATCCCTTCATGCTTAGCGAGAGGGAAACGTCCTCACCTATAAAATAGTTTTGATGGGCGCCGTCAAAGATACAAATAGAAAAAGCCACTCTAATAAAAAAGTGGCCTTAGTTCTTTAGAATAATTTTGGTTATTTTTTGTTCAACCAGTCATTTACCAATTCGGGAGCCATAATAGACTCAGTAAATGTATATGCTCCTGTTTTAGGTGATTTAACCATTTTAATAGCTTTGGTTAAACGCTTAGCTCCTGTCTGTATCGATCCTACGGTTTTCTTTGCCATGACTAAATATTTATTTAATTTCTTTATGAACAGTCATTTTTTTAAGAATAGGATTGAATTTCTTCAATTCCATTCTATCTGGAGTGTTCTTCTTATTTTTAGTTGTAATGTAACGAGAAGTTCCAGGTTTACCTGACTCTTTATGCTCTGTACATTCTAAAATTACCTGTACTCTATTTCCTCTTTTAGCCATTGTAATAGACTTTATAAATTATTGATATTATTGTTTAAGAAAACCTTTAGTACGGGCTTCCTTTATAACAGCAGAAATACCTTTTTTATTGATTGTTTTCAATACCGATGTTGCAACACGAAGCGTTACCCACTTGTCTTCTTCTGGTATATAGAAACGTTTTTTAGCAAGATTCACGTTGAACTTGCGTTTCGTTTTATTCATGGCATGGGAAACATTATTTCCTACCATTGCTCTTTTGCCCGTAAGCTCACAAACTCTTGACATTGGGATAAAATATTTATAGTTATTTTAAAACAGGGTGCAAATTTAAGTAATTTAATTGTGAACCGCAACAAAAGAAATTTAGTTTTTTAAAATTTCTTTTAGCAGCATTTCAAGAGCTTTACTTATTGCCTTATGAATTACTCGTTCTCTTGCTTTACCAAAGCTAAACTTTTCTGAAATTACACCATTGGGTGATGCTACAGCAATACATACAGTTCCTACTTCATCGAGTCCGTCACCAAGGGTAGGTCCAGCAATTCCTGTTGTCGAAATCGCATAATCTGTTCCGAATAATTTCTGAGAATGACTCGCCATTGCTTCGGCTACCGGCAAGCTAACCACCGAATATTTTTCTATAAGCTGAGGGTCGACTCCAAGTATAGTAGATTTTAGCCTTGTCGCATAAGGAACTATACATCCCTTGAAATATTCTGAAGCGCCAGCGTTTGCAGTAATCTGACTGGCTATCGAACCTCCAGTGCAACTTTCCGCAAGACTTAAGGTATGTCCTTTTTCAACTAAAAGGGCACCTATTCGCCTTTCGATGCTAGTTTCATCTTCATAGCCCACGGCAATATTTTTTAATATTTTATATATCTTATCCATTTCAGCATCCACCCTTTTCTTTAGGAGATTCTCATCAAATCCTTTAGAAGATAATCGTAGTCTAACCTTTCCTAATGCAGGTAAATATGCCAATTTTATATCTGGAGGTAAATTATTTTCCAATTCTTCAATTAAATTTGCCACATCACTTTCTCCTTTTCCATAAGTTAACAAGGTCTTATGATAAATGAAGGGTCTATTAAATTTTTTAATCACTCTCGGCAGCACCTGTTCCTGCATAAGATATTTCATCTCATATGGCACACCTGGCATAGAAATAAAGACCGTTTCATCCTTTTCAAGCCAAAGACCTGGAGCAGTACCATGCCGATTATGGAGCACTGTAGCTCTTGAAGGAACTAGTGCTTGCATTATATTAGATCGTAAGGGATTTTTGTCAAAAAGATTTGAAAAAAGAAATTTAATATGCGCCAATACTTCCGCATTTTCAACTAAACTATCTTGAAAAAATTCACATAAAGCTTGCTTGGTAATATCATCTTTAGTGGGCCCTAAACCACCAGTAACTATAACTAAATCGACATTCTCCCTTGCTTCTGAAAATGTCTTTAAAATATGTTCTAGGTCATCTTGGATAGAAGTAATTTGATAGACCTGTACTCCAATTTTATTAAGCTCTTTTGAAATATAAGCCGAATTCGTATCAACTATCTGACCAATTAAAATTTCGTCACCAATGGTGATAATTTCAGCAAGCATTTATAAATTGAAATCTGTTTCGAGCTCCGAAAAAACAATTTTTAAAGTAACAGATATTGTATTTAGGTGCGCTATTATTATCGCCTTATTCTTCGATGATTTAGTCCAAGATTCAATGGCTGTAATATCTTTTTGCAAAGAGATTCCAAACATTTCCAAATTTGGTTTCATTTTATGTGCGAACTGATAGGCCAATTCTCTATTGTCATTGGCAACAGCTTCTTCCATAGCCTTTAGGTCTGGTGGAATTTCTTCTAGAAACGCTTTTGCAATTACAACAACAAAATCAAGATCTCCACCAGCCATTTCTTTTAGACTTTCAATAGAATAATGTTTACTCATTTATTTTACTTTTATAGAAAATAATTCTTTTTCTTCAATATAACCGGTTAAGGTATCATCTGGGTTTACCCTTCCAACACCTGAGGGTGTCCCAGTAAATATAATGTCTCCAATCTTCAAAGTAAAATATTTTGAAATATATTCGATTAACGAATCAATTTTCCATAACATCAACGATGAATTACCACATTGAACTAATTCTGCATTCTTTTTTAGGCTGAAGTTTATATCATTAATATCCTTAAACGAATCTTTGGCGAGAAAATTACCTATGACTGCAGCTCCATCAAAACTTTTAGCCTTTTCCCATGGCAAGCCTTTATCTTTTAGTTCAGTTTGTAAATCACGAGCGGTAAAATCAATACCAAGCCCAATTTCGTCATAATATTTATGGGCAAACTTTTGATCGATGTGTTTCCCTATCTTATTTATTTTTACCAATATTTCAACTTCATGATGCACATCGTTGGAAAAATCTGGAATAAAAAAAGGTTGCTTTTTTAATAAGATAGCCGTATCAGGTTTGAGAAATATAACTGGATGCTCAGGCCTTTCGTTCTTAAGTTCTGCTATATGCGCGGCATAATTTCGCCCTATACAAATAATTTTCAATTGCCCTTAATTTTTAATATTATAACTAATGGTTTTTAAAGCTAGCAGTTACCTCAAATTTCCAAAGAAAAAAAATCCCTTAGCGGTTTCACTACATTTTTTCAATTACAATTTATTATTAAGCTTGCTAAGTTTAATACGTGTTAACACTTTTTTTGTATATAACGGAAAATCAGCATTTAACAACCAACCAAAGTATCCAGGTTCATTTTCTAATACGTCATCAACTAGTTTACCGTTATGCTTTCCAAAACTAAAAACCTCTCTTCTTTGTTTATCATACCCAATATAGCCAGCAAAATCGGCAAAATCACGATGTGCACTAAAAGACGATAATGCAGAAACATCATTTTCCAAATCTTCGTATAAATCCAATTGTGCCTTTAAAACCTCATAAGTTGCATTAGTATCGGCAGCAGCACTATGGGCATTTTCAAGCGATTTATTGCAATAAAATTTATAGGCCGCTTCGAGAGTTCGTTTTTCCATTTTATGAAATATAGTTTGGACGTCAATCGAGAGTGCCTTTTTCATATCAAAATCAATCTCCGCTCTTAATAATTCTTCGGCGAGTACTGGTATATCAAATCTATTGGAATTGAACCCTCCTAAATCACTATCTTTTATTAAAGCGTAAATTTTAGATGCTAGTTCTCTAAATGGGGGCTCATTAGCAACCATTTCATCTGAAATACCATGAATTGCAGTAACTACAGCAGGAATGGGAACTTCGGGATTAACACGCCAAGTATGGCTTTCTTTATTTCCATTAGGATAAACCTTCAGGATCGATATTTCAACAATTCTGTCCGTCGCTATATTAATTCCCGTCGTTTCAAGATCGAAAAAACAGATTGGCTTTTTTAATTTTAATTCCATTTAGATTAATTATTGCAACAAAGGTAATCTTCAATGCTTTTGAGAAATTAGAGAATTAAAAAACTATATATCTCTATTACTATCCCAGCCTTCTAAATAATCTGCTACACGTTTTACAAACTGGCCTCCTAAGGCACCATTTACAACTCTGTGGTCATAACTATGGGACAAGAACATTTTATAACGGATCCCGATAAAATCGCCTTCAATTGTTTCTATAACAGCGGGTACTTTTCGAATCGCTCCTAATGCCAGAATACCTACTTGAGGTTGGTTAATAATTGGCGTCCCCATTATGCTTCCAAAAGTCCCTACATTGGTTACAGTATAAGTTCCTCCTTGAATATCATCTGGTTTTAGTTTGTTTTCTCTAGCTCTCGAAGCCAAATCATTGACCGCTTTTGTCATGCCTACTAAATTCAATTGATCTGCATTTTTAATTACAGGCACTATCAAGTTTCCGTCAGCTAAGGCTGCAGCCATTCCGAGATTAATATTTTTTCGCTTTATAATTGAATCCCCATCTACGGCAATATTCATCATGGGAAAATCTTTCAACGCCTTGGCGACCGCTTCCATAAAAATAGGAGTAAACGTAAGGCTTTCTCCTTCTCGCTTAGAAAATGCATCCTTTACCTTATTACGCCAATTCCAAATTTTAGTCACATCTGCTTCAACAAATGATTGAACATGCGCCGATGTTTGTACACTTTCAACCATATGGTGCGCGATCAGTTTACCCATGCGCGTCATTTCAATAATCTCATCACCTCCGTTAACCGAAACTGGCGTCTTTGGTTTTATTGATGGTATCTTTTGAACCTGATTTTCACCTACAGTTTCAGAAATATTTTTAACAATATCTAAGGGTTTTACAGAACGATTTTCAACATAATTTAAAATATCATTCTTAGTTACTCTACCTTCCTTCCCACTTCCGGAAATCCCATCAAGCTCAGATTGGGAAATGCTTTCTGCAGCAGCTATATTTTTGACTAAAGGAGAATAAAATCGATCTGAGGCACTCTCGATAATCATTGGAGACATCGTTGCAACTACTACCACAGGATCTTTAACAGAGTCACTAACCTTAACCTCTGCCTTGAATTCATTAATTTCAGTTTTTACTGAAGTTGAAGTCGAGTCTTCTTTTATTTCGATGATAGCTATTGTTTGACCTACCTGAATAACGTCATCAATTTCGAATAATCGCTCAACCAAAATACCGTCTACTTCACTAGGCACTTCGCTATCCACCTTATCAGTCGCAATTTCCAGAACCGCTTCATCGGCTTCAATGGTATCACCAATATTTTTAAGCCAATTTGTGAGTGTAGCTTCCGATACACTTTCGCCCATTTTTGGAAGTTTTAATTCAAATTTTGCCATAATCTAATTGTCGATTTTTCAACTTTTAGTATCAATCAGTAATAATAGCTTTTCAATTCAGGTCCTAGCCCAATTACTAATTACACTATAAAGCCGTGCAAAATTAGTTAAAAATTGTCCCATTCTATTCCAATTTTTTTAAAAAACTATTACACTTCCTTTTTCATCGCTTCTGTCACTTCCAAGAATGAAGTTACAATGTGGTGGACAAATACGAAATTGATTATTTCTATTTTTCAGTTTTTTCATTACCGAAAATATTTGTGAATATGGCATATAACATACATCAAAAATAAATAAGCAATTCTTTAAGGCGCCATCATCGAATAACGATTTAGAAGCCGTTGTTAATTTTATATCCATTTTCTCTGAAAGGCTCCGATATAAGGAAAAGTTCTCCGTAAAAACGTAAGCATTTTCAGGTATATATGTGACTGAATTATTATCTCTCTTTGATGTTTGCCTCACTATTTTTGCCAATTTAACCCCTAGGCTAACTGCAATTTTTAAAAATAAATTAGGCTTGAAATGTTTTTTATAAAAAATTCCCATGGCGCCAAAAAATCGATCAAAATATACCTTGTCTTTTTGAGTACTTTCTCCTTTATAATGTAAAGTTTGAATGCCCCCAAAGTATTTATTCTGATAACCTGCTTTGGCGATTTTATATGAAAAGTCAATATCCTCTCCATACATGAAATAATCCTCATCAAACCCACCAACTTCGTTATAAATATCTCTTTTTACAAACATAAATGCTCCTACTAAGACCTCTACATCGCCCGATTCTAATTCGCTGAGATGGCTAGCGTAGTATTTGCTATTAAACCCCATCAACTTTAATAAAGAAATCCATGGCGTTGGAATATTTCTTTTACTTTCGGGCAGAAAATTACCCGTTCCATCCATAAGGTGAACCCCTAAGATTCCCATATTTAGACAAGAATCAGCGTAATCCAGGCATTTTTTGAACGTACTTTCAGATACCGCAGTATCAGGATTTAATATACATACATATTCTCCTTTTGCCAATTTTACCGCTTGGTTGTTCGCTTTACTGAAACCAACATTTTCTTTATTTTCAACGAGTAATATTCCCGGAAAACGGTTTTTTACCATAAGGCAACTTTCATCTTGAGAATTATTATCAATCACAATTATTTCGGCATCCAAGTTTTTAAGTGCGCTTTGCACACTTAAAATACACTGCTCAAGAAAATGCTGGACATTGTAGTTAAGAATAATAACAGAGATTTTCAAATCAAGAGTTTTTTAATGAATTTTCAAACGGAATTCTATTTAAAATACTGCGTCCTAAGGTCACTTCATCGGCATATTCCAGTTCATCACCAACCGAAATTCCACGTGCTATGGTTGTAATTAATACATTGTAAACTTCAATCTGTTTAAAAATATAAAAGTTAGTAGTATCACCTTCCATAGTAGAACTTAAAGCAAAAATAATTTCTTCAACACTTCCTAACTTTATCTTTTCAACGAGGCTTGTAATATTTAGATCCGCAGGACCTACTCCATCCATAGGTGAAATCTTTCCTCCTAAGACGTGATATTGACCTCGGTACTGACTTGTATTTTCAATCGCCATTACATCTCTAATATCTTCTACCACGCATACAACATGATTTTGACGATTTACATTAGAACAAATCTCGCAGAGCACTGTGTCACTTATATTGTGACAATTCTCACAAAAATTAATTTCGTCTCGCATTTTTTGTATGCTATGCGAAAGTTTATGTGTTTGCTCTTTAGGTTGTTTTAGTAAATGTAGCATTAGCCTTAACGCAGTACGTTTGCCAATACCAGGCAATTGAGACATCTCGTTAACAGCATTTTCAAGTAGTTTTGAAGAAAAATCCATAGGTTTATTCTTGAAGGCAAGATAAAAAAAATGCTCCAGAAAAAGTAATTCCTCCGAAGCATTCTAAAATCATAAATTAAGTTGTTACTGTTTGATGAATTTTTTAGTAACTGTTCCTTTCTCAGAATTAATACGAACAAAATACAATCCTGAATTCAATGACGAAATGTTCAAATTATGAGTGCCTGAAATTAATTTATTTGCTTCAAACATGTGCAATTTTCCCAAAACATCAAAAACTCTAATATCAATTTCTGCAGGCTCTGATAGTAAAATTGTGATTTCTGAAGCAGCAGGATTTGGATAAAGTTGAACAGAACTTTCAAATAATGTATCTGTAATACCTAAAACATCATCTACCAAAGGAGACACCCATAAACCACGTCCATAACTTCCAGCGTATAGCATATTAGTAGCATTATTAATATCTAACTCACCAATAATCACATTAGGCATATTATTATTGTATGGCTGCCATTCTGAGAATGTATTATCAATATAATAAATTCCATAATCCATACCTAAATATAATCCATCTTTACCATTATCATCCCAAACTAATGCTAAAGCACTAAAATTTGGAAGATTAAACAAGTAGGAATTCCATGTTATACCACCATCGTTCGAAACATACACTTTTCCTGTAAATGTAGTCGCAACAGCAATTTTGTCAGGATTTGTTGGATGTATTGCAATAGAATTAATAAATCCACCAGGAGGAGTTTTTGTCACCCAATTGGTAGTACCTCCATCTTCAGTCTTATAAAATAAACTACCTCTAGAGGCATACATTATTTGATTATTTGATGGAGCTATTTTAAGATTATTTAGATTTCCTCCAAATGCCTGCGAAATTGGTGTCCAAGAATTTCCAAGATTAGTTGATTTATAAATAATATTATAACCAACATAAATATTATTAGTTACAGTTGGATCCTGTTCGAAAGGTGATACCCAATCACCAGAACCTTGACCAGGATTACCTAAACCCGAAATACTCATTCCGCTATTCATAGTGCGATACATTGCCCCGAATTGAATCATTCCTAACATTCTACTACTATCATCTTTGTCAACAAATCCTTCCATACCATCTGCACCTATCCAATCTTTCCAACCACCTGCTTGAGTATAAAATGAAGTTCCATTATCTTGTGAACCACCAGTCACAACCACATCTTGTGTTTGTGAAACACCAATTTTATAAAATTGACGAATTCCTATACCAATAGTTAGATCTTCATAATAGTCCGCATCTATTACGGACGTATCATCAGCTTTAAAAAAACCACCGTCAGTACCTACCCACAAATTTGTATTAATATATTCTAAAATATCAACATCTGCGTGACAATATCCAATCCCTGCTCCAGCGGCATTCTGAGGAACCCAATCAGAGGTAATAACAAACGAAACTCCACCATCAGTTGAACGCCAGGTAAGTACTCCCGCAATATGAACTTCATCCACATCTGCTGGGTTCACCGTAATATCCATATCTCGGGGGGCTTGGCCTCCCGGATCAATTCCATTGGTATCGTAACCAAAGTAATTTCTTCCCGTATGATCCAATTCTGTGAAGGAGGCTCCACTATCTATAGATTTATATAACCCGCCAAAAGAACCGTTATTTGCTTCTAATGCATAGACAATTGTATTATCATCTGCAGAAACACCAATCATTTTTTCACCTGTGGTAAAACCCGAAATGGTAGAAAACGAAGAACCCCCGTCAACCGACACATGAAAACCTCTTCCTGAAGCATAAACTACTGATGGATCGCCTGGCTTAAATTCTACATCATAACCGGCAGAGTCAGCTATTGCCACACTCCAAGTAGCACCTCCATCAATAGATTTATAAATTCCTCCACCCGTTGCAAACATAATATTACTGTCGGTTGGGTGTATTAAAATTTTATTAATTGCCGAATTGTTTATATCAGCGAGTTGGTTCCAGGTTGCACCTGCATCAGTAGATTTATAGATCAATCCACTTGTAGAACCAAAATAGTAGATATTTGAATTTGAAGGATCAATTCTAACTGAATAAACAGATAGATTTGTAAAATAATCTCCTAAAGGAGTCCAATTTGCACCACCATCTGTCGTCTTCCAAACACCTCCGGTATTTGCGCCCACAATAATGTGATCCTCATTTGTAAGATCAACGGAAATCCCTGTGATACGACCAACTCCAGGGCTCCATGCGGTGGTGGGATTAATATAATCCGGTCCTAATTCAACCCAATTATCGTTAAGAGGTAATCTATTATGCGCTGTATTATTTAAATAAGCATCATAACGTTGAAGTTCCGAAATATCATCTTCAATGGATCGTAAGTAGCCGTTTTCATCCATTAATCGCTTCGCATTGTATTCCCATCGTTTAAATAGAACATAACCCGAACCCTTCCCTTTGTCTTTATCAACAAAATATGCCTCAGCATTATCCACTATCTCTTGAACACTAAATGTCCCTTGATCAATCATATCAAGATACTCCTGGGATTGCATTGTTATCATACCAGAGAACAATGCAAAAAATACTAGTAAATTGTTACGCATAACTTTTTGATTTAAATTAATAATTTTTCTTTCATTTCAAAAGTATCATAAAAATTAATTATTTCATTTGATTAAGTTTGTATTTTTATCGAAATCCTAATTCCAAGACTAAAAATTTATGCAACCATTACATATTATATTTTTAATACTTGGCTATTTCGGAATCTTATTATTCGTTTCATTTCTAACTAACAAAGGGGGAAGTAACGCAGATTTCTTTAAGGCCGGAAAACAATCTCCTTGGTATTTAGTGGCATTTGGTATGATTGGGGCATCACTTAGCGGCGTTACTTTTATTTCGGTCCCAGGTTGGGTGGAAGCTTCAAAATTTAGTTACTTTCAAGTAGTTTTAGGTTATACAGTCGGATATGCAGTTATTGGAACAGTATTGTTGCCTTTGTATTATCGCCTAAATCTTACATCTATATATACATACTTAGAAGGACGTTTCGGAACATTCTCCTATAAAACGGGGGCGTCATTCTTCTTATTATCTCGGATTGTAGGAGCGAGTTTTAGATTGTATTTAGTGGCAATTGTCCTTCAGAATTTAGTATTTGACTCCCTCGGGATACCCTTTTGGATAACTGTCACCATAACTATTCTTTTAATTTGGCTTTATACATTTAAAAGTGGTATAAAAACTATAGTATGGACAGATAGCCTGCAGACACTTTTTATGTTAGTTTCTGTTGGAGTCGCCGTTTATTATATTGCTTCCGGGTTAGATCTTTCTTTTAATACTCTTTTCAGTTTTATTGAGGAAAGTGACTTCTCACAAATATTCTTTTTTGAAGATTGGAAATCTGGAGATCATTTTGTAAAACAATTTTTGAGCGGTACGTTTATAGCAATTGTGATGACAGGGCTTGATCAAGACATGATGCAGAAAAACTTAACGTGTCGAAATTTAAAAGATGCTCAAAAGAATATGTTTTGGTTTACGATCGTATTAACCATTGTTAATTTCGCATTTCTAGCACTTGGACTATTATTAACTGTTTATGCCGAACGAAATGGAATTGACGCCCATAAAGATCAATTATTTTCGACAATCGCAGTTACCTCTGAAATGGGTATTGGACTAGCTGTTGTCTTTTTGCTTGGATTAATAGCCGCCGCCTATTCAAGTGCTGATAGTGCTTTGACCGCTCTCACCACTTCTTTCAGTATTGATATACTCAATATTGAAAATAATTACGACGAACGAAAACAAATTCAAATTCGGAAACGTGTACATATTTTAATGTCTTTTGTTTTAATCGTAGTCATTATTATTTTCAAATACGTCATTGCAGATTCTTCAGTTATTGCAAAATTATTCACCTTCGCAGGTTATACGTATGGCCCCCTTTTGGGACTCTATACTTTTGGATTGTTGACAAAATGGAAAGTAAGAGATAAATTAGTTCCCATTGTTGCAATTGCATCTCCTATCTTAGGATATTTAATTGGCCAATATTGTCTTATTAATTTTAGTTTTGATTTTGGATTCTTTATTTTAATTCTAAATGGAGCGATAACTTACTTAGGCCTAGTATTGATTCGTACCCAAAAGCACTAGAGTACAAGCTATTTCAAAATAGATGCTATTTGCAGTAAGTAAATTATATAAAATAGGATTTTCTGTGCCTGGGTTAAAAATTACCCGTTTTGGTTTTAATGACAGGATGTATTCATAAAATTCTTTCTGTCGCTGAGGGTTGAGGTAGATTGTAATAGTGTCAATATCATCAAAAGGTGGTTTATCCACTCTAATATGAACTCCAGAAACTACCCCCTGATATTGTCCAATAGCCTCTACATCATGACCTTTAGCAACCAGCCTATTGACTGCTAAATAAGAATACCTCGCTGGATTTAAACTGGCACCTAAAACTAGAGTTTTTTTCATATAATTTTCTTCAAATCATAATTATCTCGGGGAACATTGTAAAACTTCGTTAAAAAAGTATTCTAATGTAACATAAATGAAAAGATATCGTCTATAAAGTAGAAATATTTCCACTCTATTGTGAAAATTTTACGTTGATGGTTAGTGTTAATAATTGCAGTAGAGTCACAAGCCCAAAGTTCTAGATTTTGGGCTTGTTTTTTTTTATGTTAAAATTAGNACTAAGTGTAACAAGATTCTTTAAAATACGTCTTAATATTAAATATCTTGAAACTATGAAATTTAACATTAATTAATTATGTTATACAAGGTATTATATTAAGCATACATCAATCAAAAATCAATCAAAAAATGAAAAAAATCATCTTCTTGTGCTTACTTATAATTAGTTTCACAACCTATGCTAATACAAATCCTACTCCCGAAAAACCAGGAAAAATTACCGGTAAAGTAATCGACAAAAATTTACAGCAACCCATTTCTTATGTCACAGTTGTAGTAAAAACCAAATCTGGAGAAATAATTACAGGAGGGATTACCGATGAAAATGGGCAGTTCATAATCGATGACATCTCGGTAGGGAACAATTTAGTGTTTATTCAATATATAGGGTATAAAACTCAAAACATTCCTATTGAAATAAACGCCAAAGGCAATAATATTGATCTAGGCAATATTGAACTTGAAGAAGACATAGAGGCCCTAAACGAAGTGCTTGTAGTTGGAGAACGTTCTACAATTCAGCAAAAATTGGACAGAAAAATAATTACCGTTGGTAAAGATTTAATTACTGCAGGCCCTACGGCATCAGATATCATGAATAATATACCATCTGTAAGTATAGATCAACAAACAGGTGAAATTTCAATGAGAGGCAACGAAAATGTTCGAGTCATGGTGGATGGAAAGATTTCCAGCGTTCCAATAGCGCAATTATTGAAACAAATTCCTTCGACTTCTATCAAACAGATTGAACTGATAACAAATCCATCTGCCAAATATAATCCAGAAGGAATGAGTGGAATTATCAATATCGTCCTTCATAAAAATATTACTATAGGTTTTAATGGTAATGCAAGTGTTGGACTCACTTACGAAGAACAAGCCAAATTTAATGCTGCCTTAGACGCCAATTACAGAAATGGAAAAGTTAATATATTCGGAAACATGAGTAATAATGTTTCCAAAAATGAAAACTATGGAAATATCTATAGGCCTACTGATAATTCTGATCAACTATTAGAAATCTTAGATAACAGCAAATCCAATCTTTTTAAAGTTGGCTTGGATTTTTATCTGAACGAGAAAAACACTTTATCTGTCTTCACCAATCAAAATCTTTACGACAGTAAAACAACGGGAGATATTGATATTTTTTATTTTGACGAAATTGAAAGGAACCAAATGCAGCGATTTTTTAGTGATGGGGAAAGTCTTTCGTCACAATATAACTTAGACTATAAGTTAGATTTTGGAAAAGAAGGTCATAATATTGAATTAGAAGCCGATTATAATGTTTATGACGATGAAGAAATTGCAGACTTTACATTTTCCGGTGCATCGCCTATTGATAATTATTCGGATTTTGTAAACACTGAAAGAGACGGCTTAACTGTTAATTTGGATTATGTAAATCCACTTTCAGAATCCACCAAACTAGAGCTAGGATTAGAGGCTCGGTTAGTTGGAACCAATATCGATTACAAATCGACCGGAGAAACCTATAATTCAGAAGGTATTTTAAGACCAACTCCTGCAACCTTGTTTAATTATGAACGAGATATTTACTCTGCTTATGCAACTTTTGGAAAAACACACGAGAAGTGGTCGTATCAAATAGGTTTAAGGGCAGAGACAGTTGAAGTTAGAGCTGATACTAATGCTGTTCGATCTTTTAGTAATGATTATATCCAATTATACCCTTCAGCATTTTTAACCTTTTCTCCTACTGAAAAAAATCAATATCAAGTAAGTTATAGCCGTCGTGTTGATCGCCCAGGCATTGAACAGGTAAACCCAATACGAGAATGGAGCACACCCCTAATTTCATCTTACGGTAATACTCAACTAGAACCACAATTCACTAATTCCGTTGAGATAAATTATACGCACAATATGGAGCAAGGAAGCATAACAACAGGTGTCTTTTACCGATTTATTGACAATGAAATCAACAGAGCCTTATTTATTGATAGAACCGATCTAAATAAAGTAATTCTAACATACGATAACTTTGATAGCACTTCCGCTTATGGAATCGAATTATCAAGCAATTACAAACCAACAAAATGGTGGAGTTTTAATGCAAGTTTTGATTTGTATAGTCAAACTCAAAAAGGTATTGCCGAACAATTAAACACTGAGAACAATCCCACGGTCAATGACATTATTGTAACAACTTTTGAAGTTGATAATATTGCTTATAACTTTAGAATGTATAATAATTTTAAAGTTACAAAAAACTTGAATCTCTCAGCTTTTGGTATGTATAGAGGTCAAGCCAGAACATTACAATTTACCGTTGATCCTATGTACTTTGTGAATTTAGGCGCACGCTATAGTTTATGGGATGGTAAAGGAACTTTTAGCATCAATTATAATGATATTTTCAACACTATGAAATTCGGTTTTGAAGGTGAACTTCCTTACTTACAAGTGGGTGAATTTCATTGGGAAAGCAATACCGTTTACGTTGGATTATCATATCGATTTGGCGGCGGAAAATATGCAGCAAAGTCTCGTAAACAAAGAGATGAAGACGAAAAATCAGGAAGTGGTGGTATGTTTTAAACGTTATTTATAAGTTAAAATGGGATATTATTGAAACATTCGTCCCAATTATTAGTCTATTAAATAAATGCCTAAACTAATTAGTATAATTTATTTGAATTAGCCTTTAAAAAATTTATTTGCTTAGGTATAAAAAAGCCTTCTTAGTTTCTAAGAAGGCTTTTTAGTTTTATAAATCCAACATTATTACCATCTAATAATTACACTTCCCCATGTAAAACCACTACCAAATGCAGCTAGGACTACTAAATCCCCTTCTTTAATTTTTCCTTCCTCCCAAGCCTCTGATAAGGCTATTGGTATCGATGCAGCAGTGGTATTCCCATATTTTTGAATATTGTTAAACACCCGACTATCGGGTAATTTCAATTTTTTCTGAATAAATTGTGATATCCTCAAATTGGCCTGATGAGGAATCAACATGTCAATATCTTCTATACTCAAACCATTCGCTTCTAAACCTTCTTGAATGACTTCGGAAAAACGAACAATTGCATGTTTAAACACAAAAGTACCGTTCATAACAGGATAATAAGGAATGTCCACCTGAGGGTTATCTTTAATAATTTGTGGCACCCAATAAGCGGTTGAGGGTCCCTGTAATGATAATTCTTTCTTGTGCTTACCTTCACTATGTAAATGGGTTGATAAAATGCCTCCTCTGCCAGTATCGTTACGGGAAACAACAACAGCTCCTGCCCCATCGCCAAATATTACCGAAACACCTCTACCTCGGGTTGTAAAATCTAAACCGCCACTATGATTTTCGCTGCCAATGACCAAAACATGTTTATACATACCCGTTTTAATAAATTGATCAGCTACTGAAATGGAATAAACAAATCCGCTACATTGATTACGAACATCTAAAGCGGGAATTGTTCGCATCTCCATTAATTGTTGAACTTCTACACCTCCACCAGGAAAATACATGTCTGGACTTAAAGTAGCGAAAACAATCATATCAATATCATTCGGTTTTAAACCAGCTCGTTCCAAAGCGATTGTAGACGCCTTTACAGCCATTGTAGTGGTAGAATTTCCATCCCCTTTTTTAATGTGCCGCCGCTCACTTATCCCCGTGCGTTCTTGAATCCATGCATCATTGGTGTCCATTAACCGCGATAAATCATCATTTGTAATCACATTTTCAGGAACATAGTACCCTAGGCCTGTAATTTTTGAAGTAAACATGAAAGTGTAATTTTAGACTAGTATGCAAGATAACTATTCCGACGCTTAGCGTAAAATATTTCACACACTTCTCTTATGCACGCATAACAACATCGGTTTCTCTTAGATTGTGTCAATAAGCAAAAATATTGTGACATGATGTCATAATACTTTGTGTTGGTATTCTATTTGACTGCAGAGTAATCACCAAATGTTCTCCTTTTTGCTGATTGCAAAAGAAGAAGAATATGTAGTAACTATCAATAACAATAAAAAATAAACAAAATGAGCAAAGGAACTATTAACGTAGCGGTAGAAAATATTTTTCCGTTAATTAAAAAGTTTTTATACAGTGATCACGAGATTTTTCTTCGTGAATTGATATCAAATGCAACGGATGCTACTTTGAAACTAAAGCATCTTTCAAGTCTTGGAGAAACCAAAGTTGAGTATGGTAACCCAATTATTGAAGTGAAGATCGACAAAGAAAAAAAGCGCCTTCACATCATTGACCAAGGAATTGGTATGACACAAGAAGAAGTTGAAAAATACATCAATGAAATAGCTTTTTCTGGTGCTGAAGAATTTCTTGAAAAATATAAAGACCAAAATGGAAAAGATGTTGGGATAATTGGTCATTTCGGATTAGGCTTTTACTCGGCTTTCATGGTTGCTGAAAAAGTAGAAATCATAACTAAAAGTTTTGGAGATGAACCTGCTGTGCATTGGGAATGTGACGGCTCTCCAGAGTACAAATTAAAAGTCAGTAAAAAAACCAAAAGAGGTACAGAAATAATATTGCACATAGCAGAAGACTCTACTGAATTTTTGAAAGAATCTCGAATTCGAGAATTACTAGTGAAATATAATAAGTTTATGCCTATCCCTATTAAGTTCGGGATGCGTACCGAAACACTTCCAAAACCTGAAGGGGCAAAAGCAGAAGACAAGTCTCCTACAAAAGAAGTTGATAACATTATTAACAATCCGAATCCGGCATGGACAAAATTACCTGCCGATTTGGAAGACAAAGATTATAAGAGTTTTTATCGCGAGTTGTATCCAATGCAATTTGAAGAACCTCTCTTCAATATTCACCTTAATGTAGATTATCCCTTTAACTTAACAGGAATTTTATATTTCCCGAAGATGACAAGCGATATGAATATGCAGAAGGATAAAATTCAACTGTATCAAAATCAAGTGTTTGTTACGGATAACGTTGAAGGTATCGTACCTGAATTTCTAACCATGCTAAGAGGCGTAATTGACTCTCCAGATATCCCGCTAAACGTTTCCCGAAGTTATTTACAGGCTGACGGTGCTGTGAAGAAAATCTCAAGCTACATTACTCGTAAAGTGGCAGACAAGCTTAAAGGATTGTTTAATGACAACCGAGAGGATTTCGAGAAAAAGTGGAATGACATTAAAATTGTTATTGAATACGGAATGCTTTCAGAAGAAAAATTCTTCGAGAAAGGACAAGATTTTGCACTGTATCCAACAGTTGATGATAAATACTTTACTCTTGAAGAGCTAAAAGAAAAACTAAAACCGGCTCAAACGGATAAAGATGAAAACCTAGTTATTCTATATGCTTCTAATAAAGACGAACAACATTCATATATTGAAGCGGCCAAAGAAAAGGGATATGAAGTTTTGTTGTTGGATTCTCCAATTATTTCACATTTAATTCAAAAATTAGAAAGTTCTAACGAAAAATTGAATTTTGTGCGTGTTGATGGTGATCACATTGAAAATCTAATTAAGAAAGATGAAGATGCAATTTCAAAGCTTTCTGATGAGGAAAAAGAAACTCTTAAGACATTCTTAACCGAAACTATAACGTCTAAAAAATTCTCAGTACAGCTAGAAGCGATGGACAGTAATGCTAATCCATTTATCATTACAGAACCAGAATTCATGCGGCGTATGAAGGAGATGCAACAAACAGGCGGTGGTGGAATGTTTGGTTTAGGTTCTATGCCAGAGATGTATAATCTCATTGTAAATACTAATCATGAATTAGTAGGCGAAATATTGCATACCAAAACACTGAAGAAAAAGGAAAGATTAGTTCATCAAGCTTTAGATTTAGCCAAATTGAGTAAGAACCTTTTAAAAGGTGAAGAAATGACTGCTTTTATTAAACGTAGTTATGAGATGATTAAATAAACAAGATAAAATCACATTTTTAATAAGAACCCTTTTCTTTCCGTTTAGGATTGAAGAGGGTTTTGCTGTATTAAACAACTATTTTTTTAAACGCTTAGAATCTTAAGAATCACTATAGTGGAGATGAAGAATTGAGTATGGGTAGTATTGAAATGTACCAGAATCCAGCTACTGAAATTGTTGTCATTAGCAATCCTCAATCTCTAGTGATGCAAAGAGCAGATATTTATGATCTAACGGGAAAGTGTTAATCTTACTACTATGGGAACTGAAAAAGCTATTGATATCTCAGATATGGCTACTGCCGCCTTTATGGTAATCCTAAAAGGAGAGCAAGGACAAATCGTTAAACGATTGTTGAAAGAATAGTAAACATTAAATTCAAAAAAAAGAACCCTCTACAATTTTGGAATTGAAGAGGGTTCTTTTATATTAGACAACTCATTTTAAACTTTTAAACCTCTTAAAATATGCTGACATGGCACCAATACCTTATCGGAGTACTACTTGTCTTAGCGGGAGCAAATCATTTTCGTAAACCAAAAATTTATGAACGTATAATACCTCCTTATTTACCTGCACATGCTACTTTGGTATTATTAAGTGGAATTATTGAGATGATTTTAGGTTTTATGATTCTTAATCCTAATACTGAAATCGCGGCCGCCTGGAGTATTATAGTTATGCTAATTCTATTTCTTCCGATTCATATATATATGCTTCAAAATGAAGAGGCTTCAATGCAACTCCCAAGATGGGTTTTACTATTACGAATTCCCCTTCAATTTGTATTGATCTATTGGGCCTATCAGTACGTTTAAAATGGATTTATTTGACTTTGAAGAAAGAGACGAAATAGTCAAACTACATCTTCAAAACGGAGATATTTATCATTACCCTAATTTCTTTCCTTCGAATCTAGCCACCTCCTACTTTAAAATTATGTTGGATGAAATTAATTGGCAGCAAGACGATATAAAAGTTTTCGGAAAGATTTATAAACAACCACGCCTAACTGCCTTGTATGGCGATGAAGGTGCTTCCTATAGTTATTCCGGCATTACCATGTTTCCGAAACCATTTAATTCAGTTTTAAAAGAAATTAAAGATAAAATCGAAGTAGTTTCCGAAGTGAAATTTACAACTGTACTTTTAAATTTGTATAGAAATGGCACTGATAGTAACGGTTGGCATAGTGATGACGAAAAAGAATTAGGGCAGAATCCGGAAATAGCTTCTATAAGTTTTGGTGCTAAAAGGGTATTTCAATTAAGATCTAAAAAGGATAAATCGCAACGAATAAATATTGAATTAGAGCATGGCAGCCTGCTATTAATGAAAGGCACAACTCAACATTATTGGCAGCATTGTATCCCGAAGTCAAAAAAAGTAACGAGTCCCAGAATCAATCTTACTTTCCGAAATATTAAATAACTACCTAGAACTTTGAAGTCCATTTCAAATCACATGATAATCGACTCTCTTAGGTTAAAAGAACAAAAAAATCTTCTTTATTTGATTACTATGAATATAAAATATTATATTTGTTTAATATCAATTTGATATCAATTTAAATTTAATATTATGTCAAACGAAAAATCAATACAACCAACAAGTGGTTATTTACAGCTGTTTTTAATTCTTTTGCTCTTCTTTGGAGGAATTGCTTCTATAATTGTTATGAGAAACCCTATATTTCTATTGGCAACTATCATTGCGATTCTTTTGCTTCCTGGTTTCGTTTTGGTAAATCCAAATGATTCTAGGGTTTTATTATTATTTGGAAAGTATATTGGAACCATTAAAACTAATGGTTTGTTTTGGGTAAATCCGTTATATGTGAAGAAAAAAATATCACTCCGCGCGAGAAATTTCGATAGTGAGCGATTAAAAGTTAATGACAAATTAGGAAACCCAATCATTATTAGCACCATATTAGTTTGGCGAGTTAGGGATACTCACAAAGCTGCATTTGATGTGGATGATTATGAAAATTTTGTTCGTATACAGACGGATTCTGCAGTTCGAGTTTTGGCTAGTAAATACCCTTATGATAATTTTGCGGATGAAGGCTCAAAGGAAGACATCACTTTACGTTCAAGTATGACAGAAGTAAATATTGCACTTGAAAAAGAACTAGATGAGCGACTGGATATTGCCGGAATTGAAGTGCTCGAATCAAGAATAGGGTATCTTGCCTATTCAAATGAAATTGCAAGTGCCATGCTTAAAAGACAACAAGCAACAGCTATTGTAGCCGCACGTCATAAAATTGTAGAAGGTGCTGTAAGCATGGTCGAAATGGCCTTAAATGAATTAAGCAAGAAAAAAATAGTGGATCTTGATGAGGATAAAAAAGCTGCCATGGTGAGTAATTTAATGGTGATCTTATGCAGTGATAAAGATGCAACCCCTATCGTAAATGCCGGAACATTGAATACATAAAAAATGAGAGTTTTTCAAGAAGTTCAGGCATTTGATCAATGGTGGTTTCGAATATTAATGCTCGCTGTCGCTTGCATTACGGTTGGCTCTGTTGTCATGGTGTACCCAGAATTAGATGAAGATCCAACAGCTTTTTGGGCTTCTTTATTGACTGCAACTTTCTCACTTATTCTGATTGCAACTCTCTTATTTTACGTCAAATTAGAAACAAAAATTAACGAAAAGGGAATACATTATAAATTTTGGCCAGTACATCTTAATTTAAAATTAATTAGTTGGAACGAAATTGAAAGTTGTGAAGTAAGGCATTATAATCCGATAATGGATTATGGAGGTTGGGGCTACAAATTCATCTCTTTTAGAAAAAGAGGTACTTCTCTAAGTATAAAGGGCAATATTGGAATCCAAATTGTGTTTAAGACTGGCAAAGAACTACTTATTGGAACCCAAAAGGAAGAAGAGGTTAAACAAGTTCTTCATACTTACAAACACAAATTGCAACCCTATGAACACTAAATTGTTTTTTATTTTTTTGCTAAGCTTTGTAATTTTAACCGCCCAGGAGGATAAATTCACATCGGTCGATATCAGTATCTCTCCCCTTATTGACGGAACTTTATTAAATCCAAAATCTTCAGAAAAGAATCCCCTTGTTATTCTTATTGGTGGTTCCGGGCCTGTTGACAGAAATGGAAACCAACAAATGATGGAAAACAATTCATTACGATTTTTAGCCGAAGGATTATACGCTAATGGCATTGCAAGTTTTCGTTACGACAAACGCATTGTTAAGCAAATGAAGCAAAGGAACTTGAATGAAAAAGATATTCGCTTTGATGACTTCATTAAGGATGCTATAACTAGTATTGAATTTTTTAAAAAGGGTGGAGAATTTTCAAAAATCTATATAATTGGCCATAGCCAAGGTTCACTTGTGGGTATGATTGCTGCGCTAAATAGAGCGGACGGTTATGTTTCTATTGCAGGTGCGGGTCAAGAGATTGATGATGTTATTGTTGATCAATTAGCTAAACAAGCTCCAGGCTTAGAAGAAAATGCAAGATTGTCATTCGATGATCTTCGTGTAAACGGCATTGCAGTAAATTATAGTCCCGGTTTAGCGTCTATTTTTAGACCGGATATTCAACCATTTATTTTAAGTTGGATGCAATTCGACCCAAAAATAGAAATTGCCAAATTAAAAATTCCAATCTTAATAATTAATGGAGATCGTGACTTGCAGGTACAAGTAAGTGAGGCTGAGCTTTTACATAACGCTCATCCTAATTCTGAATACGTAATTATTCCATTCATGAATCATATATTAAAGCGAATAGAGGGTAGCGATATGGATAATAGTAAATCGTACAACCAATATAATCTTCCTGTAATGCCCGAACTTATTGAAATAATAAGCGTATTTATTAATAAATAATATGTCCAAAAAAAAAGCATTTGCACTTAGAGTGAACGAAGACATGATGAAAGCCATAGAAAAATGGGGGGCTGACGAGTTTCGTAGTACCAATGGGCAAATTGAGTGGATGCTCAATGAAATACTAAAAAAAGAAGGAAGGCAACCAAAAACGAAATAAGTTGTATTTTGCAGAAAAACCATCTATTTATGCAAGATATTATTTCAGAAATTATAAAAGACACATCACCTCTTTTTGAAAACGACACCATTGTTTTTGGTGTTTTAATGATTTCATTAGGGCTCATTTTTTTTACTTCTTTAAGGCAACAAGGTTTTTGGAACCAATTTTACAAAGTAGTTCCCGCCTTATTTATGGCATATTTTATACCGGCCTTGTTAACCACATTTGGTGTTATTTCTCCCGAGTGGACTACCGTATCTGAAACTGGTGAAGCTGTTAAGCATAGCTCTAGTTTGTATTATATGTCTAGTAGGTATCTTTTACCTGCCGCATTGGTATTAATGACCATAAGCATCGATCTTAAAGCAGTTTTT
>BS_KBA_SWE02_21mDRAFT_10000041_pt1 | contig 38822 bp, 32 predicted proteins | sample BalSeasSWE02_21m_FD_9196 | JGI IMG/M metagenome (IMG submission 9196)
TCGCTTTGAGGAATTTCAAAACGTTTTCTTATCGTTTCGTCTTTTTTAGTTAAAGAAATATGATAACACATAATAATAATTGTACTAAACACAAAAAACTAAAGTAAACCAAATATTTAAAAAAATAAACAATAAGGACCAAACTAATATTAAAAGTGTTTTTTTGAAATTATAATATCACAAAAGTTAAAGAATTAGACTTGAAAAAAAGGTTATTTGCTTGTTTTAGCTACTAATTAGCGTCGATTTTTACAAATTACAAAGCTCGTTTTTTAGTGATTTTAATTTAAACTCAAAACGATGACAAAATACCCAGAAAAAATACAAATAAATGATAATGTTAATACTTATAATTAACTTATTTGACTCTAATGCACAAAAATCAGAAGACCCCTTGGTTGATAACATATTATTAAAAGAGTGGATTGGTCCTTATGAAGGCGTTCCTGCCTTTGACCAGATGAAAGTTGAAGATGTGATAACAGGAATGATTCAAGGTATGGATTTAAATTTAAAAAATATTGAGGCCATCGCCAATAATCCGGAGGCTCCTACCTTTGAAAATACTATTGAAGAAATGGAGCGTTCAGGGAAACAGCTTGATAGAGGCTCTACTTATTATGGTATTTTAAGCGGCAATATGTCTACACCCGAATTCAGGGACATTCAGACAGAATTGGCCCCATTATTTTCTGAATTTAGATCCAAAATAACTCAAAACGAAAAATTATTTAAACGCGTTATGACGGTTATAGTCTATTACCATTATATTGCAAAAAAGCCCTGCATTCCTGCAAGGCTCTACTAATTCAAATAAATATTTATATAATTTCCATATATAAAATATATACTCAAATCAGCCTTCAAAATGTACTGTATTTCTTTTAAAAAAAACATGACAAATGTTTGGTTTCTGCGATTTAATGAGGAAGTGTTATAATTAAAACCTGTTAATAGTTTATTTGGAATAATAAATATGATTGATATTTATCATTTTGTCTTTTGTTTTTGTCTTTTAATTTCAGTGTTCTTAAATCAAAAAAAACATCAATAAATAATACCAAATGAAACTTTACAAGTTTAACAACCTTAGTATTGATGAAAAACTTGCTTATACCGGAAGCAATGGCATATTTTTAGACAATTACGTTGTAAACGATATTTTAATAAATTATTACGTAATAGATAAATTTATTGTTGAGATCATTTATAATACGGAATGCCAGTCTATAACTGAAATAAAATGCATGAAACCTGATTTAATTCAGGAAAAAATTATTTTACATTAAAAAATTATAGGATTCATGCAGTTCCAACGATCTATTAAATAGATGCCAATTGATATTTATCAATGTACAAACAGATAATTTTTAATTAATTTGATAGGTCTTTAAAAAAGGGAGAACCCTTCGATTCTACAGAGCACTTAAACATGAAGGAAAGGGGTTTTTCATAATTAACTCAGAAAAAGAGATGTATACTTATATATCTCTTTTTTTATTAACAAATAAACAATTAATTTAAGGTTATTGTTTATTTCTCTTTAGAAGCCTTGCTTCTATTAAAGATAATCTTTCTAATATTGAAAAACAGATCTCCTTATTGGTATTGTCTGTGATGATAAAACTTTCATAATATTCAAAATCTTCCAATTCTTCTTCCCTCATCATATATTTCAACAACTGCAGTCTTGTTATCATCTCTTTTATGGATGCCCCTAATGGTTCTATGTGTTCAATATCCATGGTATTTTGCGCTTAATTCTTATAGAAATATGTGAATTGATTAAAAATCATCTCCTTTTTAAAGATAATAAAAAAAGCCTTGCATTTTTGCAAGGCTTATGTTAGGCTTACTTCACCTTTCACTTAATAATATTTACTTGAATTAGTCACCGAAAACTACCATATATTTAAGTAAAAAAACATGACAAATGTCAGTTATTATAAAATTAGCTCAACTGGCTTTTATATTTCCCTTTACTCTTTCTGATTTTTACAGCCACAACTTTATATTCCGGACACATTGCTTCAGAATCATGAATGTCCCCAGTGATATTATTAATCATTATCTCTGGAAAATGAAAAGTAGTACTTAAAATACCTTCTTTTACTTCATCCGTAATTCTTGCTTTTACATCTACCTTGCCTCTTGGTGATTCCACACAAACATAATCTCCTTCATTTATTAAATAGGTACTGGCATCTTTTGGATTGATCATTAAATAATCATCACTCAAAATTTGTTCATTAGCTGTTCGCCTGGTCATAGCACCACAATTATAATGTTCTAATTCTCTATTGGTGGTAAGAATTAACGGATAGTCTTTGGCATGTTCTGTTAGTTCTGCTGTTTCTTCCCATGGATTAAATTTAAAGAAGCCTCTGCCCCTTTTAAAACTTTCTAAATGTAAAATTTTTGTATCTGTTCCATCTGGTTTTACTGGCCACTGCAAACCATTTTTTCCTAATCTATCCCATCGTATTCCGGCAAAAAATGGTACTATTTGCGAAATTTCTTCCAGCATACCTTCCGGAGTATAGTCCGGTTGTTTATACCCCATTTTGTTCATCACTTCAACAATAATCTGACCATCTGGTTTTGCGCCTTCAATTGGTTTAACGACTTCACGAACCGCTTGTACTCTTCTTTCTCCATTAGTAAATGTTCCGCTTTTCTCTAAAAATGAGGCTCCGGGTAAAATGACATCAGCATATTTTGCGGTTTCAGTCATGAATAATTCCTGAACGATTACTAAATCTGTTGCTTCAAGCGCTCTTATAACTTTTTGAGTGTTCGGATCTGTTTGTACCACATCTTCACCAATAATCCAAATAGCTTTTAATTTTCCTTTTAAGGCAGCATCAAACATTTCAGGGATTTTATATCCAATGTGTTTCGGCACTTCTGCACCATAAAATGCATTGTACTTTTTATTGACATCCTCCTTAGTAACATCTAAATAGCCCGCTCCCTGATGAGGCTGAACTCCCATATCTGCAGAACCCTGCACATTATTTTGTCCTCTTAGCGGATTAACTCCAACGCCTCTTCTTCCTATATTTCCAGTCATCATCGCCAAGTCTGCAATTTGCATGACGGTAAATGTTCCCTGAGAATGCTCGGTAACACCTAACCCATGAAATGACATGGCGTTTGGGGCTGTNGCATATGCTATAGCAGCGGCTTTAACCTCATTGCGGTTTACTCCCGATACTTTTTCTAAATGATCTAAATCAATAGAAAGTAACTCCTTTTTAAAATCTTCATAACCCTCGGTCCTGTTCTTAATAAAATCATTATCTACGAGCCCTTCTGTAATAATATAATACATCATCATATTAAGAACCGCCACATTAGTACCTGGTCTTAATGCCAAATGATGGGTTGCGTATTTAGCCAATTCTGTTCGTCGAGGATCAATCACAATTGACACATTGTGCGATTTCATTGAAAACTGTTTCAACTTAGCCCCGGTAACCGGATGTGCATCCGTTGGATTCGCTCCAATGACCATGATACAATTTGTATCTTTTAAATCATCTATTGAATTGGTAGCGGCTCCTGTACCATATGTACGCTGCATACCTAAAGCCGTTGGGGAATGGCATACCCGTGCGCAACCATCAATATTATTTGTGTTAATAACTGCTCTGAAGAATTTTTGCATTAAATAATTTTCCTCATTGGTACAACGAGATGATGATATTCCAGCCATGGAGTCTGGTCCAAATTCTTTCTTATATGATATAAACTTATCTGTGATATAGCTATATACTTCATCCCAGCTTACCTTTTCAAACTGACCATTTCTTTTGATCATTGGACTATTTAATCGGTCTGGATGGTTGTAGAATTTAAACGCATACCTCCCTTTTAAACAGGTGTGACCCTGATTGACCTCGGCATCATATGGTGCTCGAATACTTAATATTTCGCCATTGCTGGTTGAGACCTCCAAATTACATCCCACTCCGCAATAGGTACAAATAGTTCTGGTGGTATTTGTTGCATGTTTTGCCTTAGATTGGAAAACATCTGAAATGGCAGAAGTTGGACAGGCTTGAGAACAAGCCCCACAACTTACACAATCTGATGCTTCAAAACTTTGGTCCAATCCTTTAATAATGTGTGAATCAAATCCTCTTCCAGCCATACTCAACACAAACTCCCCTTGTACTTCATCACAGGCACGAACACAGCGATAACAATTGATACATTTTGATAAATCTGAAGTCATGTATGGATGACTCAAATCCTTTTTCCTGGATAAATGATTCGCTCCTTCGGGATAGCGCACTTCACGAATACCTACTTTAGCGGCTACCGTTTGTAATTCACAATTGCCATTAACTTCACAGGTTAAACAGTCCAAGGGGTGGTCTGTCAAAACCAGTTCTATAATATTTTTTCTTAATTCTTTTATCGCCGGGCTACTGGTAAATATATATTGCCCTTCTAATACAGGAGTATGGCAAGAGGCCAAGGTTTTAAACGGTCCCTCTTTTTGATTGGCCACCTCAACACTGCACACTCTACAAGAACCAAAAGGTTCCAGATTAGGCGCATCACATAAGGTAGGTACTAAAGCGGCTTCTTTATAACGTCTTATAAATGAAAGAATCGTTTCTCCTTCATTGATGGTAAAAGCCTCATTGTCTATATATGCCGTTTTCATTCTTTCCTGAATTAGTTGAAGTATGGTTTTAATTCGTCATTAAAATATTGTAACGCATTTCTTATAGGTAATGGAATACCGCCACCATGAGCACATAAGGACCCTTTTTCAAGAGTAGATAAAAGATCATTGAATAATTGTTTATCAATTTTGTAATCAGAAGTCATGGCTTTTTCAGATAATTCCTGGCCTCTTTTAGTTCCCAATCTGCAGGGAAAACATTTTCCGCAACTTTCATAGGAGGCAAAATCAAAAAGGTGCTCAATAAACTTAATCATAGGAAAATCATTTGGAATACATACAAATGACCCATGACCTAATAAAAAGCCTTCTTTTGAAAAAGACTCAAAATCAACAGATAAGTCCTTGATTTTTTCAATAGGCACTAACCCTCCTAAAGGCCCACCAATCTGAATAGCTTTAACCTCAGTTTTGAATCCGCCTCCTAACTCATAAACTACTTTATTTAAAGAAGTTCCCATCTCCACTTCATATAATCCCGGATTCTTAAAAAAGCTGTCGAGGCAAATAAGCTTGGTTCCTGAAGAACGTTCTGTTCCTATTTTTTTCCATGATTCACCTCCATTAGATACAATAAAATGTAATGCGGCCAGGGTCTCTACGTTATTAACCACCGTTGGTTTATTAAACAACCCTTTTTGGGCCGGATAAGGCGGGCGGACTCTCACTTCCGGACGCTGCCCTTCAATAGAATTAATTAAGGCTGTTTCTTCTCCACAGATGTAGGAGCCCTGGGCCTGAATAATTTTCAGGTCGAAATTAAATTCACTACCTGCTATATTTTCTCCTAATAACCCTTCCATACGAAGCTCATCAATCGCTTTCTGAACAATTCTGGCGGCCTCCGGATATTCCGCTCTGATGTATAAAATGCCATGACTTGCATGTGTTACATAACCGGCAACTAACATTCCAAATAAAACAGTATGCGGTTGTTTTTCCAATAAATACCTGTCAGAATAGGCCCCTGGATCCCCTTCATCTGCATTACAAATAATGAATTTATTCTTATTTTCCTCTTTGCGACAAAACTCTAACTTCATTCCCATAGGAAAGCCGGCACCACCACGACCCCTTAAATTTGAGGTTTTTATCTCTTCCAGAATTTTGACAGAATCCGTTTTAAGTGCTTCTAAAAAAGGTTTATAATGTTGTGAAATAGTTGTGAAGTCTTTTGTTAAAATGGCTTTTCCCGATGATTTCACAGTATATTTATCGAGGTTTAAATCACTGTCATATTTAATTAATTCCTTTAAATATTCAATAGCTTTTCCTGAATAATTCTTTCCTTTAAAATGAAATGCCGCATTTTCATGGCAGCGCCCTAAACAGGTCATATGTCCAATTTCATCAGTATCAAAATAATCACCTAGTGACTCTATTACTTTTTTCTGTGTACCTGCGCAGACACAAGCCGTACCATTACAGACATATACTTTTTTGCCCTTGTTCTCAGGTTTTAAAAAATCATAAAAACTGGCTGTTCCAAAGGCATTTGCTTTGCCAATCAAAAACGCTTCAGCTAATTTTTCCATGTCATCAGGAGCCGGTGAACCACCGGAATGGCTCAGTTTTCCTAACCTATCAAAGAAATTATCATCAATCCCTTTTCTTCCTAAAAGTTCACTTAAATTATCTGACATTTGACTTAACTTACTTTTTTGTTTGTGTTACTTTTTTTTATCCTTTGTGGGTTTGAATAACACGTATTTCTGCCGTCTCTACAAAAGGCAAAAAGTGTAATTCCTAGTTCTTTGGCGTAATCAACGGCTAAGGATGAAGGCGCTGAAACTGCTGCTAAAAAAGGGATTCTTGCTTTGAAACATTTAATAACAATTTCATAAGAAATACGCCCGCTTACCGTAATGATTTTAGCCTGATCTAATTTATCCAAGGCTATTAATTTACCGACTACTTTATCAACCGCATTATGACGACCAATATCTTCCATGGAACACAGCAAATTACCCTCTAATGAAAATGCTGCCGACGCATGAGTGCCCCCGGACTCCATAAAATCATGCTGATGGGCATTCATTTTATTGAACAACTCATCAATTAATCCAATTTCAATCTTTTTATTGTTATCTATCGTTTTACCAATAAAGGCTAAATCTCCTAATTCCGTTTTTCCGCAAATCCCACAAGAAGACACCGATAATAAGCTGCGGCTATTTAAATAGCCTTCCCCAAGTTTATCCTCAGGAATATGAACGTCTACAATGGTAACAATGCCTTTTTTGTTTTCCTTTTTTAGTACAATATCTGGTAAAAATTTCGCATCATTTATAATACCTTCTGAATGCAACAGGCCCCGAACTAAACTAACGTCTTCACCTGGAGTACGCATAGTAATGGTAAAAGGTTTATTATTGATATTGATTTGCAAAGCTTCTTCAATTGTTAAAGAATCAACAATTTTCTTACTAGTCTTATCATCAAATTTTACCCCTTCATAGTTTCTTGTTGCCATAATTATTATACAAACGATTAACCTATTTTACGAAAATAACATAAACCGGTAATATTGCCGTCATTATCAGTGTTAATATTTTATGAGGCTGAATGCATTTAAAAATCAGTTATTCTTATCACATCACCCGTAATAAGCACTAAAATTCAGCATCAGATAGTATTTATCTAGTCCTATAATATAAACTAAAAAGTTCTTGAATTTGATTGATTGACTAAAGCCTGCCAGATAATTTGCCAAACAAAAACCATTATGTTTAGAAATCAGAAACATGACTTTACAGTTTTATAATTCTGAAACTAAAGGAATATTATTAGGATACATATCTCATTATGATTTTTATTTTTTTATTATTTTTATACTTCAGAAAACTCACGAATTAAGTTAATTACTATGAAACCAAAAGTAACTACAGAATTTGAACATGGCCAAGCTACTATCTTTAAAAATCCTTTTTTGGAAAGTTTAACGAAGACCAACCCTGTCTCCAATATTATAATTTATGGCATTGCTATTGCATTGATGATATATGTCGCTATTGATATTATTTTGCTTTCTGTTTTACAAATCGTTAGCTTATTTGCCTTCGGCGTTTTATTTTGGACACTGGCTGAGTATCTTTTACATCGTTTTTTATTTCATTGGATTACTGAAGCAAAGTGGTCACAACGATTTCATTTTGTAATGCACGGCTCTCATCATCAATTCCCTAGAGATGAAGAAAGACTTTTAATGCCGCCCGTACCCGGTTTTATATTAGCCAGTATTTTATTCGGGTTCTTTTTTATAATTTTTTGGATATTAGGTGTGTCCGATTTAACCTATGGCTTTTTTCCAGGTTTTTTTAGTGGCTATCTCATGTATTCTTTTGTACATCGCGCTACACACGTAAATCGTCCACCCAAACGATTTAAGCATTTATGGCACCATCACAGTTTACATCACTATAGATATCCCGACAAAGCATTTGGTGTGTCTAACACATTTTGGGATAAGGTATTCGGAACCATGCCTCCTAAAAAAGAAAATATCGCACAATAATAAATGTCTAATAAATTAAAGAGATTTTATTTAATGCGTTCCATACGTTTAAATGGCTTGGTTCTATCGAATAGAAAGCGATATGTGGTGTGAACCTTGCAAATTTCACCACCAACCTGTTTTACCACTATAATCATTTTAGGATTGAAGTCTCCAATACCATTTATTTCAAGCGTATCATAGGTGTCAGGTAAGTGCTGAATGATTTTTGAAGAATTGATTATTAATGCGCCATCTAGTCCTGTCCCCTGATGCTCAGGCACCACTCCGAAAACAATCCCTAACATTTTCTTTTTTTTGATTCGCCACCTATACCATAAGAATTTAAGCTTCCCTAAGAGGTTAAACTTTCCGTTAAGATATTTTAATATCCCATTCACATCTGGAATGTTAAAGTAAAATGCACAAGGTTTGTCTTTATAATAAGCTAACCAAATTATTCGTTCATCTACAATTGGTTTTAGGTCTTTAAAAATTGCTTCGCCCTGTTCTTTAGTTAATTGAGGAACTCCTCTATGACCGCTCCATGCTTTATTATAAATCTCAACAATATCAGAAATATGCTTGTCGAGTGTTTTCATATTTAAGTGCTCAAACGTATAATTAGGATCTTTAGCAATTAAATCGGCTTTGTATTTTAATCGCGGGTGAAAGGGGTCAGCAAGTTTTCGAGTAAAAGTATACTGATTGAAATAGACTTGAAATCCATAATTTTCAAAAAGCTCTTGATAATATGGTAAGTGGTAATTACACTGATAACTTGGTTCTATATCAAAACCCTTCGTAAGTAATCCCCACCATTTATCTCTATCGCCAAAATTGATAGGGCCATCCATTGCTTCCATGCCATGTTCAATAAGCCATTGTTTTCCAGTGTCAAATAATAAGTTGGCCGCCTCTTGATTATTAATACATTCAAAAAAACCAATACCACCAGTAGGTTGCTGATAATCTTTTGTTGATTTACGATTATCAAAAAAAGCTGCAATTCTTCCAACAACTGCTCCATTATCTTCTAGAATCCAGCAAGTGCAATCGCCATGCTCAAAATATGTATTCTCTTCAGGTTGAAATATCCCTTCTATATCCTTGTCCATTGGCCGAATCCAAAAGGGTTCATCCTTATATAACAGAACGGACAGTTTGATAAACTTCTTTAAAAGTTTTTTAGAGGTAACTTTGGTTAATTTCATTAAACAAACGTATGACTGAGAGAATTAAATTGAAAAAATAAAATTAAAATAATCCTGATATATTTCCTTCATTATCAATATTAATGTTTTCTGAAGCAGGATGTGCGGGAAGTCCCGGCATACGCATCATATCCCCTGATATTGGAACTAAAAAACCGGCTCCGGCCGCTATCTCAATTTCTCTAATAGTAATAATAAACCCTTTTGGTCTACCTAATAACGCCGGATTATCAGATAATGATTTTTGAGTTTTTGCTATACAAACAGGTAAATGATCTAAACCTAAATTGGTGATGGTTTTTAAATTCCTATTTGCCAATCCAGAATATTCAACGCCATCTGCCCCATAAATTTTTGTGGCAATCATTTCAATTTTAGACTTCACATCCATGTCCCAATGGTATAAAGGTTTAAAATCAGAAGAAGCTTCTTCAACAATATCAACCACGTGCTGTGCTAATTCTAGAGCGCCTTTACCTCCTTTTTCCCAAACCTCAGCTAATGCTACTCTAATATTATTTTCTTTTGCAAAATCCTTGATAACCTTGATTTCATCATCATGATCGGTCATAAATCTGTTAATAGCAATTACGGGGGTTAATCCAAACTGTTTAATATTTTCTAAGTGCTTTTCTAAATTTGGCAACCCTTTTGTCAAAGCTTTAACATCAGGCTCTGTTAACGCCTTTAAATCCATGCCTCCATGATACTTCAACGCTCTGATAGTGGTTGTAATGACCACCGCTTTTGGGGTTAATCCTGCGCTCTGACATTTTATGTCTAAAAACTTTTCAGCGCCTAGGTCTGCCCCAAAACCAGCCTCTGTTACCGTATATTCTCCTAGAGTCATCCCCATTCTGGTAGCTATAACCGAGTTGGTACCTTGAGCAATATTTGCAAATGGTCCGCCATGTATAATGGCCGGATTCCCCTCAAGTGTTTGTACTAAATTAGGTTTTACAGCATCCTTAAGTAAGGTAGCCATGGCTCCCTCTACTTTTAAATCTTTTGCATAAACAGGCTTTCTATCATGAGTATAACCAATAAAAATATTCCCTAATCGCTTCTTTAAATCTCCTAAATCATCTGAAAGGCATAAAATGGCCATGATCTCAGAAGCTGCCGTTATATCAAAGCCTGTTTCTCTAGGAACCCCAGATCCGGTACCTCCAAGACCTATAATAATATTTCTAAGCGATCTGTCATTCATATCCATCACACGCTTCCATGTAACTGTTCTGGCGTCTATTCCTAAGGAATTTGTTTTACTCTGAATATTATTGTCAATAATTGCTGACAACAAATTATGAGCTTTCTCAATAGCTGAAAAATCGCCAGTAAAATGTAAATTGATATCTTCCATAGGTACAACCTGAGAATATCCTCCACCTGTTGCGCCACCTTTAATACCAAAAACAGGCCCCAAAGACGGTTCTCTTAGCACAACTATAGATTGTTTACCTAATTGATTGAGCCCTTCAGATAAACCAATAGACATGGTTGTTTTTCCTTCTCCAGCCGGCGTAGGTGAAATTGCGGTGACTAGAATTAAATTGCTTTTTTTAGATTTTTCAATATCAATTTTTGATAACGGTATTTTAGCTTTGTATTTACCATACATTTCTATCTCATCAGCATCTAAACCCAGTTTATTGGCGATAATTGAAATGTTTTTCATTTCTGTTTTTTTTGCTATATCTAAATCAGTCATTTTAAAATGTTATTAATTATAAATTCGTTTTGAAGTAAAGGTTATAAATGTAAAAAAATTAACTGAAATAGAGACTTTCATGAGCTATGAAGAATATAATATTTGAAATAGGAACAGCTCCCCATTTTTCTGCAAGTGAAATATGTTGACAAAAAAAGCTTCCTTAATTGATAAAAGAAATTCAATTTTTAAATGTATAGTTTGAAAAGAAATAGTAAATTACCTTAAAACCTGTACTACTGTAAGTTGTCATAAAAATAAATTTACCAACTATTATAATATATTGTAGTTTTGCAAACTTAAACAAGTATGTAATTAACAACCAAGTCATTGAAAGAAGAATATCACAAATGGTACTCACCTACCTTAAGTAAAGACATTGAAATGCTCGTTTTTGGGCATGCAGGTTATCCTGTTATATTATTTCCAACCACCAGCGGACGTTATTATGAGTGCAAGGATTTTAAACTTATAGATTCTGTAAAATGGTTTATTGACGAAGGGCTGGTTCAAATTTTTTGTCCAGACAGCATCAATGAATTAAGTTGGTACAACAAAAATATTCATCCGGCTGAGCGTGTAAAAAATCATATTTGGTATGATAAATTTATTTTAGAAGAAGTTGTAAATCCAATCTGCCATGAAAAGGGCATTGCCAAAGTAGCGGTTGCGGGACCTAGTTTTGGAGGCTATCAAGCCGCTAATTTTGCGTTTAAACATCCTGAAAGAGTAAGTCACATGTTTAGCATGAGTGGCGCTTTTGATATTAAATCGTTTATGGATGGTTACTATGATGACAATGTGTTTTTCAATAATCCTATGGACTTTCTGCCAGGCAGTAATCATCCTGATTTATGGAATATGAAAATAGTTTTAGGGGTAGGAGAATGGGATATCTGTTTAGAATCCAATCAAAAATTAGCAAAAATATTAAGCGATAAAAACATTCCTTTTTGGTATGACGAACGTAAATGGGCAGAACATGACTGGCCCATCTGGAGACAAATGTTTCCGCATTATTTATCAAAATTATAATTAAAAACTTTACAATTATGAAAAAAATAGGCATTTTATTTGGACAAGAGAATACATTCCCTCAAGCATTTATTGATCGAGTAAATGAAAAAGGAATCAAAGATATTAAGGCAGAAGCCGTAAGTATTGACATGGTTGAGCAAGCAAAACCAACAGACTATGCGGTAATAATTGATAGAATATCACAAGATGTTCCCTTTTATCGTGCCTATCTAAAAAATGCCGCTATTTCTGGAACGGCTGTTATTAATAATCCGTTTTGGTGGAGTGCCGATGAAAAATTTTTTAATAATGCTTTAGCCGAAAAAGTGGGTGTGCCGGTTCCTAAAACCTTTATTTTACCTACCTCTCAAAGACCTCCGGACACCAATGAAAATTCATTCAGAAACATGAAATTTCCATTTAACTGGGAACATATGTTCAAAACCATTGGTTTTCCCGCCTATATGAAGCCGCATGACGGTGGTGGATGGAAAAGTGTTTATCGTGTAGAATCGCCGGAAGATTTATGGGAAAAACATGGAGAAACAGAAAATTTGGTGATGATGCTTCAGGAAGAAATCAATTTTACTGAATATTTCAGATGCTATGTTTTGAATACTGACAATGTTCATATTATGCAATACGAACCTAGAAACCCACACCATTTACGTTATGTTATTGATGGTCCGCCAGTAAAAAAGGAAATCCTGGATTTGGTTAGAAAATACTGTATTCGTTTGAATAAAGCCTTAGGTTATGATTTCAATACGGTTGAATTTGCTATTAGAGATGGGATTCCATATGCTATAGATTTTTGTAATCCGGCTCCAGATGCTGATATCAATTCAGTAGGTCAGGAAAATTTTGATTGGATTGTAGAAAACGCCGCTAATATGGCTATTGAAAAAGCACAACAATTCAAAAAAGGCAAAATGAATTTAACATGGGGAACTTTTGTAAAAGACCAGATTACAGGTAAAAAGACCCCTCTTAAATAACAAAAATTAATTATGGAGTTCACGTTAGGTATAGAGGAAGAATATCAGGTTATTGATCCCATTAGCAGAGAGTTAATTTCACACGACCAGAAAATTGTGGTAGAAGCCGGAAAACACTTGAATGAACAGGTGAAAGCTGAAATGCATCAGGCCGTGGTAGAAGTAGGCACAAATATATGTCAAAATATAGCTGAAGCACGGGCTGAAATCATACATTTAAGAAAATCCATTTCTGAAATTGCAATTGATTTGGGCTTCAGAATTGGCGCGGCAGGCACCCATCCCTTTTCTGCTTGGCAACAACAGCTCATTACACCCAATCCTCGTTATGATGAAATTGTAAATGAACTCCAGGACACGGCCCGTTCTAATTTAATTTTTGGATTACATGTACATGTGGGCATTGCAGATAGGGCTTTGGCACTTCATATTACCAATGCCATGCGTTATTTTTTACCACATTTGTATGCCTTATCTACCAATTCACCCTTTTGGGAAGGAAGAAATACCGGGTTTAAATCCTTTCGTTCAAAAGTCTTCGACAAATTTCCTAGAACAGGAATTCCGGGTATTTTTGACAACTTAACTGATTACGAAAATTATGTCAATCTTTTAGTGAAAACAAATTGTATTGACAATCCTAAAAAAATATGGTGGGATATTCGGGTACATCCCTTTTTTCCAACCTTGGAAGTCAGAATTTGTGACGTTCCATTAACCATTGACGAAACTATTACGATAACCGCATTAATTCAAGCACTTGTCGCCAAATTATACAAACTAAAAACACAAAACTTAAATTTTATTGTGTACCATCGCGCCTTAATTAACGAGAATAAATGGCGGGCAAGCCGTTATGGTATTGACGGTAAAATGATTGATTTTGGTAAAGAGTGTGAAGTCAATACACGGGCATTAATGGAAGAACTTTTAGAGTTTATAGATGATGTTGTTGATGAATTAGGCTCCAGAAAAGAAGTGGAGTATTTAAGAACCATCCTTAAAAACGGTACAGGCGCAGACAGACAATTGGCCGTTTATGAAAAAACAAAAGATTTAACTAAGGTGGTCGACTATATTATGGAACAAACTATTTTAGGAACGACATAGACAAGAGATGATGCTGAAACAGAAAACCAGAATGGCTATTTTGGATATGAACAATGACGAACCCAATCAAGGGTTGCGTTGTATTGTTGATATTGCCAAGTCTTTCCATGATGACCTTGATTACACTGTTTTTAATGTTAGGGCCAAAGGTGAATTGCCAGATTTATCCTATGATATCTACATTTCAAGTGGAGGACCGGGCAGCCCTTTAGATAAAGGCCCCTGGAGAGCCTCTTATCTAAATTTGATTCAACAACTATGGGATTTCAACAAAAATTCTGTTGAGGACAAAAAATTTGTATTCTTAATTTGCTATTCTTTTCAGGTGGTTTGTGATTACTTTAAACTGGGCGAAATGAAACCACGAAAAAGTACATCCTTTGGCATATTACCAGTTCATAAAACAAAAGCGGGTATAGCCGATCCTCTTTTAGAAGGATTAGATGACCCTTTTTATGCTGTAGATTCTCGCGACTGGCAACTCATTCAACCAAGACTAAAAGTTTTTAAAGAGCATGGCGCCTCTATTTTGAGTCTGGAAAAAATACGAACACATGTTGAATATGAGCGAGCCATTATGGCGGTTCGTTTTTCAAGTGAATTTGTTGGCACCCAATTTCACCCAGAAGCAGATCCGGTAGGTATGCATACTCATTTTTCTGATGAAACCATCAAACAGAAAGTCATTAACAATTTTGGAGAAACGAAGTATAATGATATGATGGATAAAATGGATGATCCTGATAAAATTATTAAAACCTACGCTCACATTTTGCCTAAATTTATTAAGTCAGCCATTCAGCAAACAACACAACAATTAATATCATAAGGAAACTATGATCTCTAAATATCGTAAAGCATTCAATGCCCAATTCAGTCAAGACACCTATGATGCCTTAATGAATGATGTTGTACAAAGTTTTGATTATACTCCTAAATTTAAAATTGCAGAAACGCCTGTTTTCATCCCTAGTTTATTAAAAACAAGATTGATTGAAGCATGCAATGATATTATGTCTGTCATCAATCAACCCAATTTTAAATCTTTAACGGAAGGTGCTTTTTTTGATGAGAAAATGAGAGTTCCGAATGAGGATGCGCATTCTAAATTTATACAATTTGATTTTGGTATTTGTCTGGATGACGATGGCAATCCAACACCAAAACTAATAGAATTACAGGGTTTTCCTTCTTTATATTTTTTTCAGGACTTTATGGAAAAAATGTACAAAAAACATTATTCCATTCCAGAAGGTTTAAGCATTCATCCATTGGGGCAATCCTCTGAAGAATTCATTGAGCTTTTACGCACCGAAATTGTTGGTGAAACAAACCCAAAACAAGTTGTTTTATTAGAAATTGAACCAGAGAAACAAGCTACAGCTATTGATTTCTATTGTACCGAAGCCATGCTTGGTATTAAAATATTGTGCATAAGCAAACTTATTAAAAGAGGAAAATCACTTTTTTATGTAGATGATAAAGGTAATGACATTCAAATTTTAAAGATCTATAACCGCATTATTTTTGATGAACTGGATCAGCGTGATGATTTGAAAAGTGAATTCAATTTTCAAGATGAAGTAGATGTGGAATGGATAGGTCATCCAAACTGGTTTTTTAGAATTAGCAAGTACACCATGCCCTTATTAAAAGGCAATTACGTACCAAAATCATATTACCTTAACCAATTAAAAACCATTCCGGAGGATTTAGAAAATTACGTTTTAAAGCCTTTATTTTCATTTGCCGGTGCTGGTGTGGAAATTCATGTTACAAAAGAAATGATTGAATCTATAAAAAATAAAGCCAATTATTTACTGCAGGAAAAAGTAGCTTACCACCCTATTATTGAAACTTTGGACGAGCCTGCAAAATGCGAGATCCGAATGATGCTACTACATAACAAAAAAGATAATACCACTCAAATTGTCAGTAACCTGATGCGTTTAAGCAAAGGAGAAATGATCGGTGTTAAATATAACAAGGACAAAACCTGGGTTGGAGGCAGTACTGGTTTTTTTGAGATTTGATAGTCTTTCTGCTTCAGAACTAATCTACAAAAAATACTACTGAGTTTTATCAGGAGCCGGTAAACTGGCATGAAACTCATTGGCTATACGTTTGGTATACTGGTCAAGCAATTCCAAAACCCGTTCGCTAGAATCAGAAACTACAATCATTCCAATATGCCATGCCTTGTTCATGCGCCAAACAATTTCCTTATCGTTAAAACTGGAAGAATCCGGATATTCATAACGACTTAAAGAGACTACAATGCCCGCATAGGTATTTTTAGTTGTTGGCAATTTGTATTTTCTTTGTTTTAAAGAATCCGATTCAATTTTGGCCCACTCGCTCCATAAATTGATACCTGAAGCAAAAGCAACCATTTCAGCTAAATTGGCGCCACCTACTCTTGAAGATGTTTCCAAAAAAAACAAGTCGCCGGTGGCCTTGGAGACAATAAATTCCGTATGTGAAGCCCCAAACTGCATGCCAAAAGCCTTCATAACTTCCGCATTCATCTTGGTTAACCCTTTTTCAATAGGCGTTCCTATTTCACAAGTGGCCGACCTAAAAATCCCTCCGCCATGAGCTACTTCAAAAGGGGTGTCTAAATATTTGCTGACTCGAGAGAATATAACCTTACCGTCTAAATTTAAGCCATCCACATGATAGACATCACCCGGGGCAAATTTTTCGACTAAATAACTATCTCTTTCATCTCCCAAATCATTAACAATGTGCCACAATTCATCCTTGCTGTGAATTTTTTTAATCCCTGTTGCAGATGCTTCCAAACGGGGTTTCAACAACCAAGGAGGACTTACTGTATCAGCGTAGGTATTAATGTCATTATCATTAAATAAAGAGGTGAATTCCGGTACATGAACACCTTCTGTTTTGGCTTTAATGCGCATGGCCAATTTATCACGAAAATAATGCGAAGTGGTTCTTCCCATTCCAGGCATTCTGAAATGTTCCCTCAAAGAGGCCACTTTCTCTACATCAAAATCATCTAAGGCCACAAAACGATCAAATTTAATTGTTCTGTATTTATAGGCAATTCCTTTAGAAATATCCCTGTCATTCCATGTATCAATATAAAAGATATCATCAAGAGACTCATGAGGCCAGTTTTCATGTTCTAGCTTTTTCATAGTCAATAAATACACATTATTGCCTTCCGCTTTACAGCGTTTTAAAAAATCGACTCCTTTAAAAAAAGTAGAAATACACAAAAAATTTAATGGCCTGTCTGACATGATACTTAGGTTAAAGATTTAATATAATTGGTAATCAATTGCACACCATAGCCTGTAGCGCTTTTCATTTTAGAATAGGGTGAATCACCAAATGACACACCTGCAATATCAAGATGCATCCATTTTTCATGAGATTCAGTAAAAGCTTCTAAAAATTTGGCGGCAGTGATGGCTCCGGCTATTGGTTTGCCACTAAAATTCCTCAAATCGGCAATATCTGAATGTAACTCTGCTTCAAAATCAGCAAACAATGGTAATTGCCACACACGTTCGTTTGTTTCATAACCAATGGCTGACATGCTTTCCGCCATTTCAGAATTATTAGTAAACATTCCTGCTGCTGAATACCCTAAGGTCTGAACCACGCTTCCGGTTAAGGTCGCCAAATCAATCAACTGCTCCGGTTGAAACTGTTTAATAATATAACTCAATCCGTCCGCTAATACTAAGCGGCCTTCGGCATCTGTATCAATAATTTCAATGGTTTTTCCTGCATACGAATTAATCACATCTCCAGGTCTGTAACTGTTACTGTCTACAGCATTTTCTGCTGATGCAACCACACCAACTATATTGATATTGAGTTTTAATTTAGCTACCAGTTCCATCACACCAAGCACTGCGGCGGCGCCCCCCATATCACTTTTCATGTAATGCAAATTGGTTGATGGTTTTATGGATAAACCTCCCGTATCAAAAGTGATTCCCTTTCCAACCAATCCTATATCAATTTTAGCGCCTGGTTTTGCCATATATTCCATAACTATGACAACCGGAGGATTAGCACTGCCCTGACCTACAGCAAGCACGGCACTAAAGCCTTGTTTTTCTAATTGCTCCTTGTTTAAAACTGTACATTTAAAATTGGTTTGTTTTGCCGCATCTAGAGCCCAATCACCTAAATACTCAGGTGTTTTTTGATTGGCCGGGGCATCAATAAGCCCTTTGATTCTATTAATAGTTTCACCGGTTGCCTTACTTTCTTTAAGCAGCAGCGAAATATCTTTAGTTGATGCAAACGCAATAGTCAATGCCTTATTATCTTCCTTTTTTGATTTGAATTGCCCTATTTCATAGGCTGCCATTTCAAAACCTATAGCCGCCTTATTTACTTCATTAACAGACAAATGTTCCGCGTAAACTTGAATGCTTTCCGTCCAATACTTTTTACAATCAAAACAAAGTTTTCTATAAGCTTCTCCTACTTTCGCAGCATCTTTTTCTTCACCTAAACCCAAGGCATAAATTCTATTGCCTTTTGCCCCAAAAAAGAGTTGACTGGTTGAAAACTCTCCTTCAAAATCAAGGTTTTCTATTGAAACCAGTTCTTTTAAATATTCTAAATTTCCTTTTGAACAAGGAACAATGATGTCCTTATCCTTATCAATATGTTGAATGTGTTTGTAAGTCATTTTTACTTATTAAAAAAAAGCCATTTCACTGCAACGGGAAATTCTTCTCGCCAATGCATTTCAGAATGATTGCCAAATTCATTTACCGAAAAATGAAAATCAATATTATGCCCTTTTACCATTTTCTTTCTTATAATTCCCTCTAATTTCTGTGCATTGGGTAAATGTTCCTTGCTTTCCTGCCCGCCAGCATACAAATAGATCTTTGACTCCTGCAAAGGTTTAAAAGATTTGGTACTATTAAAAATTGTTTTAGAAATCCATAAACTAGGCGAAAAAATCATCATTTTACCAAATACTCCTGGGTTGGATAAACCTGCATGCAGGCTTATTAAACCACCCATTGAACTACCACCAATACCAGTGTGTTCAAAATCTGAAAGGGTTCTGTATTTCTTGTTAATATACGGAATTAGTTTTTCAATCATAAACTGAATATAAAAATTACCTTTACCTTCTCCAAAACGAGGATGATAATAGGGTAAATATTCAATAATCCGCTCCTTTTCACCATGATCAATAGCAATTATGATAATATCACTTAATCCTTCCTCAGCCAGTTTGGCCATAGATTTATCAATAGCCCAGTCCCCATAAGGCGCCATTGGATTAAATAGATTTTGCCCGTCTTGAAGATACAAAACGGGATATTGCTTTTCTGTCTGGTAATAATCGTGTGGTAATAATGCCGAAATTTTTCTTGTGGCATTTAAATGTGGTATTTCGTATGCCTCCTCAATAACTTCAATAATTGGCTCGAACTCCGTCACTGTCATTTCATATATATTTTGCGCACGAAAATACATTTTTATGGCTTTATATCCTTTATGATTGGGGATATTTTTTAACAATAGACTACCCTTAATTAAAAATAAGTGGCGTTTACTAAAATGACCCTATTTTGATTTTTTGTAATTAAAATCTTTGCTTAAACCCAAACTTAAAATATAAAACCTAACAAAAGTCATGTTTTAAAAAATAAAATAATTGTTATTTTGGTTTTGTAATAGGGTATATCCCAAACCCGTATTATGTGAGGAAAAAGGAATATATTTAGTATATATTCCTTTTTTTTATTTGTTTCAATTTACTATTTTTAATCAATAGCCTCTTATTACGCAGATTTCAGCCAATACCCTTAGAATAAAATTGATGTTTTCTAAACCTTAGGTTTTAATTACCTTTGTACAACTTTATATAAAAGCATATGATATATTCAATGACCGGTTACGGTAAATCTATATTACAATTACCTACAAAAAAAATAAGCATTGAGCTAAAATCTTTAAATAGTAAAAACCTGGATTTAAATGCCAGAATGCCTTCCATTTACAGAGAAAAGGAACTTGATATAAGAAAGCTGTTGGCTGATAAGTTAGAACGTGGTAAAATAGATTTTTCCATTTATGTTGAAATGACAGCTGAAGATACTTCCTCCCAAATAAATGAACCGGTTGTAAAGCAATACATAAATCAGCTCAAAAAAATAGTTGATGGCAATGAGATTGAACTTCTTAAGATGGCGGTGAGATTTCCTGACGCTTTAAATACCGTTCGTGAAGAAATTGATGAAACAGAATGGAAAGCCATTGAAGCTGAAATTAACGCTGCTATTGAATTGATTAATAATTATAGATTGGACGAGGGGAAAGTGCTTGAAATTGACTTTAAAAAACGCGTGTCTATTATTGAAGATTTACTGGAACAGGTCATTGCTATGGATCCAGATAGAATAGTAGGCGTTCGTGAACGTTTATTAAAAGGTGTTGAGGAATTAAAAGAAAAATATGATGAAAACCGTTTTGAACAGGAATTGGTTTACTATATAGAAAAATTTGACATTACTGAAGAAAAAGTGCGCTTAAAAAACCATTTATCATATTTTATTGAGGCCATAAATTCAAAAGATTCCAATGGGAAAAAACTGGGTTTTATTTGTCAGGAAATGGGTAGAGAAATAAACACCATTGGCTCCAAAAGCAACTATGCGCCCATGCAGCAACTGGTTGTTCAAATGAAAGATGAGCTTGAAAAAATTAAGGAGCAACTATTAAATGTTTTATAATGACTAAAGGAAAACTTATCGTGTTTTCAGCACCTTCGGGTTCAGGAAAGACAACCATTGTAAGACATTTATTAGGTATTGAAGATTTGAATTTAGAATTCTCCATTTCTGCCACTTCAAGAGAAAAGCGCGGAGAAGAAGTTCATGGGAAAGATTATTATTTTTTGTCTGCTCATGAATTTAAGAACAAAATTAAGCATGATGAATTTCTTGAATGGGAAGAGGTTTACAGAGATAATTTTTACGGGACTTTAAAAGCTGAAGTAGAACGTATATGGGCCCATGGGAAGCATGTTATTTTTGATATTGATGTCTCAGGGGGCTTACGTATAAAACGCAAGTTTCCAGATGAAACACTCGCTGTCTTTGTAAAACCCCCAAGTATTGATGAACTTAAAATAAGACTTAAGAAGCGCAAAACGGAAAGCGAAGACAAAATCAATATGCGTATTGCCAAAGCATCGGCTGAGTTGGCAACCGCCCCATTATTTGATGTTATTATTGAAAATCATGATTTAGACAAAGCCCTTATAGAAGCTGAACAATTAGTAAAAAACTTTGTAAAAGACTAAAGGCATCATGAAAGTAGGATTGTTTTTTGGCTCCTTTAACCCTATTCATATAGGACATTTAGTGATTGCCAACCACCTGGTAGAGTATAGTGATTTAGACCAGGTTTGGTTTGTAGTAACACCACATAATCCGTTTAAAAATAAAAACACTTTGTTAGATAACTACCAAAGGTTAGAAATGGTGTACAGAGCTACAAAAGACTATACCAAACTTAAACCTAGTGATATTGAATTTAACTTACCTCAGCCTAATTATACTATTAATACGCTGGTTCATTTACAGGAAAAATATCCGCAACATGAATTTGCTTTAATTATGGGAGAAGATAATCTTAAGAGTTTCCATAAGTGGAAAAATTATGAGCTTATCCTTGAAAACCATCATATATACGTGTATCCCCGCGTTTCTGACCAAAAAGAGGAAACCCGGTTTGATGGTCATAAAAAAATTCATGTGATTAACGCGCCCTTAATGGAGCTATCATCAACCTTTATACGCAATGCTATTAAAGAAGGGAAAAATGTACAACCCATGCTACCACAACACGTTTGGGAATATTTAGATGAAATGAATTTTTATAAATAACCCCATTTTACTTTGTGAGAATTTTTTCTAACTTAATTTAACTGTTCATATGGCCCATTTATAGGACGCCACATCACATCTGATTAAAGGAACAAAAAACCGCCTAAAGCACATGACTCTAAGCGGTTTCGAATTTAAATAACCAACCAAACTAATTTTTATCCACGAGTGTTCTCTCTTGGATTTTCTATTTTATCTTTTCTTTCTTTACGTAACTTTTCAGTGGACGTTGTTTTGTTTTTTATATCTGATGCTTTTAAATATTGAATATACCCTCTTCCAACAAATTCATACACTGTTTGTGATGCCGGATGATATAATTCAATCTTTCCGTCATTTATAACGCTCAACTCAAAATATTCATTGTTGAAATAATCATAATCTAATGTTAAAGTTTTTAAATAGTTATTATTTGAAATATTTCCAACACCATACAGACCTGTATAATCCCAGAATATGTTTGAAATGCTCGTTCCCGGTAAATCCTGAGAACTTCTGAATTCTGAATCATTGCCGCCTGCTATAAACTGTAAGAAGTTTTCGTTATCAAATTCATTTATAGCTCCGTAGGCACTGGTATACGTTTTTTCCCAGGCTTGATATTCCTGAAGGAAATAATGTATATTATCATAAAAGACAAAATCATAATCAAAAATATTACGCTGATAACCTTTTAAAAAATAAGAGGTATCATTATTTGGATTATAAAGTTCAATAGTGTTACTGTTAATCTGGTAGACATCAAAGGTTTCAAAACCATCAATATCATGATATACATCTAAAATCATATCATAGGCATTATAATCTGCCACAGCAATTCCAAAACCATTACCTGTACTTCCAATACCTACTAAATTATTATTGGCAAACATGGTTCCGTTTCTAAATGATACCGTAAATGCTTTTTGTAAAAAGGGTGTTGTTCCGTAACCTATAGTTTGATTGATATCTACATACCACAATTCATAAGAACCTAATAATTGGTTTAATGAGATGCTTGGTTCATCAACGATATAATCATCTACTATCACTTCAGTATAACAAGAAGTAAAAAGTGTTATTGATAAAGTAAATACTAAAAGTAATTTTAGGGTCTTCATAATCATTCGTTTTAGGGATTATACTTTATGGTTTTCAAAACACGTGCCAAAAAAAATAATTCATATTGAAATATGGGATTAAACAAAACCTAAAATTTTACGTACTTTTGAAAATATATCCTCCTTTGAACTATGAGTAATCAATTAAAATATGCCGTTTTTGGTGCCGGAAGCTGGGCTACTGCTATAGTGAAAATGCTTTGTGAAAATCTTCCAGAAGTGGGCTGGTATATGAGAAGTGTTTATACCAAAGAGCATTTGTTAAGAGAACAGCATAACCCTAATTATTTAAGTTCAGTTGAATTTCATTTAGATCAATTGAAACTTAGTAATGACATTAATGAAATGGCTGCTTATGCCGATGTTTTAATTTTTGTAATTCCTTCTGCTTTTATGCACAGCGAATTAGAAAAATTAAACGTTGATATTTCAAAGAAAACGGTAGTTTCTGCCGTAAAAGGTATTATGCCAGAATCGGGATTGTTAGTTGGGGAACATTTCAATCAATTCTATAATGTTCCTTTTGAAAATATCGCGGTTATTGCGGGCCCTTGCCACGCCGAAGAAGTTGCCCTTGAACGTTTATCGTATCTCACAATATCTTGTGCAGACTCGGTAAAAGCTAAAGACATAGCCAAGCAATTATCAAGTGATTATATTAAAACTAAAATAAGTGATGATATTATTGGTACTGAATATGCCGTGATGCTTAAAAATATTTATGCTATTGCCGCAGGAATTGCTCATGGATTAGGTTACGGTGACAATTTTCAAAGTGTGCTAATGAGTAATGCCATTCGTGAAATGAAACGTTTTATTAAAAAAATGCACAAAATGAAACGCAATATTAATAATTCCGCTTATTTAGGTGATTTACTGGTTACAGGATACTCTGTGTTTTCAAGAAACAGAATGTTTGGTAATATGATTGGTAAAGGCTATACCGTCAAATCAGCACAAATGGAAATGAGTATGATTGCTGAAGGTTATTACGCTACAAAAAGCGCGCATTTACTTAACGAAAAAAATCAGAAAAAAACAAAACTTCCTATCATTGAGGCGGTTTACGGGATACTGTATGAAGGCAAAGACCCAAAAAAAACTTTTAAGAAATTAACAGAGCAGTTGGATTAATTTACTTCACCAAAACTCCTTTCTTATTCATTAATGGCATGGTTTGAAGTGCCTTAATGTTAATGGTGTTCTTTCTAAAAAGATAGGTTTTATCAAAGAGTGTATTATTTTCAAAAAACGTGACTTTAAACTCATTGTTTAGCTGCAAAACAGCCTCTTGCATAAGTTCAATTTTCGCAAAACTTTTCGCCGGAAGTTTGTCCAGTTTATGACGCATGGTTGATGTTTCCTTTGTTTCACTATATCCTCTTGTGACAATTAGAACCATCTCTAAATCTACTTCTTTATCATTTATAATATAGGCATTCCAGTCATTTGACTTATAAATATCATTGTACTCATAAACAACAGCTAGATGAACATTTTCTACTTTCGGTATATAGATGTCTTTTTTCACTTTAACACATTTATCAATGCATCAAAAGTACTTATTTTCAATGATAATAGCCCAAAAAGTATTAAATTCAATGGTTTTAAAAACCCAAATAATTAATGCCTCTTTTTTTGACTTTTCTTACTAAAGGTTGCTTTTCTTAATTTTATAACTCATTCTAATGGATAATCAAGAAAAAATAAATAATCTGCTTGAAAAACTAGAGCATCTTGCGAAAAAGCAAGAAGTATTTTCAAAAGAAGTGGCAGGTATTAAAGAAGAATTAATCCAATTAAAATCTTCTGCCCAACAAGTGCCTGAAAAAATAGAACCTGTTGAAAAAACGGAGACCAAAAAGATTCCGGAAAAGGTAACTGAAACTTCAAAAGGGTTTTTTAGAGACACTAATCATCGTTTTATAGGCGGCGTTTGTTCCGGTCTTGGCAATTACCTTGGCCTTAACAGATTCCTTGTTCGTTTTTTATGGATTTTATTGAGTTTTTTCTTTGGAATAGGATTTTTCTTATACTTTATACTGTGGATTGCCGTTCCAAAAATTAAAACTGAAACAACCTATCAAAAACCTGTTCAAACAGTTTCAAAAGTCCCTTTAAAAGACCTAGAGAAGACCGTTCAAAGTCGTCCAAATAACCCTATTCAAATAAGCAACGAACTTGAAAAATTCATAGGTGAAAACCTAATCAATAAAATTGGGATTGCTATATTAATTATTGGCGTTGCGATTGGCGCCAAATATTCTATTGAAAATGATTTAATTAGTCCGCTAACACGTATTATTCTAGGGTATCTATTAGGATTAGGATTATTGGTTTTATCTATAAAACTAAAGGTGAAATATGAAAATTTCAGTGCTGTTTTAGTGAGTGGATCAATGACTATTTTTTATTTTATTACCTATGCAGCCTATACCTATTACGCGTTAATTCCACAATTGTTAACCTTTGTTTTGATGCTGGTTTTTACGATTTTTACTGTGGTAACCGCCCTGAAATATAACAAACAAATTATAGCCCATATTGGTCTTGTTGGTGCTTATGCTGTACCGTTCTTGTTGAGTGATGACTCTGGTAACGCCTTGGTTTTATTTAGTTATATGGCCATCATTAATATTGGTATTCTGGTGTTGTCTTTTAAAAAATACTGGAAGCCCCTTTATTACGTTTCTTTTGTTTTAACCTGGTTAATCTATTTCACATGGTTTGCTTCCGGTTATGATTTAAATGAAGATTTTACAACAGCATTAACCTTTGCCAGTCTGTTTTTTATCATTTTTTATATCACGTTTCTGGCCTATAAACTTCTTAGAAAAGAACCCTTTGAAATTATCGATATCATTCTTTTGTTGATTAACTCTTTTGTGTTTTACGGTTTCGGGTATGCCATTTTAGATGGACATGAAACTGGCAGTCAATTATTAGGATTTTTTACGCTGTGTAATGCCATTTTGCATTTTATTGTGAGCGTGGTTATTTACAGACTAAAACTAGCAGACAAAAATTTATTCTATTTAGTTTCCGGATTGGTTTTGGTGTTTGTTACCATTACTATTCCTGTACAGCTAGATGGAAACTGGGTGACCCTATTGTGGGTTGGCGAAGCCGTTTTGCTGTTTTGGATTGGAAGAACAAAAAACATGTCTGTATATGAATACCTCTCATACCCCTTAATGGCTTTAGCGACTTTTAGTCTGTATCAAGATTGGTCTACTGTTTATGTGAATTTTTACCAGTTTGAAGGTTTTAAAACATTTACGCCTTTATTAAATAGTCATTTTTTAAGTACGGTATTATTTGTTACCGGATTTGGTTTTATACATTATTTATACAACAACAAATTATATGAAACTGTCACACAATCAAAAAAAGAACTGACTCATGTCGTTTCTGTAATTATTCCTGCTATTATTATCAGCACCCTTTACTTTGGGTTTTACTTAGAAATAGCTCATTATTTTCAAACACTCTTCCAGGAATCAGAAGTAACCATTAACCAATATGAACATTATAATAATTATGATTTATTGAAGTTTAAAACCATTTGGTTGCTCATTTATTCCATGGTATTTGCAGCGGCGTTATCAGTTGCTAATATGAAGCTTATAAAAAATAAAACCTTGGGTCATATCAACATTGGACTCAACGGTCTTGTTGTTTTTGTGTTTTTAACTTCAGGGTTGTATATGCTCAGTGAATTAAGAGAAAATTATCTTGACGTAAATCCTTCTCAATATTATGAAATTGGAGCATTTCATATCATCATCCGTTATATTTCATTTATGTTTCTTGCCGTCATCTTATTTATGACTTATAAATACATTCAAGAAACTTTTATGACCTTTACTAAGAAAATACTGTTTAGCATATTATTTCATATAACCATGGTCTGGGTTTTAAGCAGTGAACTTATACATGTGATGGATTTATCTGGCTCTACACAATCTCACAAATTAGGATTGAGTATTTTCTGGGGTTTATACGCTTTATATTTAATTGCTTTAGGCATCTGGAAAAAGAAAAAATATTTACGAATGGCCGCCATTACTCTGTTTTCCATTACCTTAATAAAACTATTCTTTTATGATATTTCACATTTAGGGACGCTTTCAAAAACCATTGTATTTGTATCTTTAGGTATCCTTTTATTGATCATTTCATTTTTATATAACAAATTTAAAACCAGTATTTCAGATGATGTTGAAGACTAGATTTTTAACCTGCTTTTCTCTGTTAATTTTTGTAGTGTCTTTTGGGCAAATGCAAAATTATAGTTATAAACGCGAATTGATTGGTGTAAAAGATACCTGGCATAAATTAACCTTACCTAATGAGATATTTGAAAAGGTTTCGCCTGATTTATCAGATATTAGAGTTTTTGGAATTACCACTCAAAATGATACGGTTGAAGCCTCATATGTATTAAAACTTAATGATGAAAAAGTTGTTGCAACCAACGTTCCTTTCAAAATATTGAACACTTCTTATAATGAAAAGGGGTCTTATTTTACACTTGAAGTCCCTTCAAAAGCAACAATAAACAATTTACAGTTGGCTTTTAAACAATTCAATTTTGATTGGCACATAAATTTAGAAGGCAGTCATAATCAAAAAGAGTGGTTTTCTATAGTAGAGGATTATAGAATATTGTCTATAAAAAATGCTGAAACCTTTTATGAGTATACCAATCTCACCTTCCCAAATTCCAGTTATCGCTATTTTAGAATCTTGGTAAAAAGTACAGAATTAACCGAATTAAAATCTGCCAAAGCCACTTACAATACTATTGAAAATGGTGTTTTTAATGATTATACAATAAAACGTATGACCATTAAAGACAACAAAGCCGAAAAACGCACTGAGATTGAGGTCGAACTTCCAAGTTCTGTTCCTGTTAGTTTTGTAAAGGTTCATGTAAATGCAACATTTGATTATTACCGCCCTATCACAATTCAATATGTTTCTGATAGTTTGACCACGCCAAAAGGATATCTGTATAATTATAGAACATTGACCAGTGGCACATTAACTTCTATTGAAAAAAACACGTTTAAGTTTAATAATACCATTGTTAAAAAAATAAAAATTACTATCCAAAACGAAGACAATCAATCATTATCTATTAATAAAATTGATGTAAAAGGCAACATCTATGATTTAAATATTCGTTTTAATGAACCGGCAACTTACTATTTAACTTACGGCAATGCTTTAGCCTATAAACCTTATTATGATTTAGATCACTTTATCACAAAAATGACAAACGCTATTACCAATATAACCTTAGGAAAAGAACAAGTTATTATAAAAACTCCAAAAGCAACAAAATCACCCTTATTTGAAAACAAACTTTGGTTATGGCTCATTATTATAGTAATTATTGTACTTCTTGGAGGATTCTCTTTAAAAATGATACAAGTAAAATAACCCCATTCAGCCGAAAATTCAAGCGCATTGCCTTTGTGTTAAAAATTGACTAACTTCATTTTGTATACTGATATAAAACATTCATGTTCAAAAAAGCCATAATTAGTATCTCGTTAATGGCGTTAACTACAAGCTCATTCGCTCAGGAGAGCTTGATTATTAATGCGTACAACCGTTTAACAACATCGCTCAATGATAACTGGAGATATATTGTTGACCCCTATGAAAATGGCTATTATAACTATCGTTATGAACCATTTGATCAACAGGAGAACCCTGCAAAAGCGGCCTTTTTTTTGAATAGTAAACCTGATAATTCATCGGATTTAGTAGAGTACAACTTTGATAAGATGGATACGATCTCGGTTCCTGGTGATTGGAATACGCAGAAAGAAAATCTCTTTTATTATGAAGGAACCCTATGGTATAAAAAGTCATTTGACTATGTTTTAACCAAAAAATCAAACCGGGTTTTTGTCTATTTTGAAGCTTCAAACTACAAAACAGAGGTTTATTTCAACGGTCAGAAATTAGGAATTCATTTGGGAGGGTTTACGCCGTTTAATTTTGAAGTAACCAAACTGCTAAAGCAAACAGATAACTTCTTGATTGTAAAAGTTGATAATAAACGAATAAAAGAAGGTGTCCCCACCCTGAACACCGATTGGTGGAATTATGGCGGTCTCACCAGAGAAGTAAAACTTGTTGAAACCAGTGAGAATTTTATTCAGGATTATTTCATTCAATTAGACCCAAATGATAACAGGAAGATAAAAGGCTATGTAATCTTAAATGGAGTTAATGTGGCGCACCAAAATGTTCAAATTCATATTCCTCAATTAAATATAAAAAAGACACTGGTTACAGAGAAAGACGGCCTGGTTTCTTTTGAAATAGCTTCAAACAAGATAAAATATTGGACGGTGGAGGACCCTATTCTATATAAAGTAAGCCTTCAAACTGAAGAGGATGAAATTACAGATCAAATCGGTTTTCGTTCTATCAGTACAAAAGGGGCTCACATTCTTTTAAACCAAAAGCCTATTTTCCTAAAGGGCATTTCTATTCATGAAGAAAGTCCAATACATAAGGGGAGAGCTTATTCTGAAGAAGATGCCGAACAACTTTTGCAATGGGCTAAGGAATTGGGCTGCAACTTTATTCGCTTAGCCCACTATCCTCATAATGAACATATGGTGCGTCTGGCAGATAAAATGGGATTATTGGTTTGGGAAGAAAACCCGGTATACTGGACTATTTCCTGGGATAATAAAGAAACTTACGAAAATGCCGAAAATCAGCTTTCTGAAGTAATTAACAGAGATAAAAATAGGGCCAGTGTTATTATTTGGTCTATGGCGAATGAAACACCATCCAGTGAGGCCAGAAATATATTTTTAACCCAGCTTGCAAATTATACAAGGGAGAAAGACCCTACGAGACTCATCAGTGCGGCACTTGAACAAAGTGATTATAAAGGCAATAAATTTATTAGAACAATAGATGATCCCTTTGCTGATCTTGTTGACATCCTGAGCTTTAATCAATACATTGGCTGGTATGATGGTTTACCTGAAAAATGTTCAGAAATTAGTTGGGTAATCAAGCAGGACAAACCTGTTTTAATCTCTGAATTTGGAGCAGGCGCAAAATATGGATTGCACGGCACTAAAAATGAAAGATGGACAGAAGAATATCAGGCGTATTTATATCTGGAAACCTTGAAAATGCTTGATAAAATAGATCAGCTTCAAGGATTTTCTCCTTGGATTTTAGTTGATTTCAGGTCTCCAAGAAGAGTTTTACCCGAAATACAGGAGGGTTGGAATAGAAAAGGGCTCCTCTCTGAAAATGGAAAAAAGAAGAAAGCCTTCTTTGTTCTTCAGGACTATTATAAACATAAAACAGGCCTTAACAAAGAATAAAAGCCATAAAGGCTTCCTTTTCAAAATAATAAAATTCTATCTGCTTCATTTGGCTCCGTTCTCAATAAGCAAAATGGCCTGCGTTTTCTTTACTGTGAAAAAAAAAAAAAAACAGTTCTAATTTAAGAATAATTAACTAATTTTAAACAAAAAGTTGTTAAATGATGTTCTGGATTGAATTTTTGATATTTCTAGGCTGCATCGTGGTTGGAGCTCGGCTTAAAGGGATAGGGATGGGTGCCATAGCTGGCCTAGGTTTAATTGTATTCGTTTTCCTTTTTCAAATGCCAGAAGGTAGTCCACCTGTAATCGTTTTAGGTATGATTCTGGCGGTTATAACAGCCCTTGCGGCTATGGAAGCTGCTGGTGGGCTGGATTACTTGATTAGTATTGCAGAAAAAATCATGCGTTCGAAGCCTCAGAGCATTACCTTCATAGCCCCTTTGGTCACTTATGTCTTGATTTTTGCTTCTGGAACCCAACATGTAATCTATGCATTGCTTCCGGTTATTGCGGAAATTTCAAGAAAATCTGGGATACGCCCAGAACGACCAATGGCCATGAGTGTGATTGCCGCACAGCAGGGATTAATTGCCTCTCCTATATCAGCCACTACAGTCGCCATGGTTGGCGTACTTTCCGTTTCAGGGGTTTCTCTAATTCAAATACTTGCAGTTATCGTTCCTTCAACCTTCCTGGCCGTTATAATTGGATCTATTGCGGTTTTTAAAAAGGGCAAAGAACTCAAGGATGATCCAGAATATATGATGAAACTCACCGAAGGAAAAATTGACGCTGTTGCCGAAATCAAACCATTAAAAGGCATTGAATTAAACCGCGCAAAGGGATCTACATTTCTTTTTTTCGCCGCCATACTTTTTGTGGTTCTTTTGGGCGTTTTTCCCTCATTGCGTCCAACATACCAAACAATCAAAGAAGGAGCGTTAATTACTGGCCAGATTGACATGGGAAGTGCCATTATGATTATTATGCTGGCTGTTGCGGGATTAATGATGGCTATTTTTAAAGCGAATGCAGAAAAGACGGTTAAGGGAAATATTATGAAAAGTGGTATCGTAGCTATTATCTCTATTTTGGGGATTTCTTGGTTGGGATCTTCTTTTTTTGAAGGGAACAGAACCTTAATTGTTGAAAGTATCTCTGCCGCAATCGCCGGTTACCAGTGGGTATTTGGAATTGGGCTCTTTTTGCTTTCCATCCTTTTATTTAGTCAGGCAGCAACGGTAGTTACTCTTATGCCTATAGGACTCGCCATAGGAATTCCTGCTCCCTTGCTAATTGCACTTTATCCTGCGGTAAATGGCTATTTCTTTTTGCCTACCTATGGAACAATACTCGCTGCCGTTTCTTTTGATCAGACAGGAACTACAAAAATTGGAAAATATATAGTTAATCATAGTTTTATGTTTCCTGGATTGGTTACTACTATTTTTGCTATCATATTTGCCCTTTTGATTACTTATACATTTTAATACTAGTTTAAATATTACATGAAAAAAAATTATATGAAAAAATCACTAAACCAAATACTCTGCGTTGCAGTGTTATTTTTTACATTATCATGGACACCTTTAGTCGCACAAGATTACAGAACAGAAACCGATTTATTAGGTGAGAAGAAAATTCCGGCAGACGCCTACTATGGTGTTCAAACGGCGAGAGCCTTAGATAATTTTCAAATTTCAGGTTTGCTTACAAATGATTACCCTGATTTTGTAAAAGCATGGGCAATGGTCAAATGGGCAGCTGCTAGTGCTAATAAGGATGCGGGGATCATGCCTTTAGATATCTATCAACCTATAGAAGATGCTTGCAAGGCAGTTATTGATGGTGAATTTATGGATCAATTCATAGTTGACCTCTATCAAGGTGGCGCAGGTACCTCTACTAACATGAATGCCAATGAAGTATTAACCAATATTGCACTGGAGAAAGCAGGATTCAAGAAAGGTGAGTATAGCAAAATAGCCCCCAATGACGAGCTTAATATGTCCCAATCAACAAATGATACGTACCCAACGGCTTTAAAATTGGGTATGTTATTATCAAATGATCAACTAAAAAAAGAGTTACAGTTGTTGGCAAAGTCTTTTAGAGTCCTTGGTAATAGATATATAGATGTAGTGAAAATGGGGCGTACTGAATTACAAGATGCGGTCCCAATGACCGTTGGCCAAGAATTTCACGCATACGGGGCAGCGTTAGAATGGGAAGTTGCCAATATAGAAAGAGCGCAAGAAGCCTTATATGTAATAAACATGGGTGCAACGGCAATTGGTACAGAACTAAATACGCCAAAAGGCTACGTAGAGAATTGCACACAACATTTATCAAAAATAAGTGGTTTTAATTTTGTAGAAGCCAATGATCTTATTGCGGCGACGTGGAATCTGCAATCTTTTGTGATTTATTCATCAGCTCTTAAAACTTTGGCCACAACACTTTCTAAAATCTCTAACGATTTAATCATTCTTTCATCAGGACCTAGAAATGGATTATTTGAAATAAACTTACCACCAAGACAGCCTGGATCCTCTATTATGCCAGGAAAGGTCAACCCCGTAATGCCAGAACTTATGGCCCTGGTAAGCTATAGGGTCATTGGTAACGATGTGACCGTAAGCATGGCTGCTGCTGACGGTGACCTGCAACTAAATGCTTATGAACCAGTGGTGGGAATTGCTATATTTGAATCTCAAAAAATACTTACCAATACTATGAGAGCTTTTCGTGAATTTTGCATTGATGGGATAACCATTAATGAAGAAACACACCGCAGGAATCTGGAAACCACTATAGGTATTGTCACCGCCCTAAATCCGGTGATTGGCTATAAGAAATCCTCTGAATTGGCCAAGGAGGCCAAGCGCACCGGAAAAGGCATACTGCAGTTGGTAAGAGAGCAGAAATTATTAACGGAAGCGCAAATAGAAAAATTACTTGATCCGTCTAATATGACCGGACTTGATAAATCTAAATACCCAATTAACAAAGACTAGCTATATAAATTTAAATTATTTAAACATGAAAAGAAAAGTTTACAAAGTGCTCCCCGTATTAGTGGTTAGCATCATCTTCGGAATTAACATACTCAAAGCGCAGAATCCTGATCTGCCCAATGTTGTTATACTTGCAACAGGCGGAACCATTGCAGGGTCAGCAGAAACAGGAACTCAGGCCGGATATACTTCAGGTCAGATAGGCATACAGACCATGATTGAGGCAGTACCTGGCATAGATCAACTTGCTAATGTAACCGGTGAACAAATTTCAAATGTGGGTTCACAGGATATGAGCGTGAAAATTTGGCTTTCCTTGGCAAATAGGATAAATGAACTTTTAGCTAAAGATGATGTGGATGGCATAGTAATTACTCATGGTACAGATACACAAGAAGAAACAGCCTTTTTTCTCAACCTTGTAGTTAAAAGTAATAAGCCGGTTGTTACAACTGGATCTATGAGACCTTCAACTGCTGTGAGTGCAGAAGGCCCTCTCAACCTTTATAATGCCGTTGCCGTTGCCGCCAATCCAGAATCAAAAGGACACGGCGTAATGGTGGTTATGAACGATCAGATTCTTGGCGCCCATTCTGTTACAAAAACCAATACGACATCTGTTCAAACCTTTATGGCGCCCGGCCATGGACAAATGGGGGCTGTTATATATGGAAAACTGGAATTTTATCGCACACCACATGGTATTCATACTACTGACAGTGAGTTCTCTGTAGATGGCGTAACACAACTCCCTAGGGTAGATATCATTTACGCCTGTGCCGATTGTTCGGCAGATTTGATAGATCTTTCTGTAAAAGCAGGTGCTAAAGGCATTGTGATTGCCGGAGTTGGTAATGGAAATATGACTGCAGAAATGCTGGAAGCATCAAAAAAAGCTGCTGAGAAGGGCGTTGTTGTTGTTAGAAGTACCAGGGTACCTACTGGATATGTTTTGCGCAATGCTGAAATAAATGATGACGACAATCATACCATTGCTTCAGACGAATTGAACGCACAGAAATCCAGAGTGCTTTTAATGTTGGCACTGCTTAAACAACGTGATAATGCCAATATTCAGGAATTATTTTTCAACTACTAACTGTAAGTCATGAAAACGAAACTTATTATTCTAATTATTTTATTAGCTTGTTCTTCAGTCATGCAAGCTCAAATGAAACAAACGGATGAAAATAGTCTTGATGAACCTATTATTCCGATAGATAAACAAACCAGACTTGCCAATTTTAATCTGATCCTGAATCAGCAATATGCTTTTCGTAATGATTTTGATAACGGTGAATACATTGATTCCCGATTCAGAATGGAACAATTCAGATTAGAAATGCGCGGATGGATAACAGAAAAGGTTTTTTTTAGATTCAGACACCGTTATACCAGTTCCTACGAACCACAATCTGTGGATAAAATTATTAAAGGTGTAGATATGGCCTATATAACGGTGAAGCTTGGTAATAAAGACAAATGGGAACTATCAGCAGGTAAATTATGTGCCGATTGGGGTGGTATTGAATTTGATCTGAACCCGATTGATATTTATGAGTACTCTGATATTATAGAACAAGCTGATAATTTTTTATCGGGTATTGGGTTGAAATATAATTTGAATGACCGAAACTCTTTTAATTTTCAGGTTCTGAATTCAAGAACACAAACCTATGATGAAATTTATGGGAATGACACCATTATTGGGGCCTCTATTGAACCATCAAAAGCGCCATTAGGTGGGGTTTTTAGCTGGAGAGGCAGTTTTTTTGATGGAAAATTTACAACGCTCTATCATTATTCTCTATTCAACGAAGCTAGCGGAATATACAAGAACTACTTCGCCTTTGGTAATCAACTTACATTAGATAAATTATCTATTGCCTATGACTACAAGCATAGTTTTGAAGATCTTGACAGGACCGGAATAATCAGTGATTTGATTCCGAGGGATGAATTTGGATACCAGCTAAGAGATACTGAATACAATAGCCATTGGGTTCGGATCGATTGGAATTTTAAAGAAAATTGGCATCTTTGCTTTGATGGTTTTATTGACCATGCCAAATGGAATGGAAAAGAAGATCCAACAAAGACTACTAATGATATCCGAAATTCCTATGGTTTTGTTCCCACCATAGAATATTACCCTTGGAATGATATTAATTTAAAGTTTTTTGTAGGTTATGTGGGCCGGGTATATAATTACTCTGATTACACAAAAAACACCATTGGTATTAGTGACAATAATACAGGCAGGATCATGATTGGATTAATTTCACCTTTAAAAATTCTTTAAAATCAACAGGTTATGAGATGATTTCAGCACACGCACCTAGGGCTATAATTATTCAGATTATGCAACATCAAGATTTGGGGTCGAAGATTATAATTCGGCTCGCTTCACTGTTGGATTTATAGCCCCACTGGGAATATTTTAGGACATAACAATATCTAAATCAAAAGCAGAATTGAATCCAGAACAATACGGTTGGATCAAAAAAATAGGCATATTCTTAACATGTCTTTTTTTAGCCATTGGGTTAACCTATCTAATTAAAGAGCCTAGTTTTACGGAATCACAGGTTTATGTTATTTTTTTATTGTTTTTTTCAATAGGATTGTGGTTAACTGAAGTCATTCCTGCTTTTTCAGTAAGCATTTTAATCATTTCATTTCTGGTTTTTGCTTTAGGTAATAGCTATTTTAATTCTGAACCGGAAAATATTGATAAATATGCGCAAACTTTTTCAAGTAGCGTTATTTGGTTAATGTTAGGCGGATTTTTTCTAGCCGCGGCAATGACCAAAACCAAACTTGATGAGGCACTTTTCAAATTTACTATAAAATTCTCGGGAGCTAAGCCCGTAAACTTACTTATTGGATTAATGCTTACCACAATGGTAGCATCTATGTTAATGAGCAATACGGCCACAACTGCCATGGTAATTGCTGCTGTTCTCCCGCTTTTAAAATCATTAGGGAAAGAATCTGGCACTACCAAAGCCTTGCTTGTAGGAATAGCCATTGCCGCAACTACCGGTGGAATGGGCACCATTATTGGCACACCTCCCAATGCAATTGCTGTTGGTATTTTAGAAAAGAGGGGCATTCCCATTGATTTTCTGCAATGGATGAAATATGGTGTTCCAATAGCTACCGTTCTAACTGCAATAAGTTGCTTTGCCATCACTAAATTTTATATAAAAGACAACACGCCAATAGCATTGGATTTTTTAAATAAAGAACAAGAAATACCCTCAAAAAAATTTCTATTGCAGCAGAGAATTGTTGTTTTAGTTATAATAATTACCGTTGGTCTATGGTTAACAACGTCGTTCCACGGCTTAAAAGTAGCCTCTATATGCGCGGTTCCTTTAGTGATTTTAACACTTACAAGTATATTGGATAATAAAGATGTGCAGCAATTGCCTTGGGATACCTTACTATTGGTTGCCGGTGGATTATCACTTGGTTTAGCTTTGGAATCTACAGGATTGTTAACACATTATGGAAACCTTTTAATTTCAATGGATGCCAGTTTTTATTTGCTCATATTTATTTTTGCCTTTGCTACAATGTTTTTCTCCAATATTATGAGCAATACGGCAACAAGTACTGTTTTGATCCCTTTGGGCATCGCAATTATGGTTGCGTTTAAAATGGAGATAACCCTTATCATTGCGCTTTCATCGTCTACAGCCATGTTTCTGTCCGTATCAACCCCACCCAATGCAATCGCATTCAGTACCGGCTTATTAGATCAAAAAGATTTTAGAATGGGCGGTATTTTAATGGGAATTTTGGGCCCTATACTTGTTATTGTTTGGGTATTGCTTACCACATAGGGCTATAATTAAATAAATCCATGTTCACAAAACGGTTATACCTCTCTAGCGAGAGGCCTTTCTGTATAACACCTCCTAATAGTAATTTATTGTTAACCCTTTTTCAGTCAATGGAAATTGGCATGATTTCATTTCACTTGATTAGTATAAGGTGGTGATTTAAAAAAACTGTTCGCATTTCTTTGAGCCTTACAAAAATTAAAAAAGACCAAATCACAACTTAGTGTCATCAATTCTAAAGTATTGAAACAGTTTCAACTAAACGAAACTATCTAACAAAATTATAGTGCCGATTTGAACTGCTCTAAAAACCGCACATCATTTTCACTAAGCAACCTGATATCACTGATTTGGTGAAGTAAGAGCGCAATTCTATCTATACCCATGCCGAAGGCAAATCCCGAGTATTCTTTAGAATCTATACCACAGTTTTCAAGCACATTAGGGTCTACCATACCACAACCCATTATTTCTAACCAACCGGTTCCTTTAGTCATTTTATAATCCGTCTCCGTTTCTAAACCCCAATACACATCAACCTCAGCACTTGGTTCAGTAAATGGGAAATAGGATGGACGTAAACGTATTCTAGACTTTCCAAACATTTCTGTTGTAAAGTATTGAAGCGTTTGTTTAAGGTCTGCAAAACTCACATCTTTATCTATATATAAGCCCTCTACCTGATGGAAAAAACAATGAGATCGTGCGGAAATAGCTTCGTTTCTAAACACTCTACCAGGAGAAATTGTTCTGATTGGTGGTTTGTTGTTTTCCATATACCGTACCTGTACAGAACTGGTATGTGTCCGCAATAATATATCTGGATTGGTCTGAATAAAAAACGTATCCTGCATATCGCGAGCCGGATGGTATTCTGGTAAATTTAAAGCCGTAAAGTTGTGCCAGTCATCTTCCATTTCCGGGCCTTCACTCACATTAAATCCAATACGTGAAAAAATATCTATAATTTGATTTTTTACAATGGAAATAGGATGACGTGCCCCAATGTGAACAGGTTCTCCCGGTCTTGATAAATCGCCATAAACCCCTTTCACTTCTTCCTTACTTTCAAGTTCTTCCTTTAAAGCCGCAACCTTATCTTCAGCTGTTTTTTTTAATTTATTAATAACCTGGCCGAATTCCTTTTTCTGGTCATTAGCCACATTTTTAAACTCAGCAAAATAGTCATTTAACAATCCTTTTTTGCCTAAATATTTAATACGGAAAGCTTCGATCTCCTCTATTGATTGTGCTTTAAACGCCTCAGCTTCTGCAATAAGTTCCTTTATCTTGTCTATCATACTATCAATTCAAAATGATGGCAAATTTAAT
>BS_KBA_SWE02_21mDRAFT_10000042_pt1 | contig 38650 bp, 50 predicted proteins | sample BalSeasSWE02_21m_FD_9196 | JGI IMG/M metagenome (IMG submission 9196)
TTCAGCACCTGAAAAAGATTCAGATAGAGTAGCTAATGTAAAATAATCAAACGATTTCCAATTATTTGGACGAAATTCTTGAATATGAATCTTAAATATTTTTTATTTAAATTATAATAATATGTATAATAATTTAAAATTCAATAAATTATATTTACTTTAACTAATTTTTAAAACTAAAATGGCTCACTCAGTTAAAATTTACGATACTTGTATTGGATGTACACAATGTGTGCGGGCATGCCCAACAGATGTTTTAGAAATGGTACCTTGGGATGGTTGCAGAGCAAGTCAAATCGCTTCTTCACCACGAGTAGAAGATTGTGTAGGTTGTAAAAGATGTGAAACAGCATGTCCTACGGATTTTTTAAGTGTTCGTGTTTATTTAGGAGCTGAAACAACACGTAGTTTAGGTTTATCTTATTAATACTTGATAGTATCTGTTTGTGTTTAGTTTTTATTAACGAGTTCTACAAATGATTGTCCAATAAAACTCATAATCTATTAAGATACTTATTTATAAAAAATATTTTGAAATATCGTAACGAAACAATCTATTACATACAATAGACAACTGGGTATAGTTTTGTTTTGGACGTGGTGGGTTAATTACTTGTTCTGGAGAATCTTAATAATGGATAAGTTTAAAACGCATAAGGATATTATAAAATTGTTAAATAAATTGTAAATGCTATTAGAGTAGGTTATCTTCTCGTATTTAATAGTTTGAAATTATTCTCTAATAGGCTAAAACTATATAACTGAATAGCCTTACACTTTCATGCTAATTTTATTACTGTATGTTTTGAAAAAAACAGTAAAGAGAAAGATAGATTATTTTTTACTGTTTTCAGTTTTATTCAGTCTTTAACAATTGTTTACAAAAAGATACTAAATTTATAATTTAGAAAAAGTAGAAGATACTAATTCTGAAAAAATGATGAACGGTTAGAAGTCTCATGAACCCGGTAATCTAGTTATTATGAATTTAATAACTAGATTACCGGGTTCATGAGACTTCTAACCGTTCATCTAAGAATTTCCGATCTATGTACATACAAGAACCAGTTAAAATTATTCTTTAAAGCTATAACCAAATCCTAAATCGAGATCAAACTTTTCACGACGTGTATTCCGTCTTGTTAGAACTCAATTAAAAATCATGATAACCAACCATAGCTATGTAAACCTTTCCCTAAAAAATTAACTCCTAAATAACAAACCCAAATAACAAAAAAACCAATGGATCCAAGCACAGCTGTTTTTTTACCCTCCCAACCTTTTGTAATTCTTGAATGCAAATAAGTTGCAAAAATAATCCAAGTGATTAGTGCCCACGTTTCTTTTGGATCCCAACTCCAGTAAGAACCCCAAGCCTCGTTAGCCCAAACTCCTCCAGAAATAATACCAATAGTAAGAAATGGAAAGCCTAAGCCGATAATTCTATAACTCCAGTTATCTAAACTTTGAAGCAATCTAATCTTTCCTAATTGGGATAATTCTGAAGAAGCGATTGAAAAGGGTTGATTTTCATAATAATCAACGATTATATTATAGATTGGAGCATAAGACTCGTCAACTGCTTTTAAATCGACATTTTGAGCTCTAGAAATCACTAAAAATAAAATGCATAATAAGGAACCGATAATTAATGTAGCGTAACTTAATATCATCATACTAACATGCATCATCAACCAATTTGATTGTAAAGCAGGTACTAAAGGGCTTGACTTTTGCATATCGGCCGATAATGTTAAATTTGCAAAACCAATAATAAATAACGCTACAGGAATTAAAACTGCACCGATAAGTTTACTCTTTGTTTTAAATTCGACATATAGATAAATTGTTAGTAGTGACCAAGTTAAAAATAATAAAGATTCATATAAATTGCTTAACGGAAAATAACCTGCTACAATCCATCTTGAACAAAGAATAAAAAATAATAATACATTTGCACAAAACGAACTGATTTTTCCTATTTCAGATAATTTGTTTGTCCCTTTTAAAAATAATAAGCTGACCCAATAAAAAATTGTTGTAAATAATAAAATTCCAAAAACTATATTGGATGAAAAATTTTGAACGTAATTCCAATTCATTATAATATTTTAATAAAACTTTTCTGTATAAATTATTTTGTAATCTTTCTAAAGTAATTGTAGTTTATTATATAACAAAAAACTAGTTACAATTTTATAATCCATTAATTACTTATTATTTTATTTATTTCTCAATAGTACAAGTGAATAGTGGTACAAATAAGGATTTAAAAAACTTTTTTAGTTCGAAACTTTTTTTTAACAAAAAGTACAAACTGATCCAAATAATTTCTAAAAGAAATATTATTTAAAATTGAATTAAAAAAATTTATAGAATAACTAAATGCTAACACAACATTAAAATACGCTGTCTATATTTTGATATTAAACAATGCTTTAGGCGACATTGAAGACTTTATATTTGAAGAAGTTGTCTTAGTACTCACTAATATCTATTCTTACTAAGTAATACGCTAATAGATACTTAATAATTAAATCAATAAATTTGGTAATTAGTGTATTTGAATTCAAAGATAATAATTACCAAAATAAAAAAGCACACATGCAAAAAAAATTATTAAGATTTTAACTTTTTATATGATTTTACTAATCTGAATTGAAGGTGAGCTAGGGATAGCGTAATTTTTTTTCCCCATTATACCTGCTAAATAAGCAAATCTACCAGCTTTCACAGCTAAATTCATTGCTTCCGACATTTGTTGAGGATTCCTAGACTGAGCTATAGCACTATTTAGTAATACAGCATCTGCACCAAGTTCCATAGCTTCTGCTGCCTCACTAGGTCTTCCTATGCCAGCATCAATAATGACCGGTACTTTAGCATTTTCTATAATAATTTTGATATTTATTAAGTTACTTAAGCCCTGACCAGAGCCAATTGGTGATCCTAATGGCATAACTGCTGCACAACCTAAATCTTCTAAGTGTAAAGCTAAAATTGGATCGGCATTAATATATGGTAAAACAGTAAATCCTTTTTTAATTAAAAACTTAGCAGCTTTTACTGTTCCAATTGGGTCAGGCAATAAATATTTTGGATCTGAAATTATTTCTAATTTTACAAACAAGTTATCTGGTTGACCTAATTGAAATGCTAATTCTCGACCTAAAAAAGCCATTCTTATAGCTTCTTCAGCAGTCTGAGAACCTGCTGTATTAGGAAGTAACCATGTATTTTTCCAATCTAAAGAATTTAAAAAACAAGTTTGATCATTTTTTATATTTAAAGGTAATCGTCGAACAGCTGCAGTAACAATTTGGCATTCACTTTTTTTAATACTATTAATCGTATCATTAATTGTTTTATACTTTCCTGTTCCTAACATTAAACGAGAATTAAAACTTTTATTTCCAATTTTTAATTGATCTAAACTATCCATGATATTTATGTTTGAATCTAAACTAAACTCCCCAGGTAGGATTTGAACCTACGACCAATCGGTTAACAGCCGATTGCTCTACCACTGAGCTACTGAGGATATATAGATATAGATAATTTATCATTTCTAGGTTTTAGCGTCAATTATTTTAAAAGAAGTTTTTTAGTTTTAATGAAAATACAAAGTAAGTTTTTTAATCTATTTAGTATTTTCTTTATTTATAACTAAATATCGAACGACATTTGTATCAAATTTTAATAAGTTACAAAAATTAGCAATATATTTTGGTAAACTTAAAAAATTGATTTGAATAAAATTACCTTTTTTACGATTTGCAATTAAATAAGCAAAATCTCTTTTACCTCGGGAAATTACAGATATTTCAGAAGCATTTGATAATTGTAATCCTTTTGCAAAATTAAAAGACCAAATTTTTAATTCATTATCATTAAATTCTTCATTTAAAACAATCATCATTTCATATTTTATTATTCCAGACATAAAACAGTTTTATATTAGAATTTTTTGTTTATTAACGGGATTTAAAAAGAATAATTAAAAATTATGTATTCTGTCAATTATTTACAAATATTTGATTTTAGCTTTCTTCCAAAAAGTATTGTAAAAAAAAATAGAGTTGCTAATATTTTTATATCTTTCCCGTTAAAATTCACTAATATTGCATTATTTACGGATCTATTAGATCCGTAAATAAATTGTTATTAGCCTACTCACAGCAATACGCGTCAATTAAATTTTATTAGTCGTTGTTACTGTTAAGCGATTAATTTTTTTTCTGGATTTTTTAGATCAGGATCAACTGCCGTATAATCAACTTCAACTATAATATTATCATACAAATCAGCATCAACAATTAGTTTTGTCCTTGGATATAAAGGCTTTGACAGGCATTCTTGCGCTAAATTATCTTCTAATAATCTCATTACTGCTCTACGTAGTGGTCTTGCACCATAAATAGGATCGTAACCTTGATCTATTAGCATAGTTTTTACTATTTGTTTTACTTCTAATTCGATCTCTTTTTCTTTCATCCTATCTTTTAATTGTTGAATCATAATTTCAGAAATCTGTGTAATATCACTTCGAGTCAAGTGTCTAAAAATAATAATTTCATCTAAACGATTTAAAAACTCTGGACGGAAATATTTTTTTAGTTCTTCATTTACTAAAACTGAAATACGTTTATATAATTCATCATCAAGATCAGAATCATCTTTAGGAGCTAAGAAGTTTGCGTTAATATCGAAGTAACTTTGATTTGATTTTTTAGATTGAATTCCACTTTCTTTTTCTATAATTTTAGCGCCAACATTGGAAGTTAAAATAATTAATGTATTTTTAAAATTAACTGTTCGACCTTTTGAATCTGTTAGCCGACCATCATCTAATATTTGTAACAATAAATTAAAAACATCGGGATGAGCCTTTTCAATTTCATCAAATAAAACTACCGTATAAGGCTTTCCTCTAACTGCTTCCGTTAATTGGCCGCCTTCACTATAACCAACATAACCTGGAGGTGAACCAATTAGTTTAGCAACAGTATGTTTTTCCATATATTCTGACATATCTAGTCGAACCATCGTGTCGTCAGTTCCAAACATATAGGCTGCTAACGCTTTCGCTAATTCTGTTTTGCCAACTCCTGTAGGACCAGCAAAAATAAAACTTGCAATAGGTCGATCGGGATTTCTTAACCCAACTCGAGCTCTTCGAATTGCTTTTGAAACAGCAACAATTGCTTGATGTTGCCCAATTAGCCTTTCATGAAGTGTTTGCTCCATATTTAATAATTTCAGAGATTCTGATTCTGATATTTTATTTACTGGTATTCCAGTCCAACCTGCAATAACTTCTGCTACATCGTCTTCCATAACCATATCGATGTGAACACGTTTTAAACCTGTTTTTTGGTTAATTTCAAGAGCTTGTTTCATAATTAGAATTTGTGTTCTAACCTCCATTTCATACTCTAAAAGATTTGATGCAGTTTCAAAATCTTGTTGTCGAATAGCTTTATCTTTTTCACCTAAAGTTTGTTGTAGTTCTTTTAATAATAAAAGAACACCTTGTGGTAATCTTTTATTTTCTAAACGTACACGAGACCCTGCTTCATCCAATACATCAATAGCTTTATCGGGTAAGAAACGATCTGCGATAAATTTATCAGCTAAAATAGCGGCTTGTTCGATAGCTACATCGTGATAACTTAAAGCATGATGAAGCTCAAATTTAGAACGAAGACCTCGTAAGATATCAATAGTTATTTGAACACTAGGTTCTTTTACATGAACTGGTTGAAATCTTCTTTCTAAAGCTGCATCACGTTCAATATATTTTCGATATTCATCATTTGTTGTTGCACCGATACATCGAAATTTTCCTCGCGCTAACGCAGGTTTTAAAATGTTAGCCGCATCGACAGCACCTTCTGCTGCACCTGCACCTACTAACGTATGAATTTCATCAATTACTAAAATTATTGTTCCATCAAAAGAAGCTTCATCAACAATTCTTTTTAATCTTTCTTCAAATTCCCCACGATACTTCGTACCAGCTAACAATGAACCTAAATCTAAAGACATAACGATATTACCCTCTAAAAAATTTGGAATATCGCGTGTCAGAATTAGTTGAGCCAAACCTTCCGCTACTGCTGTTTTCCCAACCCCCGGTTCGCCAATTAGAACGGGATTATTTTTTGTACGCCGAGCTAAAATTTTAATTACTTCAAAAATTTCTTTATCTCTTCCAATAACTGGATCTAAACGTCCTTCAAGCGCATCCTTTGAGATATTATCTGCATATTCATCTAATGTTGGTGTCAATGAATCACCATCACCATCAAAAATACGCTTTTCAACGTCAGTTAATGGTCTTAGTAATTCTTCTTGATTTTCTTTTATAAGATCCAACGTTTTTTTACGAAGTAAGAAGATATCTACACCTAATTTTTCAATAGTCCGAATTGCTACACCATCTTCCTCAGCCAATAAAGCTAGTAAAATATGTTCAGTACCTACATAATTTTGACCAATATCTTTTCCTTCTTGAACAGCCATTTCTAACACACGTTTTGCTCGAGGTGTAAATGGAATTTCTGAAGCTACATAACCTGTACCACGACCTATATAATTTTCAACTTCTTTTCTTGCTTTTTTTAACGTTATCCCAAATGATTTTAAAGCTTTCGCACCCATACCTTGTCTTTGACCAACTACACCTAAAAATAATTGTTCTGTTCCTACAAAATTATGCCCCATTCTACGAGCCTCTTCTTGGGATAACATAATAACTTTAATAGCACCTTCCGTAAATTTTTCAAACATTTTTTGTTTGTTCCTTTATGTAATGATTAATAATAAACTTAACTGAAACTTCTATTCACAAAAAAATCTTATAAGATTTAAACCATATATTATTACGGTAGTTTATACGTATAGTTATAATAAATGAAACGTTTAATCACTTTTCTTTTATAATTTTATGTATTATAATGGACATTAAGCAATTACAATTGGCGGCATGGCCAAGTGGTAAGGCAGTGGATTGCAAATCCTCGATCCCCAGTTCAAATCTGGGTGCCGCCTATTAACCTTTCATTATTGTCTTGCTTTTTTTTAACGCAATTGATACTATAGTAGTATCAATAAGGGGATGTGGTGGAATTGGTAGACACGACGGACTTAAAATCCGTTGCCTAGTGATAGTGCGTGAGGGTTCAAGTCCCTCCGTCCCCATTATAACATATTTTTAAAAATAATTCTATTATTTCTCTTGACTGCACTTTTATATTTTGAATTAACCTTTATAAATTCTAAAAATATCTTTATTAACCTTGTGGGTTAAAATAAAGATATTCTATACAAAACGCCAGACGGCAATTCTAATTCTGATAATAAATCAAAAATATTTACTGTTGGTTCATAGTGAAGATCTATGATTCGTTTGTGCATTCTTATTTCAAAATGCTCGCGTGAGTCTTTATCCACATGGGGAGACCGTAAGACACAATAAATACGTTTATCAGTTGGTAATGGAACAATTTTTGTTCCATTAATACTACTTTGTTCAGCCAAATCCACAATCTTTCGACATGAATAATTTAAAAGTTCATGATTAAAAGATTCTAATCGAACACGAATTTTTTCATTCGTTTTTATTTCCATAATTTATTATAGCTATTTAACAATTTTAGATACAACTCCTGCCCCAATTGTTCGTCCACCTTCACGTATTGCAAACCGCATACCTTGTTCAATCGCAACTGGATAAATTAATTCTGTAGTCATTTTAATACGATCACCTGGCATTACCATTTCTACAATTGTTCCATCATCAGCTGTAAATTGAAGAATTGATCCTGTTACGTCAGTTGTTCTAACATAAAATTGTGGTCTATAACCTGTAAAAAATGGAGTATGTCTTCCACCTTCTTCTTTAGTCAATACATAAACTTCTGCTTCAAAATTAGTATGTGGCTTAATAGTCTTAGCTGCGGCTAACACCATACCTCGTTGAATATCATCACGGGTAACACCACGTAGTAATATCCCTACATTATCACCGGCAAAGCCAGACTCTAATGTTTTTTGGAACATTTCAATCCCTGTAATAGTTGTTGTTTTTGTATCAGTTATTCCAACAATTTCTACACTATCACCAATTTTAATTGTTCCACGTTCAATACGACCTGTTGCTACTGTACCTCTGCCAGTAATTGTAAATACGTCTTCTATAGCCATTAAGAATGCTTTATCTGTATCACGTTCTGGGGTTGGGATATAAGCATCTACAGCATCCATTAAAGCAAAAATTTTGTCTACCCAACTGTTATCACCGCGCTTAATCTCTGGGTTAGATGAAATAGCTTCAATTGCTTGTAATGCTGATCCAGGACAAATTGGAATATCATCACCTGGAAAATCGTATTTTGAAAGTAATTCTCTAACTTCTAATTCTACTAATTCTAATAATTCTGGATCATCTACTTGATCTTCTTTATTTAGGAAAACAACAATTTCAGGTACCCCTACTTGTTTAGCCAATAAAATATGTTCACGTGTTTGTGGCATTGGTCCATCAGCAGCTGATACTACTAAAATTGCACCATCCATTTGAGCTGCTCCAGTAATCATATTTTTTACATAATCTGCATGACCTGGGCAGTCTACATGCGCATAATGTCTTGCATTAGTTTCATACTCTACATGTGCCGTATTAATGGTAATACCGCGTGCTCTTTCTTCTGGTGCCGAATCGATATCAGCATAATTTTTTACAGTACTGATACCACCATCTAATGCTAATGTTGCAGTGATAGCTGCTGTTAATGTCGTCTTTCCATGGTCTACATGGCCAATAGTACCAATATTTACATGTGGTTTTGTGCGTTCAAATTTTTCACGTGCCATTTAGAAACTTCCTTAAAAAATTATATGTTTATATTATTAACTTTAAGCTTTTAGCGAGATATTAATAATTTTTAATATCTAAAATGAGCAAAAGCTTTATTTGCTTCTGCCATCCGGTGTGTCTCTTCTTTTTTCTTTATAGTATTACCTATATCATTTGCTGTGTCAATTATTTCATTTGCCAATTTAATCGACATGCTTCTACCAATACGTTGTTTTGCATATCGAATAATCCAACGTAACGATAAATTTGTTGCTCTAAAGTCACTTACTTCAATCGGAACTTGATATGTTGAACCCCCAACCCGACGTGCTTTAACTTCGATAATTGGACTTGCGTTTTTAATTGCTTTTTCAAAAATTAATAACGGGTCTTCTTTAGTTCTATCTTTAATAATTTCAAAGGCACCATTAATAATATTTTGCGCTAACGTTTTCTTTCCAGATTTTAAGATTCGTGTAACTAATAAACTAACTAAATAACTGTTATATGTAGAATCGGGTTGAGAAAATCGTTTTTTTGATATATTACGTCGAGACATATGGATAATATTTTTTTAAAAATATTTTAGTTTCTTATTGAATAGTTCAAGTTTTTATAATATTTATTTATTTATCTTTCTTTGGTTTTTTTACACCATATTTTGAACGTCCTTGAGTTCTTGCTTTTACACCAGCACTATCTAACGCACCCCTAATTATATGATAACGAACACCAGGTAAATCTTTTACACGCCCACCTCTAATTAATACTACAGAATGCTCCTGTAAATTATGGCCAATGCCAGGTATATAAGCAGTAACTTCAAACCCTGAGGTTAATCTTACACGTGCAACTTTTCGAATTGCTGAATTTGGTTTTTTAGGAGTAGTTGTATATACACGTGTACAAACACCCCTTCGTTGAGGGCAAGTTATTAATGCAGGTGATTTTGTTTTTTTATTTATTCTTATACGAGATAAACGAACTAATTGTTGTATTGTTGGCATAATATTTTTAAAAAAATCCTTAATAAATTAGAAAATTTATAGGGTAAATATAATTAATTTTAAAGTTATTTTAACCCGTACTTTTTCATAAATCGTTCAACACGTCCTTCAGTATCAACTATCGTTTGAGAATTTGTATAGAAAGGGTGTTTAGCTAACCATACATCTGCATTTAATTGTCGTTTTGTTGAACTTACAAAACAAATGGGTTTTGCATCACAAAATACCGGAATTTTCTTAAACCAATTAGGATTAATATCAGATTTTGACATAATTTTACGCGATTTTAATATAAGTTAACGTTTTGAATATTGTGGTGCTTTACGTGCTTTTCGTAATCCATATTTTTTTCTTTCTTTTACACGCGCATCGCGTGTTAAAAGTCCTTTCTGTTTTAATATTGGGCGATTTTGTTGTTCAATTTTGCATAATAATCGAGCTATCCCTAATCGAATTGCTTCAGCTTGTCCTGTAAGCCCACCACCTTTTACTATTACAAAAACATCAAATTGTTTTTCTAAATTTAATAATTTTAATGGTAACCATAGATTTGTTAAATATGTTGTATTATATTGTAAGTATTTTTCTCCTGGAACTTTATTGATAGTAATATTACCGACTCCAGGAACCAGAAAAACTCGTGCGATCGATTCTTTTCTTTTTCCTACTCCAATTTTGTCTTTTTGAAATATAGTGGTTAATTGATTATTCATAAAAATTAGTTACAAATTTAATAATTCCGGTTTTTGTGCTTGATACGGGTGAGTTAAACCTTTACAAACTTTTAACCGTTTAAACATTGTGCGGCCTAAAGCACCTTTTGGTAGCATACCTTTAACAGCTTTTTCTAGAATTCGTTCCGATAAACGATTTCTTAAAGATTGTAAAGTTTCAATCTTTTTTCCGCCCGGTCGACCTGAATGAGAAAAATAAAGTTTTGATTTTTCTTTTAATCCTGTGACTATAACGTTTTCTGCATTTGTAACTATAACATAATCACCAATATCAACTGATGGATGGTAATCAATTTTATGTTTTCCCATTAAATGATAAGCAATTTCTGTAGCCATTCTTCCTAATGGTTTCTTCTCAACTTCGAGTAAATACCATTTTTTTTCACTGTGATTCGAAGATTGTATAAATGTATTGTTCATAAAATTTTATTAATAAAAAAATAATTATTAGAAGGCTTATTAAGTAAGGCCAAACCAGATTATTCCAAACTGATCTTTAAGAGCTGTATAAAGTTTAAAAGCTGAGACTCTACCAAAATTTTTTAGTTTTAGTAATTCTTCTGGAGAATACTTAAACAAATCAGCAATTGTATGAATTTGTGCTCTTTTTAAACAATTATAAGCTCGAACAGGCAATTCTAATTCTTCAATTGAGGCATTTCTAAACTTATATTTTAAGACTTCGATATCATTAAAAGCTAGATCTTCAGTTGTTTCTTCACTATATTCATAATCAGATTCAAAAGATTTAAACCCTCTTGTTGAAGATTGTTCTTGTGCTATTCTTTCTATTGATGGCATTATTTCGGATGAAGATAGTTCTTCTTTTAACCCTATTTCATCAATAAATTGATTTTTCATAATAGAACTGAAAGAATCAACTAAAATTTTGCAAGTATCATAAATAGCGTCTTCCGGTGAAATACTACCATTTGTCCAAACGCTAAAGATTATAAATTCATTACTTTCGCAGCTGTTTAATTTAAAAACAGCTTTTTGAATGGGTGTAAAATTTCGATCAATCTCTAAAAAATCATCATATTTATGGTATAGAGGTGATGAAGTAGTTAAACAGAATCCTTTATCAAATTCAAATTTTATTTCAATTTCTAATATATTTGACGTTGAAGTAGTTGCAATATAATGATTTGGGTTTACAATTTCTAAACCTAGAGGTAATTCAATTAAATTTGCTGTTATAACCATAGGATCCTGAATTTTTAATTTACCGAATTGGGGTTCATTTATTTTACCCTTAATTACAACTCCTTTAAAATTCAACAATAATTCTGTAATATCTTCCCGAACACCTTCTATTGTTGAAAATTCATGATTTATACCCGCAATTCTAATTCCTGTAATACAAACACTGCCTAAATCATTTAACAATACACGGCGTAAAGCATTAGCAACTGTCATTGCTTGACCCTTAAATAGATTAGTTATTAAAAATTGACCATACATGGCACCAGTTTCTAATGTTCCCGAACTCCGCTTTACAATACTAAGATTATTCATTGTTTAACTTTTTTTTATTTAAATTAAACTCTACGTCGTTTTGGAGCACGACATCCATTATGAGGAACAGGAGTAATATCTTTAATACTTGTAATTTCAAAACCTGCACCTTGAATTGATCGAATAGCACTTTCACGTCCTGATCCTTGGCCTTTCACTCGAATTTGAACAGTTTTTAAGCCTGAAGATAAAGCACCTAATGCTGCTTTTTCAGCAGCAGTTTGAGCGGCAAATGGTGTTCCTTTTCTCGCTCCTTTAAATCCAGTACTTCCTGCCGATGCTGAAGAAATCGTATCACCAATTATATTAGTTACTGTCACAATCGTATTGTTAAACGTTGACTGAATATTAACAATTCCTGTTGCAACAGTTTTTTTATCTTTTTTTATGGTTATTTTACGTATTTTTTGTGCCATGAGTAAATAAATTTTAAAATTAATTTAATATTCGTAGTGTTATTTCTTTTTACCAGTAACAGTTTTCTTAGCTCCTCGCCGTGCTCGTGCATTTGTTCGTGTTCGTTGACCATGAACCGGTAAACTATTTCGATGTCTTTGACCTCTAAAACAATTTATTTCATTCAATCGTTTAATATTTAATCCATTAAATCTTCTTAAATCGCCTTCGAGTTTTAAACCTAAATTTTCTAATAATTTACGCAATACTATCGTTTGCTCAGTACTTAATTCGAATGTTCTGGTTTCTGCACTAATATCAGCTGATTCAATTAAATTCTTTGCTGTTTTTATACCAATTCCGTGGATATATGTCAATGCATATGCGATACGTTTATTTCTGGGTAAATCAACACCTACTAATCTTACCATTGAGTTAACTCCTTTTAATTATTAACCTTGCCGTTGTTTATGTTTAGAATTTGTACAAATTACCATAACTTTTCCATGTCTCTTAATAACTCGACATTTATCACACATTTTTTTTACTGAGGGACGAACTTTCATTTTTTTTTTTGAAAATAATTAAATGTTTTTAATTCTTTAGTCAAACATTTCAGTATAAATATTTGAAATACGAAGACTTCTAATTTCTCTTGATGTATCTAATATTACACCTACTAAAATTAATAAAGAAGTCGTTCCTAATCCATTCAAACTTGAAATACCTAGAATTCCTTCGACAATATTGGGTAATGTAGCCAGAAGTGCTAATATTATAGCACCTAAAATTGTAACCCGTCTCATAATTTCTTTAAGATAAAATGTAGTAACAATTCCAGGTCTGATGCCAGGAATTGCGACAGCCATTTTTTGTAATTGTTCAGATATATCTTTTGGATTTAAAATAATACTTGAATATACTAAACTGAAACCAAGGATTAATAAAAAATAACTACTCCAGTAAATAATTTTTGACGCTTCAACAACATAAGGAAAACTAATAAGTGGAAGAAATCCTAAACTATTAATATAGGTTGGTATAACTAATACACCTGTTGTTAAAATAATAGGCATTACACCAGCTTGATTAAATCGTAATGGAATATAGTTACTTTTTTGTGACGTAGCTCCTAAATTGCTTAGCTCTTTAGAAGATATTAAGGGAATCATTCGAGCACTTTCCTGCAACAAAATAATCCCACAAATCGCAACAAAAAACAACAGTAAAATAATTAAACAAGATCCAAAATTTAATTTTTCATTATTCTCTGAAATTATTTTTTTACTTATATTAGGTAAACTTGAAACAATATTAATATAAATAAGTAAAGATGGTCCATTTCCCAAACCATATTCAGTAATTAATTCACTAAGCCATAAAATAATCATTGCTCCCGTAGTTAACCAAATAACAATTTCAAGAATTAAAAGAAAATTCCAATTCATTATTACGCGAGTCAAATATACGGAAAGACTGACACTTTGAACCAAAGCCCAGCCAAACGTAATTAAACGTGTTAATCTAGTAATAGTTCGTTTTCCTTCACTACCGCCTTCTTTTTGTAATTTGGACAAAGAGGGAACTATATTAGTTAACACTTGTATCAAAATTGATGCGTTTATATATGGAAATATATTTAACGCAAAAATTCCAATTACAAAAGTATCATTCCCTGAAAATGCATTAACGAATGTTCGGGCAATTGAATTACGTTCAAGAAAAAATTCAATCTCTAGAGGACTAACTCCGGGAATCGGTAAAAATGTTCCCATCCGAATAAATATTAATATACTTAAGCTTAATAAAATACGTTTTAGTAAAATATTTTTTTCAGCTTTTTTTTCAGCTTTTTTTCGCATTTATTCTTTTTAAATTTAAAGAAATGAATTAAAGTATTAAGTCTCGGTTCTTTATTACTTGTGATTTATTTGTTAAATTATCCAGTGCAATAATCGACGCTCTAGCATTATTTAATATATTATTTGACCCTAGTTGTTTGGCAATAACATTTTTAACCCCTGCAACTTCTAAAACTGTCCGGACTGCACCTCCAGCAATTACTCCAGATCCTTCTATTGAAGGACGCATAATTACTTTACATGCTCCAAAATTACCTGTTACATCGTGAGCAATAGTTAAAGATTTAGTTAATTCAATTTTAATTAGATTTTTTCTAGCATCAGTTTTTGCCTTTTTAAACGCATCAATTACATCATCCGCTTTGGCAACACCGACACCGACTTTACCAGTTTTATTTCCAATTACTGCAATTGCTCGGAAACTTATTTTTTTACCACCCTTTGTAACTTTTGAAACGCGACTAACTTTGATTAATCGTTCTTCAAATTCAGTAACATTTTCAGTACGCTTTTTATTTTTTTTTATTTTATTAACTTGTTTTAAATCGGTGCTCATAAAAATTTATTAAAATATAATTCTAAAATTGTTTATTAAAAATCTAAACCACCAGCTCTAGCTCCATCCGCTACTGCTTGTATTCTTCCATGATAGATATAAAGTCCACGATCAAATACTATTTTTTTGATATTCTTTTTAAGAGTTAAGTCTGCTAATCTATGGCCTATTAAATAAGACGCATAGCAGGTTTTGCCACTTTTAAGGCTAATTTGAATTTCGCAGTCCAATGTAGAACAAGAAACAAGTGTTGTTGAACTTGTATCATCTATAATTTGGGCATAAATATTGTTATTAGAACGAAAAATTGATAAACGAGGCCGTTCAGCTGTACCTTTAATTAATCCCCTTAAACTATCACGTTTTAGTTTTTTATAGCGGTTCGGTTTTAAAGTTTTATTTTTGTTTTTTAGTTTCCATAAAATTCGCTTTGAGAACTTCATATATATATTTTTTTAATTTTTCTTTAACTTACCATTAATTATTTTTTACCAGATTTACCAGCTTTTCGTTTAACAATTTCACCATCATAAATAATTCCTTTTCCTTTATAAGGTTCTGGAACGCGCCATGATCTAATTTGTGAAGCAAATAAACCTAATTCTGCTTTATCACAACTTTTTAAATTTAGTATGGTATTCTGTACTATATCGACAGATATATTTAAAGGGATATTAAGTTTAACAGGGTGACTATAGCCTAAGTTTAGGATCAGATCTTTTCCTTGAACACTAGCCCTATAACCGATCCCTTTTAAGGTTAAGGTAATTTTAAACTGTTCAGAAACACCAACAATCATATTACTTATAAGTGTTCTATATAAGCCGTATAAAGCATTATTAGTTCTTGTTTTATCTTTTAAACTTACAATTAACTTATCATTATTCGTATCGATCTGAAGAATTTCAGGAATTGTATTTTGTAAAATACCAAATTTTCCTGTTATAATTAAGTCTGACTCTTTCCACGTAATATCAACATTTGCAGGTATTGTAATAGGTAACTTTCCAATTCTTGACATAATAAATTAACTCCAAATTACCAAATATAACATAAAATTTCACCACCAATCCCAAGTTTTTTGGCTTTTAGATTAGTCATTAATCCCTGTGGTGTAGAAACAATTGCAATTCCTAAATTTCCTAAAACTCGAGGTAATTTTTTTGCATTTTTATAAACTCTTAAACCTGGTCTACTTACTCTCTGAATTGTTGTGATTACTGGTTCACGACTTTTCCCTTTGTATTTTAATAAAACCAATAAATTCTTATGAGACTTTTCTGGGTAAATATTAAAATCTTCAATAAAACCTTCTTCTTTAAGGATTAAACCAATCGCTAAAGATATTTTTGTAAAAGGGATCTCTACAATTTGATGTTTAACCATATTTGCATTTCTGATTCGTGTTAACATATCAGAAACTGTATCATTTACCACAAACTTTTCTCCTTTTTTAATATTTTATGTTATAATCTTAAATTTTAATCTTGAGACCATCGTTTTCTACGAAGTGGTTTTTTTCTTTCCCAATTTAAATTTATATCTGAAATATTTGAATATTTATTATAAATACCAGAATCGTTTAATGGGAAACGGAAAAAATTAAATAGCATGATCCCGTTTAGTATTTTTTCGACTGTTGTTGTTTTTGATTTCGAACTGTATGATCCTACAACAAAAGTAATAGTAAATCCTTGAACTTGATCAACATCTTCATATTCAATTTCTGGAAAAATAAGTTGTTCTTTCAATCCAAAAGTATAATTTCCACCTTTATCAAAGCTTCTAACAGATAACCCTCGAAAATCACGGATTTGTGAAAATGTAAAAAAGATTAATTTTTTAAGAAAGGCATACATTTTTTCGCCTCTTAAAGTAACTTTTAATCCTAACTCCATATTATCACGAATTTTAAAGCCAGCAATGGCTTTTTTTGCTCTTGTAATTACAGGTTTTTGACCAGTAATTCGAGAAAATTCTTCAATACTCTTTTTTAAAATATTACTATTTTGTGCACTTAACCCTAACCCACGATTAATTTGGATTTTTTTAAGTTTTGGTAATTTATGTGGATTATAATAAATATTTGAATAACTATTTTTTAGAATAGGTTGAATACCATATTCGTATTCTTTTTTGATATTATCAAGTAAACAATTTACTTCAGATATTTCTTCTAATGATTGATAATTACGCATATTGAATTACGACTCGTTTATTTTTAATTTAACATTGGAATGATGGATTGGAGCTTCAATTTGTTTAATTTCACCAATATCGTTTTCTTTTATTGGTTTTATGTGGCGAACTTTAAAATTTATCCCTTTAACAGTAATTTTACCAGAATTAGGGTATAATTTCATAACCTCACCTACTTTATTTCTATGAGACCCTGATATAATTGTTACTATATCACCAACTTTTATGTGCATTTTTTGTTCAGTTTTCATTTATAATACCTCGGGCGCTAACGAAACTATTTTTGAAAAATTTTTATCACGAATTTCACGTGCAACAGGCCCAAAAACGCGTGTTCCACGCGGATTATTATCTAAATTTACAATTACAGCAGCATTATCGTCAAATCGAATATACATACCATCAGTACGTCTAATTGTTTTCGCGGTTCGAACAACAACTGCTCTTACAATATCAGATTGTTTAACGGGCATATTTGCTGTCGCTTCTTTTACAACACCAATAATAGTATCACCAATTTGAGCATATTTTCGATTTCCACCCAATACTCGAATGCACATAATTTTTCGAGCTCCAGTATTATCAGCTACTGTTAGTAAAGTTTGAGGATAGATCATAAAAGTTTAAATTTAACTAACTAAAGATGATTTTGAAATAATTTTTCTTAATGTCCAACGTTTTCGTCGACTTAAAGGTCTACATTCTTCTACTAAAACTTGATCACCGATATCAGACTCATCCATTTCATCATGAACTAAATATTTTTTTGTTTTAGTCATAATTTTTGAATATACGGGGTGAGGATATCGATTTTCAATTTTTACTACAATGGTTTTTTGCATTTTATGGCTGATTACAGTACCAATTTTTTGTTTGACTGGCATTAAAACTCCTTCTTAATTTTTTATACTGTATCTAAATTATTGAATTACTTTTTCTATAGAATCTACCCGTAAACTTAATAAAGTTTTTAATTGAGCTAAACGGCATTTTGTAAGTTTAATTTTATTAGCTTTAAAAGCTTGTCGGGTTGCTTTTTTAAATCTTAGAGAAAATAATTCTTTTTGCGCTTCGCTAATTGCTTCTGCTATTTCTTTATTTGAGAGTGGGTTTAAAAGATTAAATTTTGATATTGCCATAAATTATTAAATATTATTTCGAATAATAAATTTTGTTTTTATTGGTAATTTGTAGCTAGCTAAATTAAAAGCTGCCCTTGCTATTGCCTCGGGTACAGAGCCAATTTCAAATAAAATTGTTCCAGGTTTAACAACAGCTACCCAATAATCTACAGAACCTTTGCCTGATCCCATCCGTGATTCTGCGGCACGAGCAGTAACGCTTTTGTCTGGGAAAATACGAATCCATAATGAAGCTCCTCGTTTTGTATAACGTGTAATAGTTCTTCGTGAAGCTTCAATTTGGCGTGATGTTATCCATGACGGTTCTAAAGCTTGTAAGGCATATTCACCAAATGAAATTTCATTTCCACGAGTAGCTGCTCCACACATTCTACCTCGGTGAAATTTTCTATATTTTGTTCTTTTTGGGCTTAACATAATTAATTATTTCCTTAAAAATAAAAATTTCTTAAATATTAGACTATCTTTTAATTTGAATTTTTATAGACCCAAACTTTAACACCTAAAATTCCGTAAATAGTATGTGCTTCTCGAGTAGAATAATCGATATCAGCACGCATCGTTTGAAGTGGGACTCTACCTTCTCTTTTCCATTCTGTACGAGCGATTTCAGCTCCATTTATACGTCCTGAAATTTGAATTTTAATTCCTCCTGATAAATTTGTTTTGGCATTTTGCATAGCTTCTCGAATTATACGGCGAAAGACTATACGCTCTTCAAGCTGAGTTACTATCCAATCTGCAATAAGAGCAGCATTGGAATCAGATTTCTCAACTTCTGAAAAATTAACAGTAACTTGTCGACTATTTGGTAATAATTTTTTAAGATCTGTTAATAAAGTCGTAACCCAGATGCCTTTGTTACCTAGCAATTCTATAGGTTTAGCAGCTTCAATATTTAATTCTATTTGATTTCCATCCCCGCTTCTCCCAATTCTAACCATTGCAATTTTAGCAACTTTTGTAAATTTAGCTAAATAGTTTCGAATTTTCTCATCTTCATTTAGTAATTCTGAATATCCAATAAATTTTGCGTACCAACTTGATTTGTGATCTTGGGTTATTCCTAACCTAAAACCTAAGGGATTTGTTTTTTGACCCATGTTTTATTATTTTGATTAAAATATAATAGTATTAAATTTTAAATTAAACAGATTTAACGATAACAGTAATATGGCATGTCGGTTTTAAAATTTTATAAGCACGACCTTGTGCACGTGGGCGAATTCGTTTTAGTGTTGGACCTTCATCTGCATATGTTTCTGCGATAATTAATTTTTTCTTTTCTAAACCATAATTATTTGCAGCATTAGCCGCAGCTGAACATAAAACTTGTCCTACAGCTTCACTAGCTTTATATGGTAAAAATTCTAATATCATTAACGCTTCCTGATATGAACGGCCTCGAATTTGGTTTAAAACTCGTCGAACTTTTTGTGGAGACATTCGAATATATTTTGCAACTGCTTTTATTGATTGATTATTCAACATAAAATACTTTCTTTAGCTTTTTTCGTAATTTTTAGTATTTTTCTAGGTTCAATGTTCAAAAATAAATATTGTTAGTTAATTAGTACGATTGATTTTGACTTTTTTAAAAAATCTCCATTAACTTTATTCAATATATGGATTTTTAAGAGCTAATCGAATTAGAATAAAACCTGAAAATTTTATTTTTATATTAATATTTTATTTAAAGTTTTAATTAGAAAATTTCATCAGATATAATTTATATAGCATGATAAAAATTAATCCTTTCAAAGTGTAGTAACTAATAAATTTAAATGCTAACTATTAGCTAATACTATCTCATTAAATTAATGATTTAACCGCATCAATAAGCTACTTAATTATTTTTTGAAAATTTACTCTAACGCTTTGTTTTTCGGTCCGTTTTAATATGTGATCTGAATGTTCGTGTATTAGCAAACTCTCCTAATTTATGCCCTACTAATTGATCTGAAATAAAAAGAGGTATATGTTGTTTACCATTATAAACGGCAATCGTATGTCCTACCATGTCAGGTAAAATTGTTGACATTCTAGACCATGTCTTAATAGTATCTTTTTTTCCACTTGTATTCATTTGCTCAATCTTTTTCAATAAATGATAAGCTACGAAAGGTCCTTTCTTTAATGATCTTCCCATTGGATGAAATTTAATAAAATTTATAAAAAATATAAGTAGATTAAATTAAGAACGACGTCGAATAATATAAGCTGAACTTAATTTCTTGCTTTTTCTTGTTTTCATTCCTAAAGCTGGTTTACCCCAAGGAGTTAATGGACGAGTTCGACCAATAGGAGCTCTTCCTTCACCTCCACCGTGTGGATGATCGCATGGATTCATAACAGAACCCCTTACAGTTGGACGTTTTCCTAACCAACGAGTACGACCAGCTTTTCCGCTACGGACTAAAAATGCGTCATTATTACTAACTTCACCGATCGTCGCAACACATTCTTTACGAATTAAACGAATTTCTTTTGATGGTAAACGTAATGTAATATAATCACCTTCTTTCGCTAATATTTTAGCTGAGGTACCAGCTGCCCTGACCATTTGGCCACCTCGATTCGGTATTAATTCAATATTGTGGACTGCTGTTCCTAACGGTATTTGGCTTAATGGTAATGTATTACCAATAGCTATTTGGATATCTGGTCCAGAAACAATAGTATCCCCTACTTTTAAAGTATTCGGATGTAAGATATATCGTTTTTCTCCATCCTTATAATAAATTAAAGCTATACGAGCATTACGATTTGGATCATATTCAATCCCTGCAACGGTTCCTTCGATATTATATTTATTTCTACGGAAATCTATTATCCTATATTTTCGCTTATGTCCTCCGCCACGATGGCGAATTGTAATAATACCTTGATTATTTCGACCTTTATTTCGATGATTTTTATTTATTAATTTTTTTTCTGGTTTATTTTTTGTAATTTCTGTAAAAGCAGAAATTGCACGACCTCTTGTTCCTGCTGTATATGATTTATAAAGACGAATACTCATAATCTTAATTATTAATGATATTAGTTAACTTTCGGTAAATAAGTTGATTGTATCACCTTTTGATAAAGTTACAATAGCTTTTTTATATTGGGCTTTCCATCCAATAAATTTACCCATTCGCTTTTTCTTTCTTGGTAAATGACAAGTATTAATTTTTAATACTGTTACATTAAATAAATCTTCAATAGCTGATTTAATTGTAGGTTTGCTTGATTTAGGATTAACAATAAAACTATATTGATTATTTTCTAATAAACGCGTAGCTTTATCAGTAATAATTGGATATTTGACTATATCGTTACTACTAAGAAATAAAGATTTAATCACAATAGATCTCCTTGATAATATTAATTGCTTCTGGGGTTAATAAAATTTGCTCAGCTTTTAATAAACTAAATGTATTTAAATTTGAAGCTAAAATTAATTCGACATTTTTAAGGTTTTGTGTCGCTAATTTCAAGTGTTTGGTTTTTTCACAGACAACAACTAATAATTTTTTATTTAAAGATAACCCACAATTTTGACAAATATTACAAAAAATACGTGTTTTTGGTGTTTCTAAAACTGTTTCTAGATTATTAATAACAGAAATATTATTGCGCTTATTATAAAGTAAAGTTTGAAGGGATAATTTTCTTTCTTTTTGGTTTAATTTAATTCTTGTGATTTTAGGTTTGGGTCCAAAGATAACACCACCACCCCTCCATAATGGAGAACGGTTAGAACCAGCACGTGCTCTACCAGTCCCTTTTTGACGCCAAGGTTTTCTACCACCTCCACGAACTTCACTTTTTACTTTTGTTGAAACAGTGCCTTGTTTATTATGAATCTGATGTCTTAAAATATCTTTATGAAGTAAATAATTCGAAGATTTTTCAATAACCTTAAGTTCGAATTTAGATTCTGATTCATAATTTAATATTGTTCCATCTGTATTTAATATATTATAGTTAACAAACTTTTGAACAGTCATAATTTATTTCACTCTATTTCTTGGATACTATATTTAAATTATTTTAGTTTGAAGCTTTAATGCTTAATAAATTACCGACCTTACCTGGAACTGAACCTTTTATTACTAAGATATTCTCAGTAGCATTGACTTGGATAATTTTTAACTTTTTAATTGTTGAAGTTTTATTTCCTAATTGTCCGGCCATTTTTTTTCCAGGTAAAACGCGACCAGGACTTGTACCCATCCCAATTGAACCAGGTGCTCGGTGATTTTTTGAACCATGACTCATAGGTCCTCTGCTAAAATTATAACGTTTTTGAAGGCCTGAAAAACCTTTTCCCGAAGTTTTACCAGTTATAGTAACATATTGTCCTGGTTCAAAACATTCTAAATTAATTACTTGACCAATTTCAAACGTTTCAGGATTAGTAACATGAAATTCTTTAAGATATTTTAAAGGTTGGTTAGTTGATTTTTGCAAGTGTCCCAGTTCAGGTTGTGTTAAAGAATTTGTAGGTACAGTTCCGTAACCAATTTGAATAGCGTTATAGCCATCTTGCAAAATTGTTTTAATTTGAGTAATTGTACACGGACCTACTTTTATAACTGTAACAGGAACTATATTACCTAATTGATCAAAAATTTGGGTCATTCCAATTTTATTTCCTAATAGACCTAAAGACACAATGTTTCTCCAATTTAGATATATTAACATTTAAACGTAAATTATTTAGTAATTTTTTTTTACTATTTCTCATAAATAAACATATTTAGATAAGTTCATTAATGATAATAACTTAAATAAATTAAAATTATTTGTCTATATGTCACACAATTACAACTTTATAAAATAACCCTACGTAAACTGCACGATAACTTTTAATAGTAGAAATCAGTATGCTTATTAGTAAGTAAATAAAAATTAATTAAATAAATCATATGGGAAAAGTTGTAGGAATTGATTTAGGTACTACAAACTCTGTAGTTGCAGCAATTGAAGGAGGAAAACCGACAGTAATTTTAAATTCTGAAGGATTACGAACAACACCTTCAATTGTCGCGTACACTAAAAAACAAGAATTATTAGTTGGTCAAATTGCTAAAAGACAAGCAGTAATTAACCCAGAAAACACTTTCTTTTCTGTAAAACGATTTATAGGTTCAAAAGAATCTGAAGTTTCAAACGAAGCCAGAAAATTACCTTATAAAGTAACAGGTGATCAGAATGGAAATATTAAAATTAAATGTACTTCTTTAAATAAAGATTTTAGTCCCGAAGAAATCGCGGCCCAAATATTGCGCAAATTAGTTAATGATGCCAGTACTTATTTAAAGCAAGAAGTAAAACAAGCAGTTATCACTGTTCCTGCTTATTTTAATGATTCGCAACGTCAAGCAACAATTGATGCGGGAAAAATTGCAGGAATTGAAGTTTTAAGGATTATTAATGAACCTACGGCTGCATCATTAGCTTATGGATTAGATCAAAAACAAAACGAAACAATTTTAGTTTTCGATTTAGGAGGTGGAACATTTGATGTTTCAATACTAGAAGTAGGTGATGGTATTTTTGAAGTATTATCAACTGCAGGTGATACGCGTTTAGGTGGAGACGATTTTGACAAAGTATTGGTGGATTGGTTATTAAAAGATTTTGAAACAAAAGAAAGTATTGATTTATCTAAAGATATTCAAGCTTTGCAAAGATTAACGGAAGCAGCTGAAAAAGCAAAAATGGAATTATCAATTTTGAATAAGACAACAATTAATTTACCTTTTATTACTGCAGATAAAACTGGACCTAAGCATATTGAAACTGAATTAACACGTGAATTTTTTGAAAAATTATGTCATGAATTAATTGAAAGATGTCGAATTCCCGTTGAAAAAGCTTTAAATGATGCTCGTCTAGATAAAACGAAAATTGATGAAGTAGTATTAGTAGGAGGTTCAAGTAGAATCCCTGCAATTCAAAATTTAGTTAAATCGATAACTGGCAAAGAACCTAATCAAAATGTTAATCCTGATGAAGTAGTCGCTATAGGTGCTGCAATCCAAGCTGGTATTTTAGCAGGTGAAATTAAAGATATTTTATTATTAGATGTAACACCATTATCTTTAGGAATTGAAACTCTAGGTGGTGTGATGACAAAAATTATCGCTAGAAATACTACGATACCAACAAAAAAATCCGAAATGTTTTCCACAGCAGTAGATAATCAAACTAATGTAGAAATTCATATTTTACAAGGTGAAAGAGAATTAGTTAAAGACAATAAAAGTTTAGGAAATTTCCGTTTAGATGGTATTCCTCAAGCAGAAAGAGGGACTCCTCAAATAAAAGTTACATTTGATATTGATGTTGATGGTATTCTTTCAGTAAAAGCAAAGGAAACGAAAACAGATATCGAACAAGCTATTACAATTCAAGGTGCGTCAACTTTAGATAAGAAAGAAATCGAAGAAATGATTAAATCTGCTGAACAATTCGCTGCAGCTGATCAAGAACAAAGAAAAATTGTCGATTTAAAAAATAGTGCTGAGACATTATGTTATGAAGCGGAAAAAGAATTACGCTTACTTTCTGATAAGATAGAAGAAGAAAAAAGTCTTAAAGTTAAAAACTTAATTGAAAAAATTCAAAAAGATATCAATTCTGAAAATTTTACTGAATTACCCTCAGACATTGAAGAATTAAAACTTGGGATGAAAGAAATGATAGATGCAAATTCATCGATTTAATAAAACGTAGCAAAATAGGTGAAATTAAAACACTTCACCTATTTTGCTACGTTTTATTAAATCAAAGAGTTTTATTGTTTTTCTTCATCCACAATAATACACTCAGTTGTTAAAATCATACTTGCAATCGAAGTAGCATTTTGTAATCCAGAACGGGTTACTTTAGCTGGATCGACAATTCCACTTTTATACATGTTTGTAAAGATATTTTTTGCTGCATCATAGCCAATCTCAAAATCTTGTTTTTGAACTTCTTCAATAACAATTGGACCGTTAATACCAGCATTTTCTGCAATTCGTTTTAGAGGAGCGATAACTGCGCGTCCTATAATTAATGCACCAACTAATTCATCTTCATTTAAATTAGCTTTTGCCCAACTTATAAGATTTCCTGAAAGATGTGCTAAAGTTGCACCACCCCCCGGAACAATACCCTCTTCCACAGCTGCTCTTGTGGCATTTATCGCATCCTCTAATCTTAATTTTTTATCTTTCATTTCAGTTTCTGTTACAGCACCAACTTTAATAACAGCAATCCCACCTGAGAGTTTTGCAATTCGATCTTGCAATTTCTCTTTTTCGTAATCCGTATCCGCAGAATTAATTTGCTTGCGTAATTGCTCACAACGAATTTTGATTTCGTTTTCTGTGCCTTCAGCAACAATTGTCGTTGTATCCTTATTAACAATTATACGGCGTGCTTTTCCAAACAAGTCTACTTTGATATTATCTAAACTTAATCCCGCATCTTGGGTAATTAATGTTGCACCAGTTAAGACAGCAATATCTTGTAACATTAATTTTCTTAATTCTCCAAATCCTGGCGCACGGACAGCAACAACATTAACAATACCACGCAATTTATTTAAAATTAAAGTAGCTAATGCTTCTTTTTCAACATCTTCAGCAATAATAAGTAAAGGACGTTTTATCCTAGTAAGTTCTTCTAAGATTGGTAATAAATCTTGTTGAACTAATGTAATCCTTTTGTCGGTTAATAAAATTAAAGGATTTTCATATTGTACTTCCATTTTTTCCGTGTTGGTAATGAAATAAGGCGAAATAAAACCCTTCTCTATTTTCATTCCTTCTGTAATTTCTAATTCCGTAACAATTCCTTTTCCTTCTTCTAAAGAAATCACACCATCTTTACCAACTTTTGATAATGCATCCGCAATTAGAGATCCAATTATCTCATCGTTACCTGCAGAAATTGATGCTACTTGTTTAATAGACTCGATATCTTCAACAGGTTGAGCAAATTCATTAATCTCATTAACTAAATATTGAGTTGCTTTTTCCATTCCCAATTTTATTGAAATAGGATTAGCACCAGCTGCTACATTCTTTAACCCTTCTTTAACCATTGCATAAGCTAAGACAGTTGCTGTTGTTGTTCCATCACCAGCTACATCATTAGTTTTGGAAGCAGCTTGGCGAATAAGCGAAACACCTGTATTTTCAATATGATCTTTTAAATTAATTTCTTTCGCAATTGTGACACCGTCGTTTACAATTTGAGGTGAGCCATAGGCTTTTTCTAATACTACATTTCTACCTTTTGGTCCTAATGTAACCGAAACTGCTTCTACCATTATTTCCATACCCCGTTCTAGAGCACGCCGAGCATTGTCTTGATATAAAATTTTTTTTGCCATAATCAAAATTTTGTAAAGAAGTTAATAAAATATTTAGTTTAGTAGTATACAGGCAAAAATAAGCTTTTAAATTTATTATTGATAGTATTACATTATGCGAATTTTGAAATATTTTGCAAATTAATTCTCTATTAAATTAATTTTTTTATAAAAGCTTTACGAAATATAATAATTGCGAGTATATTTTTAGAAGTAATATATTTTGGGCTTGTAGCTCAGTGGACTAGAGCACGTGGCTACGAACTATGGTGTCAGGGGTTCGAATCCCTTCTTGCCCAAATAAAGAACTAATCAATCAATTTTAATTATTTATTAGTTCTTTAACCTAGATTTGTATTATGGGGTGTCGCCAAGTGGTAAGGCTGTGGACTTTGACTCCGCCATCCGTAGGTTCGAATCCTACCACCCCAGTTAAGATATTATTTTTTAAATTAAAATTTAATTTATAGAATAATATTATTTTTTTTAAAAAAGGTTAAATAAATGAAACCGAAAATTCAGTTTATAAAAGGATTAGATGAAAAAGTCTTGCCTGAAGTTAAATTAACTAGATCCAGAGATGGTAGCACAGGTACTGCAACATTTCGTTTTAAAAATCCAAACATCATAGATAAAAGTACAGCTAAAGAAGGTGAAATTACAGGAATGTATTTAATTGATGAAGAAGGTGTGTTAGAAACTCGCGATGTAAATGCTCGTTTCCTTAATGGAAAACCAGAGGCTATTGAAGCAATCTATATAATGAAAGATCCTGAAGCATGGGATCGATTTATGAGATTTATGGAGCGTTATGGTGAAGAAAATGGTTTGCGTTTTGCTAAAGCAAATTAATGAAGAAACTTTTTAATAATTAATAAATGCGTATTTCATTAGAATGGTTAAATGAATTAATAGATTTGAAAACATTTAATTTCGATTATTTAATTGAAACACTTACACTTGGCGGGTTTGAAGTAGAAAATAGTTTTGAGTTAATTCTTAACAATAAGACCGATGTAATTCTTGATATAAGCACAACGCCAAACCGATCAGATAGTTTATCTTTAAAGGGAATTGGGAAAGAAGTTTCAAGTTTATTTAATAAAGGCTGCAGGATATCCAAATATGGAACTGAAATTTGTGAAACTGAAAAATTAATTAAAAATTCAATCTTAAAAATTGCAAGTTTAGATAAAACAAAAAAAAATCAGTCAATATTATTTACTGTTACGGTAGAAAATCTTACAAATTTTTGTTCCCCTAATTGGCTGCAACAAAAATTATTAAGACTTGGAATTGAACCGTCTAACAATTTATTAGATTTACAATCTTATATTAGTTTGGAGACTGGTTATCCTTTCGAATTTTATGACTTGGAGAAAATTCGATCAGCCTCAGAAGATGATAATTTTAAATTAAGTTTAAATTGGGAAAAATTTTCTGGATTGTTTGAAGGATCTAATAATTTTCAATCTCAGATTAATTCCAATATTTTACTTTTAAAAGCGAATCAAGAAATATTAAGTATAGCAGGTATTGTAGTTAATAAAAAATTTCAATACACTAATAATACTAAATCGTTATTGATTGAAAGCTCAATTTTTAATTCAAAAAAAATTAGACAGATTTCACGTAATATAGGCTTACGTACTGATCGTTCTTCTCGGTACGAAAAAGGATTAAATCCAACGTATTTAATTGAATCATTATGCAGATTATTATATTTATTAAAAATCTCGAACAGTAAGATATCGATAAATGTCCACACAGCCAGTAATTACAATGAAATTCAACCTTTTATTATTTCTTTAGATTATCAAACAATAATTCAAGTTTTAGGTCCTACACTTGATCTTAAAAAAAATAAAACGAGTCAATTATCGACGATAGATATTTCAAATTATTTAACTCGTTTAAATTTTAGCTTCAGTTTGGATCAATTCAATTTAATTTGGCTAGTAACAATTCCTTTGCAACGTTCGGAAGATATTAATCGCGAGATAGATTTAATTGAAGAAATTGCCCGATTGCATGGTTTTAATAATTTTATTACTATCCTACCAGAAATTTTTAAAATTGGAATAGAAGATTTTAGTTATCAAATCCGTAAAAAAATTACGAGTTGCTTTTTAAGTGAAGGTTTTAATGAAGTTATAACTTATTCATTATTAAATACGGTTAACAATGCAGAGATTACGATTATTAATCCTTTATCAAAAGATCAGTCAATCTTAAGATCAACATTATTAACAAATTTGATACAGTTAGCTCATGAGAATTTAAATCAAGCTAGTTCAAATTTAGAAGCGTTTGAATATGGGCATGTCTTTTTGCCTGATAAGAACTTTATTTCAGTTGAACTTGAAAAAATTGGAGGAATTTTTGGTGCAGTTAAAGTAAAAAATGAATGGTCAAATAACACAACTATTTTATCCTGGTTTGAGGCTAAAGGAAGATTAGATAAGCTGTTCAATAAATTAAATTTATTTGTTCATTGGGAAATAGGGCTACCAAAATTATATCAAGGAATACTTCACCCATACCGAACAAGCAAATTATGTTTAGCACCAGGCTTAGCCTTAGGAGTTTTTGGTCAAATCAATCCTATTTTAGCAAATAAATTGAATATTTCCTCACAATTATATTTGTTTGAATTTAATTTAACTTTAATAAAAAATGATTATAAATATAAGAAATTGTTCTCTTATAATATTTATAGTCCATATCCGAAAATTTTTAAAGATTTATCGTTCATTATTTCAAAAAAGATTAATTTTACTAAAATTAAAAATTTAATTTTTTCAATCGCACCAAAAGTATTAACTTCAATCGAATTGTTAGACGAGTATAAAGGAAACTTTATTCCAAAAACAATGACAAGTTTATGCATTCAGTTAGTATTTCAATCAAATGAAAAAACATTACTCACTACCGAAGTTGAAAAAATTGTTGCAAACATTAAATTAATTTTAATATCAGAATTCCAAATTAGTATTCGTTCTTAATTTTGTTAATTTATGGTGGATAATTCTCGAAATATTTAATAAAATTATCCATCATACACAATAAGGATTTGTTCAATGTTATTTTTATTATTGGTTAAGCATTTTGTTCTTCTATCGTTCAAATTAAATAATTAAGTTCAATAACAATTAAAAAGAAATTGTAAGCAGAATAATTTTGTAAATAAAAAATACTTATTTAGTTTAAAACTGGATCAACTAACTTATTTCAATACCAAGTATACACAGATTCTAATTAAAAAAGGTCTGAATAGTAGTAGACTTAATTATTCTAAATTGATAAAATATCATTGTAGATGATTATTAATTTTTGGCGGGTGTAGCCAAGTGGTTAAGGCAGTGGGTTGTGATTCCGCCATTCGCCGGTTCAAGTCCGGTCACTCGCCCTATAAAAATTATTTGCAATTTCCTTTTTAAGAAAAATATAATAAAATAAAATAATATTTTATGTCACGTTATCGGGGACCGAAATTAAGAATTGTAAGAAGGTTGGGAGATCTGCCTGGTTTAACATCAAAAAGATCAAAAAAAGAAAACAAACCGGGGAAATCAGGTGAGCCTGGAGAAGAAAACGGTAAAAAAAAATCTACCGAATATGGCCGAAGACTAGAAGAAAAGCAAAAATTAAAATTTAATTACGGGCTAACCGAAAATCAATTGTACAGTTATGTTAAAGAAGCAAGACGTCGTAAAGGTGTAACGGGTTTGATTCTTTTACAATTACTTGAAATGCGATTAGATACACTTTGTTTTACATTAGGATTTGCGCCAACAATTGCCAACGCTCGCCAATTAGTAAACCATGGTCATATTACTGTAAATGGCAAAATAATTGATATTCCAAGTTTTCAGTGTCGATTAAATGATATTATTGGTATTAAACCAAAACAAACGTCAACAAGTTTAGTTCAGAAAAATTTAGAAATTGGTAGATTTTATGAATTACCGACGCATTTAAAATTTGATAAATCAAAATTAGAAGCCACTGTGACGAATTATTGTAATCGCGAGGATATTATGCTAGATTTAGACGAATTATTTGTAATTGAATATTATTCTAGACGCTAGACAAATTTTTATCCTAAATTAAATAATTCTATTTATAATTAATTATTAATATTATTTATGTTAAAACTTAGATTAAAAAAAATCGGTAGAAAACGACAACCTTCGTATAGGGTAGTAATTATTCCTAATACTTCTCGTAGAGATGGAAAAGCTATAGATGAAGTTGGTTTTTATAATCCGATAACGAAAGAGATTTCGTTTAATTCAGAAAAAATCATTGAATGTTTAAAAAATGGTGTACAACCAACAGAGACTGTGAGAAGATTATTACAAAAAGCAAAAATTATAAATAGTTAGTTTCTGATAATTTTTTAAAAATTAATTGGGGTATACTCGCCACCTAGCCAATTTTCATCTATGGAATTGAAAAAGAGTGGCGTAAAACTGTGGGTCGATGTCTATAAGTAGACCGGCTATTAAGTTATATATTAAAAAACTAGTAGTTTGTACATATAAAATGGATTCGCCAACCAATGGTTGGTGATATACTCAGAAGATCAGTCGTGTGCTTATCACCCGTTTGATCAGTAATTGACCATCCCTTTGCAAAAAATATTGCGTTTTATATCTCCAATGTTACGAGTTTAGTGACCAGCGTTTCAGCATCTGGAATTTACAAAAGGTTGTTTCTCTTCGATAATATGCTCGATGCCATTTATTTTAATCGCATTTCTAAATCATTTCTAAATCATTTTGATTATAAATATATATAGACGTGACTTGAAGAAAAAAATAATTATAATTATATGTAAGATAGATTTATTTTTAATAATTAATTATGTCACATTTTACTAATATGAAAACTCGTTTTCAAAACTTATTTTATTTAGAACGAGCTTTAAATAAATTGCATATTGATCATCAAAAAGAACAAAAAGTGTTCAGTAGTGAAACAAAAAATGATTGTTACACTGATTTACGTATTCCACAATTGAACGGACATGATATTAAATTTTGTTGGAATCAAAAAGAATATGAATTGGTTGTAGATATGAGTTATTGGAATCAACCGTACCCTATAGAACTTTTTATCGATAAGATTACTCAACAATATGCAGGGGAAGCTATTATAGGAGAAAGTAAAAAAATAGGTTTTCAACCAATTAAATATCAACAAAATGATAATGGTTCAAATACACTTGTTCTAGAGCGTTGGAATAAAAATGTTGAATAATTAATTTAAAAAGTAATTATTCAATTATACTAAATAGTAGATTGATATAATAATAGTTATCAATATGATTTTATTAATATAAATTATAAATTTTTTTAAGGATTATCATTTATGGATACTCGTTTACTTGTAATGTTAGCGCCTGTTGGGATTGCGGCATCTTGGGCTTTATATAACATTGGCCGTTTAGCAATTCAACAAATCCAACGCCTTTCTCGTTAAGTTTGAATTAATTTTAATTCTATAGATTGAACCGTTAATATGAAATTATGTATAACTCCAGAAAGTCACATCAATAGTTTAATTTTGATCTTAAGTTTTTAATTTATCTTTGTGAATATTTAATTTTTAAAATCTAATAAAGTATTTGATTTTTTAAACATGTTTACTTATAATAATTTAAAAACTTTACAAAAATAAAATTATGGCAGTACCTAAGAAACGTACTTCAAAATCAAAAAAGAATTCGCGTAAAGCAACTTGGATAAGAAAAGCGGATAAATCAGCACAAAAAGCTTTATCTTTGTCTAAGTCGTTTTTACGGGGGAAAACGACAAGTTTTATTTATACTTTAAACGAAGAAGAGTAATTAAAAAATTACTCTTCTTCGTTTAAATAATTTGCGGATCTGGCGGAATTGGTAGACGCGCTAGATTTAGGTCCTAGTAACTTTGTTGTGAGAGTTCAAGTCTCTCGATCCGCATTCATAAAAATTATTAACATACAGAAGATTATCTATATATTTTTTACATAAATTCTAATATTTAATCAACTAAAAATGATTCTTCCGTTTACATTACAACAATTAAGAATAATAAAAGCTATTGCTACCGAAACAAGTTTTACTCGAGCAGCAGAAATTTTATTTATATCACAACCATCATTAAGTAAACAGTTAAAAACATTAGAAAGTCGGCTTGGTGTTCAATTAATTAATAGGCATAAAAATCAAATTTCTTTATCTGAAGCAGGCCAATTATTGCTTCAGTATTCTGAAAGGATTTTATCTTTATGTGAGGAAAGTTGTAGAGCTTTAAATGATTTGCAAAATGGTGAAAGAGGAACACTATATATAGGTACTAGTCAAAATATTGGGACTTATTTAATACCACGAGTTTTAACTTTATTTACTAAAAATTACCCGCAAATAAACTTGAAAATTCACGTGGATTCAAGTGCGGTAATCGCTAAAAATGTTTTTGACCGTTGTATTGATATTGGAGTAATAGAAGGATATCTACCTGACTTTTTAAAAAAAAAATTAGAAATTGAAAGTTTTATAGAGGATGAGTTTAATTTAATTGTTTCTGAATCCCACCCACTTGCAGCAAATAATAGAAAAATTATTACTAAAGCAGAGTTATATCATTTGAATTTTATAGTATTCAGTCCTGACTCAACCACTCGAAAATTTATAGATACTAGTTTAGTTCAAAATGATATTGAAATAAAACAGTTTAATATTATTATGGAATTAAACTCAATAGAAGCAATAAAAACAGCAGTAAGCTTGGGTCTTGGGGCAGCATTTGTTTCATCATTTACAGTTGAAAAAGAAATTGAATTAAAAACACTTCAAGTTATTAACATAGAAAATATTAAAATTAGTAACACTTTATCGGTTGTTACAAACCCCAATTGTTACCGCTCAAAAGCTTTTGAGTTTTTTTATAATGAATTATCAGTATTAAAAAATAAAATTAAAAAATTAAAATCTAAGAGCTTATAAAAAGTTTGACTTTATAAAAAAAGATTTAGTATTATTTAGAAGTGTAAATATAAAATGTTTTTAATTTATGAAATATGCAATTGTTGAAGTTAGTGGCAGACAATTTTGGATTGAAATAGGGAAATATTATGATTTAAACCGTATTACTGCTACTTTAGGTAAAGAAGTAGTTTTAAATAGAGTTTTATTGTTTAATGATGAAGGCAATATTTTAATAGGAAAACCTTATTTAAATGAAGTAAAAGTTCAAGGAAAAGTCCTAGAACATTTACGAGGTCGTAAAACGATTGTATATAAAATGAGACCAAAGAAAAAAACACGTAAAAAACAAGGACATCGTCAGGAATTAACAAGAATTTTGATTGAAAAGATAAACATTAATTAAGGATTTAAGTCATATGGCTCATAAAAAAGGTGCAGGAAGTACAAAAAATGGACGTGATTCAAACGCAAAACGTTTAGGTGTTAAACGATTTGGAGGTCAAATTGTAAGAGCGGGCAATATTTTAGTTCGTCAAAATGGAATGAAGTTTAAACCAGGTAAGAATGTAGGATGTGGTAAAGATTTTACTTTATTTGCATTGTTAGATGGGGTTGTAAAATTCGATTCTGCAAATTCAAAACATAAACGGATTACAATTATTAATTAATTAAGATATTCTCCAATAATTAGTAAATTAAAACATATATTATTAGTTTTATTACTTAAAAAAATGCTTAAAAATATATTTTCGCAAAAGTCTACAATAAATAAATATAAAAATTTAATTGTGCAAATCAATTTATTAGAGAGTAATTTTAATAAATTGACTGATACAGAATTACGAGCAAAAACATTTCAATTAAAAAAAAAATATGAAATTGAACAAAATTTAGATTCAATTTTATCGGAATCATTTGCGCTGATTCGTGAAACTAGCTTACGAACGTTAGGCCTTAGACAATTTGATGTCCAATTAATTGGAGGATTAACGCTTCACTATGGGAAAATTGCCGAAATGAGAACAGGTGAAGGAAAAACGTTAGTTGCTACGGCACCAGCTTATTTAAATTCCTTAACTGACAAGGGAGTTCATATTGTAACAGTTAATGATTATTTAGCAAATCGAGATCAAATTTCGATGGGTCAAATTTATCGATTTTTAGGGGTTACTACAGGTTTAATTCAAGAGAATATGTCAACTAAAGAACGTCAAAAAAATTATGATAGTAGCATTACATATGTTACTAATAATGAGCTGGGGTTTGACTTTCTTCGAGATAACACTGTATCCAATTTAAATGAGATTGTATTACGACCTTTTAATTATTGCATTGTCGATGAAGTAGATTCGATTTTAATTGATGAAGCCCAAACACCTTTAATTTTATCAAGTCCTGTAGCTACATCGATTGATAAATATATTCTAGCGGCTGAAATAGCGGAATACTTAGAAATAACTGTTCATTTTAAAGTTGATGAGAAAAATAAAAATGTAATTTTAACTCAAAAAGGTATAATACAAATCGAAAAAATTTTAGGGATTACTGATTTATTTAACCCGAAGGACCCATGGATACCTTATATTCTTAATTCGATTAAAGCAAGTTCATTATTTTTTTTAAATATTCATTATATTATACAAAATAATCAGGTTATTATTGTAGATGAGTTTACTGGGCGTATTATGCCTGATCGAAGATGGAGTGACGGATTACACCAAGCGATTGAAGCAAAAGAACGAGTTCCAATTCGTCAAAATAGTCAAACAATAGCTTCTATTACCTATCAAAATTTTTTCTTGTTATATAATAAATTATCGGGGATGACTGGCACTGCTAAAACGGCTGAATTAGAATTTGAAAAAATTTATAATCTAACCGTTGAAGAAATTCCAACATCTAAACCAAATAAAAGAAAAGATTTACCTGATTTAGTTTATAAAGATGAATTGTTGAAATGGAATGCAATTGCACTAGAATGTAAGACAAAACTGTTAACAGGACAACCTATTCTTATAGGAACAACAACAGTTGAAAAATCCGAAACGTTAGCTCAGTTACTTCAAGAATATAATTTACCTTACAAACTTTTAAACGCAAAACCGGAAAACGTTAGAAAAGAGTCCGAAATTATAGGTCAGGCAGGTGAGAAAGGAAGTATTACTATCGCAACAAATATGGCAGGTCGCGGAACTGATATTATTCTTGGGGGAAATATCGAATTTAAAGTTAAAAAACAACTATATAATTTATTAGTATTTTTTAAAAATGGAAGTAAAAGAAGAGCTGAAAATACTTTATTTACAGCAAATAATTTTGAATTAGTTCTTTCACAAAGAGCTTTATCAGTATTATCTTCATTATTAGATGACTTAAATTTCTTGCAATTATTGGACACGGAGGTTTTAACCATTTTAAACAACAATGGTCAACTAAAAACTATTAAAAGTAACTTAGAGTGCTCAATAAAATTTTTAGTTACTCAAGCATCCTTATTTGAAAAAAAATTACAAAAAATAGATCATGTAATTGTTAAAAACTTAGGTGGCTTATACGTTATTGGAACAGAAAGAAATGATTCACGGCGAATTGATAATCAATTACGCGGAAGAGCAGGTCGACAAGGTGATCCTGGACTTACGAGATTTTTTTTAAGTCTCGATGATAATTTATTACGCTTATTCGGTGGTACGAAACTTCAAGACTTTATACAAAATCAATTGTTAGATGATTTACCATTAGAATCTAACATATTAACTAAAAGTTTAGATTCTGCTCAAAAACGAATTGAAGAGTTGAATTATGATTCTCGTAAATATTTATTTGATTATGATGATATTTTAAATAAACAACGACGTATTGTATATTCTGAGCGCCGTAAAATTCTAGAAAGCGAATGTGTTCGAGCTAAAATTTTATCGTACGCAGAACAATACATTTGTGCTATTCTTACAGAGGTGAAGCAAAAAACTTTAACTCTAAATGAAAGTATTAAAAAGTTTGAAAATTTATTTGGAAAAAATATAGAGTTAGATTTATTTGAGAAATTTTATATTACAGTTGTTAACAGCAACCAAAAAAATAAATTGAAAAATATCTTGAGACCGGCATTTGACGATAATGAAAAATTATTAATAAAGTATTTGATGAAGGAATTTTGGGTGTCTCACAATGTAAAAACTGAATCATTTGAGAGTTATCAAAAAGGTATCAGTCAAACAATAGAAAAAAAATTAATTTTAATTTACATAGATAATGCATGGAAAGAACATCTTCAAAATATGTCATTATTACGTGATGCCGTCGGTTGGAGAAGTTATGGACAAAGAAATCCGTTATTTGAATACAAAGAAGACTCGTATCAATTGTTCAAAGACCAAAGTAAAACAATTCGTCAGTTAATACTTTATGATTATTTACATTCTGAGCTGGTATAAAATATTTATAATAAATATTAGTTATCTTTTTATTAAATTAGGCTATATATAAATCACTTATGACAAAAAGAACATTGTCCAATAAAACACGTCGTTCAATTTTAAAAGTATCGGGTTTTAGAAGTAGAATGTCAAACCCGCAAGGGCGTAAAATTCTTAAAAACCGGAGAAGAAAAGGTCGTTCTAAATTAACAATTCAACATTAACTTATTATTAGAGTTAATTGTTTTGCTTTACTCTAATAATAATTAATTTTTATTTATTATTAATATAATTTAACACGGTAATGTCACAAATAGATAATTCTATGAAATTCAGCGATGAATTAACTCTTTTATTAAAAGCTCGCTACCCCATCATTTATATTAATACAATTGAAGAAGATCGAGTAGAGTATGTTATTCGACAAAGTATTAAAAATAATTTAAATCGGAGTGTTTACACCTGGGATTTTATTGATGGTTACGCAAATAATCCAAATAATCAATCATTTGCAAAGCGAAATCCATTACAAGCACTTGAATTAATTGAACGACTAACTTGTGAAACTCCTGCACTGTTTTTACTAAAAGACTTTAATCGCTTTTTAACTGATATTTCTGTATCCAGAAAACTAAAAAATGTTAGCCGTCTTTTAAAATTACAACCCAAAACTATAATAATTATCGGGTCAGAAATAACTATTCCAAAAGAACTTCAAGATTTGATTACAATTTTATATTTTCAATTGCCTACTGAGCACGAAATTAATAAAGAATTAACGCGATTAATAAATTCTTTAAACCTTGAAATCAGAGTCCCACTTTTAGAAAATTTAACAAGAGCATGTTTAGGCTTATCTTTAGAGCGTATTAGACGTGTTTTATCTAAAATAATTGTTACGTATAAAAAAATTGATGAAAGTAGTATTTCAATCTTATTGAATGAAAAAAAACAAATCATTCGACAAACTGAAATTTTAGAATATTGGTCAAGTTCTGAAACTATCCAAAAAATTGGGGGGGTTGATAATTTAAAAGATTGGTTGAAAAAACGGAAAATAGCCTTCGGTATTCAGGCTTCAAATTATGGGTTACCTACTCCAAGAGGTTTGTTACTTATTGGAATTCAAGGAACAGGAAAATCTCTAACCGCTAAAGCTATTGCTACTGAATGGCAATTACCATTACTAAAATTGGATGTTGGAAAGTTATTTGGCGGGCTAGTCGGTGAATCGGAATCACGATTGCGACAGATGATTCAAGTTGCTGAAACATTGTCACCTTGCATTTTATGGATAGACGAAATCGATAAAGCGTTCAATAATTTAGATAGTAAAGGTGATAGTGGAACTAGTAGTAGAATGCTAGGTACATTTATTAGTTGGTTATCAGAAAAAACAAAACCTGTTTTTGTTGTTGCAACTGCTAATAATGTTGAATTACTGCCACTTGAAATTATTCGTAAAGGTCGATTCGATGAGATTTTTTTTCTAGAATTACCCAAAAAGAAGGAAAGAGAAGAAATATTTAAGATTCATATTCAAGAATTTCGTCCAAATAATTGGAAATCGTTTGATTATTTTACATTAGCTACTCTATCTGAATCTTTTTCAGGTGCTGAAATTC
>BS_KBA_SWE02_21mDRAFT_10000043_pt1 | contig 38443 bp, 32 predicted proteins | sample BalSeasSWE02_21m_FD_9196 | JGI IMG/M metagenome (IMG submission 9196)
TCCCCTGCCTGGCTCCCGGCTTGAGCTCCGAGCCATAAGTTAAAAAATGATCTTGAGTTACAGGAACGATCAGTGGGAAAACTTGAGACTTTTAGGTCATTTCATATAAGGTGAATTATTGGAAGATACCATGCATTTTTTTTGTGAGGATTTGAAATGAGCAAAAATATGAGCGGCCTGGGTAGTCTTATTAATTCATTTTTTGGAAGTCTATTAAAACTTTTTAGGTCATCCCCACCCCCTGTCACCCCGCCAGATCCGCAGCCAATACCGCCTCCAGTTAACAATACCGAGCCTGCCCGAATCCTGACTTCTCGCGTTTTGTTGGTGGTCTATGACCCGGTCATGAACCCGGTCACTGGAGAAAAATTATCCAGCAAGATGAATTGGCACCGTGTGGATGATCTGGTGACAGGCTTTATCGCTGATATCGCCACGACCAGCGGTGGACTGGCACGTTACCAGGTGGTGGATCGTATCGAACTAAACGAATTTCCTGCTTTAACAGATGGTTTTCGTTACACACCGGATACCTTCATGGCAGTAATGCAGGGCGCCACTCCACATACACCTTCCATGGCAGATTACAACCATATTTTGATTCAATTGAATTTATTACAGCGGGTTCAAAATCGGGAGATCGATGAGGTCTGGTTGTTCGCTTTTCCGTATGCCGGATTTTACGAATCACGTATGGCCGGTAAGGGAGCCTTTTGGTGCAATTCCCCGGCATTGGGAAACACGGGTAGTTGCAACCGCAAATTCATCATAATGGGTTTCTCATATGAGCGCCAGGTGGGGGAGATGCTTGAGTCATTTGGGCATCGCAGCGAGTCGATTTTGATCAAGACCTTTGAAAAAGCCTTGCCCGGCATGAACCTTTATGAACGTTTTTCCAGATACGATAAACATAATCCCGGGCAGGCTGAGGTGGGAAACATCCACTTCGCACCGAACAGTGAAAGTGACTATGATTGGAATAATCCACGTCTGGTACCAAGTCACTGTGATGACTGGTTGCACTTTCCGGGGCTTCCTGGGCCAGCCAGGCAAGTGAATGCAGACGAATGGGGCAATGGGGATATCCGCTTGCATCATAAATGGTGGTTGCGCCACATGCCCAAAGTTGCCGGACGTACGGCATCTATTTCCAATAATTGGTGGCAATATATCATCGATCCGAATTTGATCGGATCGTAAAGCAGTTGTATGTGGGCATATCATTGATAGGTTCACATATTTCGTATATATTTATATCTTCAGTCAAAATCATCCCACTAATAGTGAAAAATATCGCTGATATTTAACCGTTAAAGATCAGTGAACAACACGTCAACGCACCTTCGGCTTTTCCCAGCTCAGAAGCATCCACCAGTTTTAATTGCAAACCGGCTGCTTCCAGTCGTCGGCCGGTTTCTGGAAAACAGGGTTGATACAGCAAGGTCCCACCGACCTGTACGGCATTTGCGCCATACATTTCGGTTGGATGCACTTCGATCACCTGGTAACCCGGAAACTCCGCCTTATCTATCCAGGCTGGGTTGATCAAAAGGGTATTCTCTGCCACCTGGGTGACAGCTGATTTCAAATGCAGGCAGCCTGTAACCTCTATGCCTTTTACCTGGTATCCGAACTGTTTAAGATACATCTGCATCTGTTGGATGGCAGATGTATTGCTTCGGGTGGAAATACCCACATAGATCATCTTCCCGGCCTGCAGGATATCCCCGCCGTCCAGACAGCCAGGTGCCTGGATGGTTACCAGGTCTCGATAGGGTCCAAGAGCCCGGGATATGCTTTCCACTTCAGGTCTGCGAGATTTTGCCCCTGGTCGGGTCAGGATTGCCAGTTCATCCAAAACCAGGGCAGCATCTTCAACAAAAACCGAATCCGGTAGTTCCGGTTCGGCTGGTAATGAGATGATCTCAACATCCAAAGATCGCAGTGCTTGCTCATACTGGGCATGTTGTCCAACGGCTGTTTCCAGGTTAATTGGCTGACGTTCAAGGTGAGTCAATTCACACCTTGCGATGGCCGGACTGACTTTACGGGTTATGGCAACAAGCATAGGGAACCTCAATAATTAATTCCTTAAAAGCAGGAATTCTATTTGAAATAATACTTCGATAATTAGAAGCGCAGGTGTTTGACTGTCAGGCCGTCATCGATGATCTCTTGCAGTGAGTCGATCCCGATGCGCAGGTGCAGGTCAGCAAAATTCTGGGTTACCTTCTGATCACTCTTGGCGGTCTTGATACCCTCCGGAACCATGGGTTGGTCTGACACCAGCAGCAATGCTCCAGAAGGGATCTTATTGGCAAAGCCTGTAATAAATATTGTAGCAGTTTCCATATCTACAGCCATTGCACGGATCTTCTTTAGATATGCTTTAAATTCCTCGTCATGCTCCCAGACACGCCGGTTGGTGGAATAAACCGTTCCGGTCCAGTAATCACGATGAGCGTTTCGGATGGTGGTGGAAACAGCTTTCTGCAGGTTGAAGGCTGGCAGGGCAGGTACTTCCGGGGGATAATAATCGTTGGAGGTTCCTTCACCACGGATGGCAGCGATCGGCAGGATCAGGTCACCGAGTTGGTTTTTGGATTTTAATCCCCCGCATTTTCCCAGGAACAAGGCTGCCTTGGGTTTTATGGCAGATAGCAGATCCATGACCGTGGCAGCGTTGGCGCTGCCCATGCCAAAGTTGATNATGGTAATGCCGTTGGCTGTGGCATTTGGCATGGGTTTTTTTTGCCCGCGAATGGGCACATTATGCCATTCGGAAAAAATGCTGAGATAATTCCGGAAATTTACCAGTAAGATGTACTCACCAAAATCTTTCAAAGGTGTACCAGTATAGCGCGGTAGCCAGTCTGAGACGATTTCGTTTTTTGTGATCATTTTCTTGCTCCTTACATAATTTCCGGTTTGGTTTATCGCGTTGTCGAGTAATGGTTGGAATTCAGTGCTTACTTATACTTTACTTTGTTTTTCCCAAATCTGGTAAAGGCCCAACCTGCCACCCTGTCCATCAGAGAGGAAGGATTNACAAACATTAAAACCCGTAGTTTCAGCCAGCCTGGAGAGTTCTTCCTCATCAAAATGNTGTACATAGCGCAACCCATGACCTCCACGTTTCCAATCCAGCAGATAATCACCTGGCTCAACATCTTGTGATCTTAANCCCGCCTCTTGCCAGGGTTGGATGCGGTCTCTCAGGCGAGGGCTGTTCAGGAATTGCCAGTGGGAATGGATGAATTTACCTTCTTTCTTCAACAGGGCGACGATTTTCATAATGATCTGAAGGCGCAGTTGCTCGGAAGGGATGTGGTGCAGGGCCGCAAAAGAAAACACCATGTGGTAATTGTCTGGCAGGAGGTCTGCTTCCCAATCTGTGCTGGTCAGGTCTGCCTGTAAAAAATTCACGGGGAAGCTGCCTGGTTGTTGGTCCGCAGCAGCCAGTAATGGCAGGCTGAAATCCAGCCCGGTATAACTGCCTTTGTGACCAAGATTGGCAAGCTGGCGCGCAAGTGCACCATTGCCACAACCCAGGTCCAGTATGTGCTCATGGCCTTCAAGTCGGTTGATGATCATACCGACTCCAGGTTGAATACGAGCGCGCGTGGCTGAAAATTCAGCCCCAAAGCTCTGGTAGAATTGATAATTGATATCCAGCAATCGCTTAAGAGTGGCTTCCTGCATATCTTGATTATACTCATCCTGGCGGCAGTGATGTTGGATCAATTAGAAGTAAGAGTTTAACTGGCAAGAGTCTGATCGTTAAAGAGTTCGTACCCTCGATCTCTCAATAATAGGATCTGGTATTTTTTTTGATTTCACAAACTGTTCCTGGCTTTACATTTCAGCCTGGTGGTAATTATCAGATACACACTGTCCCAGGATTGGATGGAAAATAAATCAAAAAATGAGACCCTTCGGGGCTTTCTGCGTAAGGTGAAAAAAAATAATGACAAAGAAAATAACCTGGACTAAAAACCAGGAATTAACTCCTGAAAAAATGAACATCGCCCGGCTTATTCTTGAGGACATGCGCTCGGGCACGTTGGTTATGGATGCAATTCGTCATCACCCGAGCCATGATGGTCATGTTAGCAAAGCTGCGCTGGTGGCTGCTTATAATCAACTGGTGGAAAACGGCGAATGGCAACCCGATCCGGTTTTGCAGTCACGGATCCGCATGAAACCTGTTCGCACTCTTTCTGGAGTGACGACCGTTACTGTCCTCACCAAGCCTTATCCCTGCCCGGCACATTGTATCTTTTGCCCGGATGATGCCCGTATGCCCAAGAGCTACTTGCCGGATGAGCCGGGTGCAATGCGAGCCTTTGAACACGATTTCGATCCTTATGACCAGGTCCATTCCCGCCTGGAATCATTGGAAGCGGTTGGGCACCCTACCGATAAAGTGGAGTTGCTCATCCTGGGCGGAACCTGGTCTGCCTACCGCAGGGATTATCAGGAATGGTTCATCTTGCGCTGTATGGATGCCCTCAATGGGGAACCCGCCAGCACATTGGCTGAAGCTCATGCTCTCAATGAAACTGCCACACATCGCAATGTCGGGCTGGTAATTGAAACCCGCCCGGATGAGATAACGGTCAATGAGATCGCCTGGCTTCGCAAGCTGGGTATTACCAAGCTCCAGATGGGAGCCCAAAGCATGGATGATCATATTCTGGAGCTTAATCAGCGCGGTCACACGGTAGCCGAAACCGGCCGGGCAGTGGCGCTGCTCAGGGCGGCTGGTTTCAAGATCGTTCTACACTGGATGCCGAATCTGCTAGGGGCTACCCCGGAATCTGATAGGGAAGATTTCAAGCGTTTATGGGTTGATCTGTGCCCGGACGAGATCAAGATCTATCCCTGTCAGTTGTTGGAAAATGCCCCCTTATATGCCTACTGGCAGCGAGGTGAATACCATCCTTACACTCAGGACCAGTTGGTCTCCCTTCTGGCAGACATCAAGCCGGATATCCCGCGATATTGTCGGGTCAACCGTGTTATTCGCGATATCCCATCCACGCATGTGGTTGCAGGTAACAAACGCACCAGCCTGCGCCAGGATGCACAGGCTGAAATGGCCCGGCGAGGTACCCACTGTGAATGTATCCGCTGCCGTGAGGTTCGTGGACACAATGTGGTCACCGGAGATCTGGTATTGCGGGACCAGGTATATTTGGCAGGCGGGGCAGAGGAGCATTTCCTTTCTTTCATTACTCCACAGGATAGAATTGCCGGCTTTATCCGCATTTCCTTGCCCGGAATTAATTCTCCCGCCACAGGACTGCCGGATTTGGATGAGGCTGCCATCATTCGTGAGGTACATGTTTATGGCCAATCATTGGCAGTAGGGCAGGATGCAGATGGTGCGACCCAACATAGCGGTTTGGGGACACGCCTGCTGGAAGAAGCCGATGTGATCGCCAAAAAACAGGGGTTCAAACGCCTGGCGGTGATTGCTGCCATTGGTACACGCATGTATTATCTGGAACGAGGCTTTACACGCGGAGAAAGTTACCTCATTAAAACATTATCCTGATAGCCTAATAAATTCAACACTAAGTTTACTAATTAGTGGCTTTTTCTAAAAGGCGATTGATTGATGCCCACTCTTGTTCAATTGTTCTGGCTATTTATAAAGGTGAATATCTTAACAACCTCCGGGCCAGCCTCGGTGGGGCTTTTATATAAAGAATCCGTTGGTATATTGATGACCAATGCAGATTTTGTCCAGGCTGTCAGTTTTTCTAGTATCCTGCCGGGCAGCGATGCCTTGCAATTGGCTATGTTCATCGGGTATTCGGTTGGAGGGTTTTCAGGAGCACTGGTAGCATTGATGGGTTCCATTCTGCCTCCAACATTGCTAATGCTGGTTGTCGTTTCCATCCTGAACCGTCTGCGTCGTCAAGCCTGGGTAACCCGCTTTGTGTCCGGTCTTACGCCTGCAGTTTCAATTCTAATGATCTTTGTTGCCTGGCAGATAATTCAAAGTGCTAATAATGGTGTGGTCGATTGGCAGACTTTGTTGATAGCAAGTGGTAGCCTGATTGCCTTATTATTGCATGCACCTGTGCCGCTGGTTTTGTTTGCAGCCGGTTTGCTGGGGGTATTTATTTACTGATGAAATCACCTAAATTCACTCTCTGGTATAAACTGTTCTGGATGTTTCTTAAGGTCAACCTTTTATCCACATCCGGTCCTTCTTCCATTGGACTTTTATACAAAGAGTCAGTAGGAACGATCATGACAGAAAGTCAATTTGTTGAAGCTGTTGGTTTTTCCCATCTCTTGCCTGGTAGCGAAGCGCTCAAGTTGGCAATGTTCGTCGGGCATGCTGCAGGTGGCATCCCGGGTACGCTGGCAGCCTTATTGGGGTCAATACTGCCTCCAACGTTCATGATGCTGGGAGTGGTGTCTGTATTGCAACGCCTTAAAGGCGAAGCATGGATGCAGGGTTTTGTGCGTGGTTTAAGCCCGGCTATTGCCGTGGTTATTATGGTTGTAGCATGGAATTTGTTCAGAAGCGAGAAGAGCATACCAAGACAGGTACTTTTAATTGCTGCTTTGAGCTTTCTGGCTTTTCTGTTGGCTGTACCTTCACCCATTGTTTTAGTGGGTGCAGGTTTATTGGGAGTGATGTTGATACGATGATAACAAATACAAACCATCTGATTTTGGTAACCAATGGACAGCAGGAAACGCGTCCTGCCCTTGAATATGGCATCTGGCTTGCACAAATGCTGAAATTTCCGGTCACAATTTTGGGCGTGTCCGAATCGGATAATAAGCATCACCCGGTTGCGGCTTTGGTGGAGGAGATGCTTCCATTTATTCGATCTGCCGAAATTCCATTCCAGGTGGAATACCATAGCGGGCAAGCTGAAGATTTGGTCAACCGATTCGTTCAGCATGCAGGAGCAATGGTAGTTCTTGGCCCTCTGGGAAGACCTCCATTGCGACGGTTCTTCATGGGGCGCTCAATTCGGTTCTTTATGGAAGATCTGATTGTGCCTATCTTGTATGTACCCAAATCACGCATGCCGATCAGGAAGATATTGGTATGCATGGGCGGGTTGGGATATGCCATCAAAGTATTCCATGAGGCGCTGGCAATTGCAGTTTCCTTGAATGCCTCGCTGACATTTTTACATGTTGTTGAGCCGGTTACGCTGGATTATCCCCTGGCACATGAAGTGGAAGACCATTGGCACGAATTATTGAGCACACATACCCCTCAGGGAAAAATCCTTAGGCAAGTGTTAAATGAATCGCAAGAATTGGAGATCCAGGCTGATGTCAGGTTGCGTCATGGGCATATTGTGCCAGAGATATTAGAAGAAATTAAATTAAAGAATTATGACCTGGTCTGTATGGGGTCAATGTATAGCTCTCATAGCTTGCGGCATTTTACCCTTCCGAATATTACTGCCGAAATTGCAGAAACTGCCGGATGCCCGATTCTGACAGTACGTACCGGATCGGATGACTAATTTATGATCGACCTTCCCACTCTGCAACTGCCTGGTGAATGAATGCTTTTATCTCAGGGTTAGGGATTGCATCAATACCATCGTATCTGGTCAAACCAACATACACGAGTACACCCCCCGTGGGTGACTCCTGTAACCTGATGCCTTGATTTGCCAAGGAAGATGTCGCCAGACGGTTTTGCAGAACTGTATTTATTTGAGAAACGATACTTTCGCTTGATGGTACAGATTTGCTCTCTGGTGATGGTGCGGGTGGGGGCGGGATAGTTGCTGAAACAATTTGAGGCTTGATGTTTAATTGCTCTGGTTGAGGCTCAGCTTTCTGTGTGATCGATGGGACGGCTTTAGTTTCCAGCCAGGGACGCACTTCGCCCAAAAGATTGACCAAAAAGCGCTTATTATCCGGAGTAAGCTCATCCTTGTTGGAGATGGTTTGGCCTTCCAGTTCTAATATCAGGCCATTCGATGCATTGCGATTGATGCTAAACAGGTTGGGTTGCTTGAGCCCGGCAGGTGGGAGATTTACTAATTCTTTTTCTTCTAAACGGGCTTTCTTTTTATCTTTGTTATTTTGTTTGATGGCAGCTTCCACCAGACCAATGATATATCCTATTATAAATATTGCAATAATGATTCCTGTTGTTTTTAAATTCCACTCCATTATTATCCATCCTTTATGACTAGTAGTATTCCGAAGGAAATTTGGATTGTGAAGGTGAGTCGATCTCACTTTCTTTGGGAAAACCTTCCTCAATAGGTTGGCAGACAGGGCAAATGTGGGTACCGCGCTGCCCGACGATCAATTTTTCTATATTGGTTTTACATACAAGGCAGGCTTCTCCTTCCCTGCCGTAAACACGAAAATAATTTTGAAAATCACCACCGCGATAGACCCAGTCTATACTGGCTCCATTTCGACGTATTCCTTCCTGCAACACATCCTGGATAGCCTGCCAGAGCAATGCTGCCTGATGTTCCGTCAGACTGTCTGAGAGCCTGCGGGGATGCAACCCGGCTATGTGCAGGGCCTCATCTGTGTAGATATTTCCCATCCCGGCCAGGAAAGTCTGATCAAGCAGAAGTGGCTTAAGCTGTCTATGCCGATTATGCAGCCGGGCAAAAAAGATCTGAGGGGTGAAGTCATCGTCCAGGGGTTCTGGTCCAAGTGATCCCAACACCTGGGCTGGGTCACCAGTCAGCCAGATCCGCCCGAACTTGCGGGTATCATTGAATATCAGGGAAAGATCCCCGCTCAGTCCCAGGATCAGGCGGTCATGTTTCTCAGGGATGCGGATGCCTTCTGTGGTAAACAGATCTCCGCTCATACGCAAGTGGATCAATAGTTGATCCTGTGAAAGGTACAGGTGCAGATATTTGCCGCGCCGGGAAATGCTCTCAATGGTCTGCCCGCACAAACGCTGTTGGAATTCTGTAGGCGTTGGAGTTGACAGGCTGCGCTCCCAACGCAGATCCACAGTCCTGATCTCTTTACCAGTCAGGATTGATGACAGCTTTCTTGCGATGGTTTCCACTTCAGGTAATTCAGGCATAGGCTAAATTTGATAATAAGAGATTAATTCTCAAAGAAGAAGAGTCTGGCCATATTTCATATCAACCTTTTCTCTCTATTAAATATAATTCATTAAGATTTTACATCAAATAATGTCGGATTGTAAACAAATCCCGGCAGCAAATTGGACTGCCGGGAGATCGGATTAAAAACTGAGTTTAGCTCAACTGTTGGGCAAGATAATTCTGTATGCCCATCTGATTGATCTGATCCAGCTGAGACTCGATCCAGTCGATGTGCTCTTCTTCATCTTCAAGGACCTCTTCCAGCATATCCCGGGTGCCATTGTCGCCCAGGTCGACAGCCAGTTTGATGGCAGTGTTATATTCCTTAATTGCGCCTTCTTCAGCAGCCCGGTCATTTTTTAGTTGAGATTCTACGTCCTGGCCGATGTTGATCTTATTCAGGTTGCTGACAATAGGTTGCCCCTCCAGGAAAAGGATCCGCCCAATATGTTTTTCAGCGTGTTTCATCTCTTCAATAGCGCGCTTCTCGATCACACCCGAAAGTTGTTCATAACCCCAGTCGTCACACATCTCGGCTTCCACCATATATTGACTTATGGCGGTCAATTCGTCTGCAAGCAGGAAATTCAATTTTTCAATGATCTTAGGGTCACCTTTCATAATCTTTCTCCTTTTTTAGATTGAAAAAATTACTCGTTGAACATTTCACCGACGCTGCGGCCTTCATGCGCCCGCAAGATGACCTCTCCCAGCAACGGTGCAATGGATAATACTGTCAGACGCTCTCCCAGAAGTGCACAATTTTCGGGTGAAATGGGGATTGAATCAGTTGTAATAAACTCTGTAATCGGCAAAGCTGCCAACCGTTCACCAGCGTTGGATGAAAAAACCGGGTGAATAAAAGTAATATAAATTCGTAGAGCTCCACCCTCTTTAAGCAGTTTTACGGCTTGCACGATGGATCCACCCGTGTCAATTTCATCATCAACCAGGAGGACATCACGATTTTTGACGTCACCGATGATGGTTAATGCTTCAGCTTTTGCATCATTGGCAACCCGGCGTTTTTCAATAAAAGCGATCGGGGTATTTATGCCGGCAGCAAAATTGCGGCCTTTCTTGGCATAGCCCAGGTCAACTGTGACCACTACAGGGTCTTTCAAATATTGGCGCAGGTTTTTATTTACATAATCGATCATAAGATGAGATGTGGTCAGCACATCTCCCGGGATGGAAAAGAATCCCTGGATCTGTCCGGAATGCGGGTCGATAGTCATGTACCTGTCTGCTCCTGCCACTTCGATCAAATCAGCTACCAGGCGTCCTGTGATCGGTACCCGCGGCTGGTCTTTGCGGTCTGAGCGGGCATAACACAAATATGGTACAACCGCAGTAATTCGGGCAGCCGAATCCAGGCGCAGGGTTTGCAGAAGGATCAAGAGTTCCATCAGGTTGTGCTGGACCGGTGCGGAGGTGGTCTGGATGACATAAACATCCTGACCGCGTACACTGCCATGAAGTTTTGTAAAAATATTATCATTGGGGAACAAGATAATATCCCGACCGCATAGTGTGGTTTTGAGATAATCAGCAATTTTCTGAGACAGTTCCGGAGAAGCCGTCCCAGCAAAAAGTTTAACCTCACCATACATCTTTAGCTCATGCGAATGTATAGCCATCATTCCTCCAATAAAGTTCTTGCATCCCACTCGGATCGCAGAACGCTCATAATTAGTTCATCACCATATCTGCCATGTTTATATTTTGCCTGGCGCAGACGCCCTTCCAAAACAAAACCGGCTTTCTCATAAGCACGAATGGCACCCGGATTGTCATCATAGACCAACAATGAAATGCGGTTGAGGTTGAGGGTTTCGAAACCATGTTTCAATAAGAGCTGCATGGTCTCGGTGCCATAGCCGGCGTTCCACAGTGATTTTTCCCCTATAAAAATACCTACTTCAGAACTGCGGTTGATCTGTGAGATGTTATGAAAACCGCAGTTGCCGATTATGTGCCAGGTTTCCCCTTCCTTTATCTCGATCGCAAGTGGACGTTCGCTCGGTGGGCGATCAGCCAAACTTTCAAACCAACGCTCCTCATCTTCGGAGCTGAGAGGCTGGAAAAAGATCAGCCCCTCGATCACTTCCGGGTCATTCAGCCACTCTACAAACAAAGGCAGGTCTTCTCTTTCGACTGCGCGCAGCCGGATGCGTTTGCCAAAGATCATGTATGTCTCCCGTTCATAAGTGTTTCAACAGCTTCCCAGGGAGAAAGTTCGCGTTCCAGGATGCGCACCAGAACCCGATCATACGCTTCTTCCGGAAGTTTGGATCGGAATTGATTGGTCAGGGTATCCTGGATAAGGGCGTCCAGCTCGGTCTCCAGGCGTGAGCGTTCACGCAGGCTCCAATCTCCGCTGCTTTCAAGATAGCTGGCATGTCGTCCAATGCTTTCTGCCAGTTCCGGAATTCCAGTTCCATCAGTGGCAATGGTCTTCTGTATGGGGGGGATCCAAAGTTGGGCTGTGTTATCTTGTTCATCGGATGCTGATTCTGCTATTTCAAATTTACCGTGGTGCTGAAAGATGCGTTTGACTGGGTGAGCCATCTCCAGCATGCCTCGTAGGGCACGCTCGGTATTTTCCAATCCAGGGCGATCGGCTTTGTTGATGACCAGGATGTCGGCGATCTCTAAAATACCGGCTTTAATGGCTTGAATATCATCACCCATGCCGGGTGCATCCACCACCAGTGTGGTATGAGCCAACCGGGCAATGTCCACTTCCGCCTGTCCAGCGCCCACGGTTTCAATGAGAACAATATCGAATCCGGCAGCATCAAATACCTGGACCATGGCTGAAGTGGCATGCGCCAAACCGCCCAGTGTACCGCGCGAGGCCATTGAACGGATGAATACCCCGGCGTCTCCAGCCAGGTTACGCATGCGCACTCGATCTCCAAGTACAGCTCCTCCGGTAAAAGGGCTGGTGGGGTCAACCGCGATGATGGCAATGGTTTTGTTGGAATGTTTGCGGAAGTGCAGAGCCAGTTGGTTTACGAGTGATGATTTACCAACACCAGGTGCGCCGGTAACTCCCACCAGGTGGGCATTGCCGGTATGTTGAAACAATTCGTTCAGGGCACTACGCCCGTCCTGTGTGCCGTTTTCCACCTGGGTTAGCAGACGGGAGAGCGCCAGGCGGTCACCAGCGAGCAGGGCTTCAACCAGGTTCGTCATAGATGAAAGACTCTTTGATTGGCATCTTAGGCAGCCGGCTCTACCAGCACGGCTGCGCGTATTTCACGAACAATATCTTCAGTGGAAGTGCCGGGGCCATAAATACCTGTTATGCCCATTGTTTTCAATTGGGGTACATCTTCATCCGGGATGATGCCGCCCAGAAACACCTTGACATTGCTCTGACCATTGGCGTTTAGTAGCTCAAGGATGCGCGGTGCCAGTGCCATGTGGGCACCAGACAGGATTGATAATCCGACTGCATCCACGTCTTCTTGCAGGGCAGCTTCAGCGATCATTTCAGGTGTCTGACGCAGACCGGTATAAATGACTTCCATTCCGGCATCTCGCAGGGCGCGCGCAACCACCTTCGCACCGCGATCGTGGCCATCCAGGCCTGGTTTGGCGACTAAAACACGGATCTTTTTTTCGGTCATTTTTTCCTCAGCTTAGTGGGTATAAATTCATTATACTATATGCGCTCGGGTAGAATTAACTGGCATCTAAGTAAAANCGATATATCTAATGGAATATTATCAATTCTGCCGTACCTCATTTTTAGGGTAAAAAATCTACCGCTAATACCCTCATTGCACTACTTGACCTCTCGCGCGTGTGGATATAAAATGGTTTAATTGTGCTATACTGATATTTAAAGCGTATAGGCGAATCGATGCAAATACACACCACCTCAGAAATGCGCTCTTCTTGGCCAGCTTGGGCAGGTTTTTTACGCCAGCGTGGTTTGGTTGGTTTCGCATCCTGGTTCCTGGAAGCTGCCGGTCCGTTAACCATCCTGGGGGCACAAGCTTTGCATTTTGGAGAACCTTTCCTTCGTCCGGCCATAACGGGTGACCAAATTCAAGAATTGGCTCACCTGTTGGAAGAAACCGATGAAGGGCAGGCTTTTGTTTCTTATTTACGAGAGAAAGGGACTGCATGAATTGGTCAGTGATGATCGCATTTGTCCTGGTGGCAGGCAGCGCAGGTTTGCTGCTTGGTTTTGCCATCCTCAAGCGCAAGTCTTCCCCGGCATTTCGAGAGATCCCGGCGTTTACCCGCTTGCGTAAGGCGATAGGCCGGGCAGTGGAAGATGGCAGCCGTTTGCATGTATCTTTGGGGCGCGGCAATCTGACCTCCCCCCAGGGGGCAGCTGGACTGGCTGGATTGAGTGCTTTGCGCAGCCTGGCTGACTTGACCTCAACCAGTGATCGGACCCCAATTGCCACTTCTGGAGAGCCCAGCCTGACTGTGCTCTCCCAGGATGTTATGCAGGCTTCCTTCCAGGAAGCCACTGGTGGCGGTCACTTTGATGCCTCCGGGGCTCGTCTGACCGGGTTAACTCCCTTTTCCTACGTTTCCGGTGCTTTGCCAATTTTGCGCGATGAGCATATCTCAGCCAATATATTGCTTGGCAGCTTTGGGGTGGAGGCTGGTCTATTAGCAGATGCCGCTGATCGGCAGAATAGCTTTTTGTTGGCTGCCAGTGATAATTTGCCTGCGCAGGCAGTTTTGTATGCCAGCGCCCAGGAGCCATTGATTGGTGAAGAACTTTACGCTGTAAGTGAATATATTAACCATTCCCCCATGCATGCAGCCAGCCTGAGTGTGCAAGACATTCTACGTTGGGTTCTGATCATTAGTATGCTGCTGGGTGCGCTGCTTAAACTGGTGGGTCTGCTGTGAAAGGAATTATCTCCACTTCGATTGCCATTCTGACAGGTTTGATCGTCCTGATGGGCTATTTCTTTCAAATACCCATCTTGGCTGATCTTCGCAGTTTGATACTGGACTGGGCAGTCACCCTTGCTGCTATTATGGTTTTCATCGGTGTGCTAAACTTGTTATCTGTCAACAATTCCCGAATTAATAAGAAGGATAAGGGTAGTGTCTACAGCCTGGTTTTGATAATTTCTCTCCTTGTAACCCTGGTTCTTGGATTATTTTTAAAACCCGGTCATCCGGTCATGAACTTCATTTTTTATTCCATACAACTGCCTGTGGAAAAAAGCCTGATGGCTCTCCTGGCGGTGACCCTGTTGGTTGCAAGTATTAACTTGTTGCGCAGACAACCCAACTTATTCTCGGTCATATTTCTGGGCACAACCTTCCTTATTCTTCTAGGCACAGTACCATTGCCATTTGGTGAATTTCCATTTGTCGGTGATGTTTTACGTCCATTTATTGCCCAGGTTTTAGCTGCTTCCGGCGCACGCGGTATCCTAATTGGGGTTGCTCTGGCCACGTTGACAACCGGTTTGCGCGTTCTATTTGGCGCAGATCGTCCTTATGGGGGTAAATAATGGCTGATATCCGCTGTCCAATGTGCGGGGAATCCGCATCAGATGAGTTGGAGATCTGCCCGGTTTGCCAGGCTCGCCTTAAACCATTGATCATATCTTTACCTGGTGACGATAACTCCATCCATCCGGGAGAAGAACCAGTTGGAAAAGACACTTCAGAATTGGAGATGGCTGATCTTTCCAATTCAACCTCACAGGAAGAAGAATCAATCCGGCCTGGAGAAACCCCTGCTAAAAAGAATACCTCCGAATTGGAGTCTGCACTGCCAGCCTGGCTGCGGAAGCTGCGCGGGCAGACCGGTCAAACAGAACCGGCTCCAGAACCAGAACCGGTGGAACAAGCGGAACCGGCTCCAGAGCCAGAAATGGTGGAACCAACGGAACAAACAGAACAGGTAGAACAGGATAATGCTCTGGATGAAACCTGGGATATCCCTGAAACTCCTGATCTCACTGCATCTCTTGAGACCAGGGAAGTAAAATTACCAGACGATCCGGTTGAAGAAGAAGTACTGGATTGGCTTTCAGGTTTGGAACAGACCGCACAGGAAGACGATGAAACCCCTGCCTGGTTGTCCAACATAAAAGACATGCCCCAAAAGGAACAATCTCCCCCCGAGCCATTGGATGAAAACGCACCAAGGGTTGACGGTAATTGGCTGGACGGCTTGCGGGGCGACTCACCTGATCAGGAACTAGATTCAGAACAGGAGCAGGAAGAAACGCCAATAGCAGAACCTGTATTTGATGAAGGGATCCCTGATTGGATGAAGAAGCTTCAAGCTGAAGTTGACGCCCAGACTTCAGGCTCCCGAACAGATGAAGAAAACCCGGTCGAAGATGGAAATGAAGATTCGCCCGATTGGTTGAACCGCTTGCAGGCCGAAACGCAATCAACTGCAGCTTCAAATGAAAGCGCTGCTTCAGGACAGGATGATGAAACACCTGATTGGTTGGATAAGATGAGTGTTGAGATCCAGCCAGCCTCTGATGAAATTGCTCCAATTGAATCCGAAACTCCCGAGTGGCTTCGAAATTTGCAGGCAGAAACGCAGTCTTTTGAAGATGATTCACAACCCGTTGAGATTGAATCTCAGGCTATTTTTGAAGAAAGCCAGCCATCAGATACCGAATCCCCGGATTGGTTGAAAGGACTGCATTTTGGTCCCAGTGATTCTACAGTGGAAGACAAATCTGGGTCTGAACTACCGGATTGGCTCACAGAGAATACCGTCGATACCCCGGGGTCGGTCGAAGAAAATCCTCTGCCTTCATCAGAAGTACCCGAATGGTTGCAAGACATGCAGGTTGGATCCCAGTCTTCTACAGAAGATAGTGAATTTTCTGAAACGATAAGCGAAGCCGAAACACCCGAATGGCTGAAAGAAATAGCTGCAGAAACTCCTGAAAGATTAGCTCAGGAAAGTTCACTGCCAGGTGCTGAAGCCCCTGATTGGCTAATAGAAATGGGGTCTGAACTTCAGGATCCAACAGAAGCTTACAATGCGGCAGATGAAACTGGTGAGTTGGAAGCTACTCGATCCAACCTGACACTTTCCGGGTCAGACAAACTGGATGAATTGATGCCCGGGGATATTGAACCTTCCTTATTGGCGGATCCGATTGTAGAAAGTGAATTCGACCAGCAAGACGCTGGTGAACAATTTAAATTAGAAGGCGATGAACTTCAACCAGATTCGGAATTGATGCCTGATTGGTTGAATAATATCGATAAAACCGATACTAATATAAGTGGCACACCTGCTCTGCTCATGGATGACCAATTCAGCGAAATAGAACCGGAACCCTCGACTTCAGCGGAAATGCCTGGGTGGTTAAAAACACTTGATACGGACGGTGAAGCTCCCCTGCCGGATGAAAAAGAGCTGGAAACCGAGCCGGATGCCGATGAAATATTGCCGGCCGAATTACCCTCTTGGGTGCAGGCTATGCGACCGGTTGAATCTATGGTTGCTGATATGGGAGTTTCAGACAAACTTCTGGAACAAATTACAGAAACAGCCGGACCATTGGCTGGGTTGCACGGTGTTTTGCCTACCTCGCCTGGTTTGGGAAAACTACGCAAACCTCTTAATTATTCGATCAAATTGCGAGTATCCGACGATCAAAGCTTGCAAGCCGATCAATTGGAGCAGATGCTGGGTGTTGAAACCCAGGCTAAATCAACAACTTCGATGCACAAGAAGCTACCCCAGCGAATTTTACGCTGGGTGGTGGCGGCATTGGTGTTCCTGGTAGTGGCTTTTCCAATTGTCAGTGGTAAACAGAACACTTCTGCACCTACAATTTACCCCCCTGAGTTAATGGCGACCAGGGAAATATTGTTTAGATTACCTCCAGCTTCACCAGTTCTTTTGGTTTTTGATTACGAACCAGCATATTCAGGAGAGCTTGAAGTAACAGCGGCGCCAATGGTGGATAATTTGCTCTTTTCTGGTGCACGCCTGGCAATTCTGTCCACATCTCCCACCGGACCTGCCCTGGCAGAGCATTTCTTAAAGACCACCCAGAGCCAGCATAATTACCAAAGCGGTCTCCAATATGCTAATCTGGGATATTTGGCTGGCGGAGCTTCTGGTGTGTTGAGTTTTGTGTTGAATCCATCTCAGACCATACCTCAGGCAATGGATGGCAGCCTGCCCTGGCAATCTCCATTATTGCAGGATATTCATACCCTGGCAGACTTTAAAGCGGTGATAATTTTCACCGATAATTCGGATACCGCCAGAATATGGGTTGAACAGGCCGGTACGACGCTGGGTGAGACCCCCTTGCTGATGGCGATCAGCGCCCAGGCAGAACCCATGATCCGCCCCTATTATGATTCAAAGCAGATTAAAGGATTGGTGACGGGCTTGGCTGGAGGTAAAGCCTACGAGCAAGCTCTTGAATTTTCAGGTCTGGGACAGAAATATTGGGATTCTTTCAGCTACGGATTATTCATCGCTGAGTTAATTATCATCTTTGGCGCTCTTTGGAGCATCGTTTCGATCTGGCGCAATCGCAAGTCTGTCCTTGAGGAAGAGGCCTAAGCATGCTTTCCAATTCAGTTTTAGACTTGATCACAGCTTTTTTTAGTTTTATCTTTACGTTGATGATTTTAAGCTACCTGATTGGTGATAACCCTCTTTTCAGGTTGGCTATATATATTTTTGTGGGTGTCTCCGCCGGTTATGCCGCTTCGGTTGCATGGCAGCATGTCTTGTGGCCAAAATTGTTACAACCTCTTTTGATTGGGACCATGCAACAACGCTTACTTCTTCTGGTTCCATCAGTGCTGGGACTCCTGTTGTTTGCAAAGCTTTCACCCCGCTCAGCGCGCTTGGGTAACCCGGCTATGGCTTTCTTGGTAGGGACCGGAGCTGCTGTAGCTATTGGAGGTGCCGTCATCGGAACGATCCTTCCGCAATCGTTGGCTTCGATCAATTTCTTCGATCCATCTGCCGGGGGTAGCCTGGTTGAACGCTTGTTTGAGGGCAGCATATTCTTGATCGGCACGATCAGTACACTGATTTATTTCCAATTCAGTGGCCGCACAACTCCCAATGGAACTCAACGCAGCCGATTGGTCACCGGAGTGGCTTGGGTTGGGAAACTCTTTATTGCTGTAACCTTTGGGGTGCTGTTTGCTGGCGCTTACGCAGCCGCTATGACCGCACTGATCGAGCGTATGTTTTCATTATGGGCTTTTCTCTCTTCTTTATTTTAGGTGCTTATGCCTTCATCGTTAATTGACGCAGATTCTGTAATGGCAGTGGACGTGGGTTCTTGTACCACACGGGCTACGCTCTTTGATGTGGTGGAAGGAAGTTATAGGTTTATTGCCATTGGTCAATCACCAACCACTGCCGCAGCACCTTTTAAGGATGTAGGCGAAGGGGTTGTCCGCGCAATTGAGAATCTACAGGAAATTACCGGGCGGATATTCTTGAGTTCGGATCGAAGCCTGATCATTCCTTCTCAGGAAGGTGTCGGAATTGATACCTTTGTAGCTACCATCTCAGCCGGACCTGCCATAAAAACGGTCATTGTTGGTTTATTGAACGATGTCTCGCTTCAGAGCGTCAAACGGTTGGCACGTTCAACTTATACCAGGGTTGTGGAGAGCATTGGCGTTAATGATCGCCGAAAACCGGAAGAACAAATCGACAGCATTTTGCGTCTGGAACCAGACTTGATTCTAATTGCCGGCGGTACAAATGATGGAGCAACCAAATCTGTCCAAAAGATTATCGATATAATTGGTCTGGCTTGTTACCTAATGCCGCCTGAAGGCCGCCCCTCAGTTATGTATGCTGGAAATCAGGCTATGTCTAAAGAAGTAACCGAATCTTTGTCTGCGTTGACATCCTCATTACATCTCAGCCCCAATATCCGGCCATCACTGGATGTGGATGATCTTCAGCCTGCCTCCCGTGTGTTGGCAGATGTAAATATGCAAATCCGCAGGAGCAGGTTGGGGGGTGTGGAGGAGCTATATTCATGGTCTGGCGGTAACCTGTTGCCAACCGCCTATGCTCAGGGACGATTGATCCGTTTCATGAGTCAGGCATATAGATCGAATAAGGGGATCTTGGGAGTGGATATTGGTGCCTCAGCCACCACAATTGCTGCCGGTTTTCAGGGAGAACTAACTCTGGGCGTTTACCCTCAGTTTGGTTTGGGCGAGCACCTGTCTGGTTTACTTCGCTATACCAGCCTGGATGATATCTTGCGCTGGCTGCCATTGGATATACCAGCTAATTATGTACATGATTACCTTTATCAAAAATCCACTTATCCTGATAGCATGCCAGCTACATTAGATGATGTGGCAATAGAACAGGCCATCATCCGTCAGGTCTTGCGGTTGGCAATTGTCACAGCAAATAAAGATATTCCTGCCAATGTTCAGCGGCCTTCATCCGGGGGGCTCCCATATTTTGAACCGATCCTGGTGGGAGGTAGCGCCATAACCAACGCTTCCACCATTGGGCAGGGATTGCTAATGTTGCTGGATGGGATCCAGCCGGTTGGAACAACCACAATAATTTTAGATCAAAACCACCTTTTACCAGGGATAGGTGCAGCAGCTGGGCTCAACCCGATCCTGCCTGTGCAAATTCTCGAATCGGGTGCTTTTATGGGGCTTGCAAGTGTTGTTGCTCCGGTTTCCAATGCCCGGATGGGAACGCCGATTCTTCGCGGCCGTCTTTTGACGAAAGATGGTAACGAAACAAAATTTGAGATCAATCAGGGAACTCTGGATGTGCTGGCATTGCCGAGCGGGCAAACTGGTCAATTGTTTCTTGAACCTCTTCATCGAACAGACGTCGGCTTTGGACCTGGTCGTTCTGGTGATATCCTGGTTAGCGGAACTCAAGTGGGGGTGGTCATCGATGCGCGCGGCCGTCCCTTGCAGCTTTCCATAGAAAATGGACGCAGACGTGAATTGCATAAAAAATGGATTTGGACCTTAGGAGGCTAGACTAACGATGCTGGCTCCGGTTATTCACATTATGCCATTGACAACCATCCAAAGAGAACGGCTTTTGCCTGCATCTGGACGGGTCGTGGTTCGTATGGATCAAAAAGTATCTCCTGTCGATGTAGTTGCAGAAACCAATTTTGGTCAGCAGCACGTCATGGTGGATGTTGCCCGCTTGTTGGGGATCTCACCTGGTAAAGCTGATGAGTTGATCCGATGCAAGGCTGGCGAACGTCTGACATCGAAGCAGTTGATCGCCCAAATGCCGGGACTTATCTCGCATCCTGTCTATTCACCAGTTGATGGGCGCGTGGTGGCTGTGGGTGGTGGCCAGGTCTTATTGGAGATCGGGGATACTATTATTGAACTGCGTGCTGGTCTACCTGGAACCATATCCAGGATATTTCCTGATCGAGGCGTGGAAATTACAGCTCACGGCACTCTGATTCAGGGAGTTTGGGGCAATGACCGTGTGGATATTGGTCTGATGTTGCCCGCGCCGCAATTAAATTCACCAGGCGATGCCCTGGAAGCCGGTCAATTGGATGTCAGCTTGCGAGGTGCCATCCTCATAGCCGGTCATTGCAGTGACCCTCATGCTTTGCAGGTAGCTGGCGAATTACCCCTGCGTGGGCTGATCCTGGGCAGCATTTCTCCGGAATTATTGCCACTTGCTGTTAAGTCGCAGTTTCCGATCTTGGTTACCGATGGGTTTGGGCACCACTCAATGAATTCCGTGGCATATAAATTATTAATCACCAATACCAAGCGGGAAGTAGCTCTCAACAGCACCCCTTATAACCGCTATAATGGTAACCGTCCGGAAATTTTCATACCCTTGCCAGTATCACAACCACCCCCTCAGGCTCGGGACACAGAAGTGTTTTCCAACGGCCAGCAAGTAAGAATACGCCGAAATCCAAATATATTTGAAGTAGGTACGTTGACGAATCTTATTTCAGGTTTGACTGAATTTCCAAGTGGATTAAGCCTTCCAGCGGCAGATGTTCTTCTTGAAAGCGGTCAGAAAGTGGTGATTCCACTGGTTAACCTGGAAGTACTTGGGTGATATAATTGATGCGAGGAGGAACTTATGTTCGAACAAGGTGATGATTTCAATACGGATACAATGGATGAGGCTGCTCCCCAGCCTGCCGAGCAATCCAATCGAACGTTTATTATAGTTGCTGGTGTTTTGGCTGGCATAGTCTTTATTTCGATTGTCTGTATGGCTTTATATGCGCTGGTTTATCTTCCCCAGCAAAAGGCAGGACAGTCAGCACAACAGGCTACCATTGAAGCTCAAAATGCCATGATAGCCCAGGCTATGACATCTACGATGCAGGCCTTTGCTGTTGGCGCCCAGGCTTCACCCACCAGTGCAGCCACCGCAGTGCCCCCCCTGACACTTGCCAGCCCAACCCCCCTTCTGGCTGTTCCTTCCCAAACTCAGGTTACTGTGGATTTGGATATGACTGCCACCTGGTCGGCTTTGAACACACAAGTTGCTGTCGGTTTACTGACTCCCACAGCCACGCTGGGAGCAGGAGGCATGCCAACCAGTGGTTTTGCAGATGAAATAGGTCTGCCTGGTTTGGTGGTTATGGCATTTGCCCTTGTTGTGGTGATCCTCCTCGCCAGACGTTTGCGCACTGTTCCAAATCAATAAACTATAAATCATATCGATCAACGTCCCGCAGCTGCATCAGGATCAATGAAATTCCTGTTTGCCGCTTGCGGGACGATCTTTATTTAAATTTAGCCTGAATAAAAAATGTAGATTATTACTTGCTTGGTCTGGTGATCTTATTTGTTATCTGGAACGTAAACCTTCTTCATCTTTCGAATAGCCCTGCGCTGGACCAAACCTACGCCTACGATCACTACCACCATACCTATGAACTGCATGGAAGAAAGGCGTTCATCGAGAAGAAACCATCCCATGATCGCGGTTCCGATGGGTGCAAGATTAAGCAAGATACTCATCTCGAAAGCTGTTAGAACTTGCAATGAATGGTTGTAAAGCACATAAGCCAGGGACGTATTTATGGCTGCCAGCCAGATCACAAGCCCCCATGATTGAATGGATGCGTGTGGAATTCCTTCGATTGGAATCGCTATCAGCAGCAACATTCCTCCGCCAATCGCCAGGGGGATTGCAGTCAAAGATAAGGTATCCACAGTTTGCGCCCGGGCGGTGTTGCGCCCGAGTATCCCAAAAATTGCAAAGCAAAGCAGAGCCAGGCACATTATGATGATCCCTATCGTTTCGCCTGGTTTAAGACCTGATGAGAAGAACATACCTGTTCCCACCATGGTGATGATGATCCCAATTGCTTGTTTAAAATTTGGAATTTCTTTTAACCAGATCACGCCTCCAATAAAGACCAACAGAGCATTCAGCCCCATCATAAAGGAGACCGTGGTGGCGGGCAGGTAGATCATTGACCAGAACATGGCGCTGTTGGCAACAGTGTATGAGCTGAAACCAATTATAAAAAGCTGTATCCAGGCTGCTCGTGAAAAACTCAAGCGTCTTTTGGATTTTAATATAAAAGGCAGTAGGATCAAAAAACCTATGAAATATCGTAGACCCCCAATTGTTAATGGCCCCATGTCTTTGAGAGCCATCTTGACAAAAATAAATGAGGATGCCCAGATGATATTTATGAAGACGGCTTCAACAATAGCCAGTCGGTGAGAAGGCATGGATGACATGAGATTAGTTATTTATACACACGAAGGTGAATTAGACTACATTTTGTGCAACTAATTCGCCATAACATAACAGGTCTTTAACCATTTGTGGTGTGCGGCCTTCGGCATACACTCTTAATACAGGTTCGGTTCCTGATGGACGGATCAATAACCAGGAATCATCCGCGAGAATATACTTCACGCCATCTATGCTGCTTACCTCCGCGATCTTTTCACCACCTATCTCATTCGGTACCTGTTTGGTGAGATATTGGGTCATGACCATTTTGGAAACTGGGTGGTTGAGGCGAATATCCTTGCGTTCATATACTGCCGGGCCGACTTCTACTAAAAGATTTTCAACCATTTCATAAAGTGAGCTCTGGTAAGCCGCAATCATCTCGACCAGTAATAAGCCCATCAATGGACCATCTCCTTCGGGAATGTGCCCTTTGAATGAGATCCCCCCGGATTCTTCTCCGCCGATGAGTACATCTTCACTCATCATGTAGTCAGCAATGTGGTTAAAACCAACTGGTGTTTCAATTAATTTGAGGCCATAATTTTTTGCCAGGCGGTCGATCATGCGTGTGGTGGAAACTGTACGCACCACAGCCCCGCTCATGCCGCGCTTTTCCACCAGGTATTTCAAAGCCAACGCCATGATCTTGTGTGGATCAATGAAGTTGCCGCGTTCGTCCATGGCACCGATCCGGTCAGCATCCCCATCCGTGGCCAATCCAAAATTTCCCATGCCTGTGCTGATTGCGCCTGCCAGAGGCCCCAGGTACCGGGCGATAGGTTCGGGGTGGACGCCTCCAAACCCGGGATTCATCTCTCCGCGTATCTCGTTGATCTCGCAACCTGTTCCATGCAGGAATGTTTTGATGACACCCCGTCCTGAGCCGTACATTGAGTCAATAACAAAGCGCTGAGGGTTTTCTGCGATCAGATCGCAATTGATCAGCGTATGCAAATGCGTGAAATAGGCTTCCAATGGATTAAAGCGTTGGATCAAGCCTACATCTCGTGCCTGGTCATATTCCATCAGGTTAGGGCCGCGGGCGCGTTCTTCATTGTCATTAATATAAACTTCCACACGCCGGCATTGCTCCGGTAAGGCAGAATTGCCTAGCATCGATTTTAGTTTGAGCCCGTTGTAACGTGGTGCATTATGTGAAGCGGTGATCATCACCCCTGCCAGTGAGTTACTGTGGCGTACTGCAAAGGAAATGGCGGGTGTGGGAGCATCTGCTTGTGCCAGAAAAACCGTAAAACCATTGGCAGCCAGCACACGTGCCACTTCCTGGGCATAGCGATCAGAAAGGAAACGGGTATCATAACCCACTACCATCCTGCGCAAGTTGGGTTGAGTTTCGCCATCGCCTTTCTTCATCCAATATTCTGATACAACTGCATCTGCAATGGCCTGTGTGACCACTCGCAAATTATTGAATGTAAAGGTATCCGATATTACAGCGCGCCAACCATCAGTTCCAAAATGGATTGTCATTTTATGTAATGCTCCAAAATACAATTTTTACAATTCGTGGTGGGAATATTCACCACTTTGATGAGAAGGTACATAGGGGAGATTTACCAGCCAGCAGCAGGTGTAGCGGTGACTACCAGGCTCTGAATGATCCAGCCTTCATCACCATCAGCAGTACGAATGTGTAACCATGTTATCCCATTCAGTATCTGGATATCTGAGAGGATCTCCACTAAATAATCGTTTGGTAGCCGGGCAATAATGGTTTCGCTCCCGGGTTCAGCCCTCACATTAGCGCCTGTTTCTGAATAAACAAGGGCATAAACGGGNGTGGCTTGCGGAGTGAGNGTACTGGTGGGGGATTTTGTGGCAGGAATTTGCAAAGTGGGTGTCAGGGTTGCTTCATGTGATTCGACTTGACTTGTTTCAGTAGTCGACAGGCTGACCATGCTGGTTTGTGTTAACGGTAAAGTTTCCTGGCTGATTGGTGTAACTGGAGAATCGTAAAAACGATCCATGATAAAAGTGCTTGCTCCGCTGAGCCATGCGAATACCCCCAGCGCCAGCAAACCAATGATCAAACTCATGAGACAACCTGGCAACCGTCGCGGTCGGAATCCCAACACAACCAGGGTCAGCAATCCCACCAGGGTTGCCAGCGCCAGGTGCACGCAAAAAACCAGGATCCCATTTGGCCAAAAATCAGAATAGCCGCTGCCAAGTCCAAAACCGGCAGCGCTGAGAGGCAGGAATAACTCATAAGTCAGCATCACGCTTGGAAGAATGGGATGTTTTTCCGACCGTACGAAAGATGTGACCAACAGGATCGATCCCAGCACCAATACCAGTATATTTGCCCACCACAAATGGGAGTGGATGATGGCTTGTAAGAATGTCTGCGTAGGAATTACCTGGGCTGCTGTGCCTGCCAGCAGGCTGCTTCCAAATATCAACCCGGCACTGATGACAAACCCCACCAGTGTCTGTAGGAAGAATCGGCCTGAGCCGGTCACCGTTGCCAGCACGATACCTACCCACGGAGCCATCAAGGGCGCAATTAAGACACCTAACAGCAGGATGCTCTGTGAATCAAATAAATATCCTGCACCGAGTATTGCGCCTCCAAGTAGTGAAAATAAGAAGAATTCAAAAGAAGGGAACGCTCGCCGGGCCAGGTTCTCAAGTACAGCCGCGCGGGCATCATTGCTGGCAGGGATCAGTGATCGTCTGGCTCTACGCCTGCGGGCTGGAGGCAATTGGGAGGGTTGTTCGGAAGGGAATGGTTCCTGATCGAGGTTCATTTGCGTAAGTCCGCTTTTATGCGCATAGGTTTCTCAAGCAATTCCAGTGCGCTGAACACATCCGGCATCAACAGGTCTGCGACCAGCATGGTTTCCACGGCTGTGCCTTCGGGTGAAATCACACAGATGCCCAACGCTGCTGCCTTAAGCATTTCTGCATCATTGGCGCCTTGACCAAGTGCCACCACATTGTTTGCACCCAGGTTGCGGACGTAATCCGCCTTCTGGTGGGCTTCATTACCCGGTGTAACGCGTACAGCTTTCAGATTGAGTTGTTGGTCGATGACGGATTGTCCTCCGTGAGTGTCAGCAGTCAGCAAGTGGACTGTCATAAAGTTGCGCAACAAAGCGATCTTTTGGGTTAGTCCGTCTATCAATACGCCATCTACAGCCAGCGTGCCATTCACATCGCACACCAAATGGTTGAGCTGCAGATTTCCACGCCCTGGGATATTGATCTCAAGCATGTTGTTATTATACTTTAACAATCCAGACTTAACGGGGTGCCAAATTTGTCCGGATTGTCGATTGATTTCAATGTTTGATCTCGAAGATCTCTCCAGCACTCGTTCCTTGAACCTCGGGGAAGTAGGTTTGCCAGGCACGTGCCGGCAGGACGCGAAACTCACCAGCCTGGGTGGGTATGATGGTGTAGGTCAGCTCATAACTGCCGGCTGGCAGGAAATTTGCCGACCATAGAATGTGATCATCAAAAATACGCGGCGAGTCAAAGTACCACCAGCCCCAGCCGCGCTGATATGGGTCTTCAGTGTCATAGCTGACGGAAACATCCATGCCACTTCCCTGGCCTTGTTGGCTGGTTTTTAGGCTTGTATCTAAAATTTCAGAACCGGCTGGTAGATAGTCCTCAAGCATAAGATAATAAATATCATGCGGTAATGTCAGGCTGAGATGCACGGTCAGTCGTCCTCCCTGGACAAGTTGGATTGAATGCAGGGGTTGGCAATTCGTTTTGCATTCTGGGTTGAAATAGGAGCGACTCAACTGTATGCCCATATTTAATGGTTTTGTATTTTCAACTGGCTGGAAAACCTGCAGGGCGGCCCTGTAGTACAGGCTGCCACTTCCATTGCCACGATTGATCTGCAAGGCATTGGGAGATGCCGGATTCAGATCTCCCATTCCCGCCAAAGAAGTGATCGGAGTCAACATGGATGGTCCAGTGGCTTGGCCTTCAGCCAATGGCAGACCGTTCAAAATCGCGCTGAAAGAAAAATCGGCTGTATATCCACCGGTGCCAACCATATAGGCATTTAAGGAACGGATAACCCAGGCAGTTTCGTAATTTGAGCCCCAGTTTTTGGCTGCATCCTGGTGTGCAACCAGGTATCGCACGGAATCTCCCAAAAGTGGAGAAGCCGGGTCACTTGATGCCAGGGCATAACTGACCATGGCGCTCGTCACCAGGGTGGAACCTGGATTGTGCCAGCCGCGTGCCGGGCTTTCCCAATGTGCACCGGTGGCTGAGCGAATGGCGGATGTTTCCAGGTTGGAGAACAATTCGGTAACACGCTTATCTGCGCTGGAGATTTCTGCAATGGTCAGGGCCAGGAGAGCCTGTGCCCAGGGGGAGAGATGTTCGCGTCCGTCATACAGGGTATCCACAACATTGTTTTCCACACCACCGCTGATCTGCAAGACATAGGCTTCAAAAGCCAGNAGATCAAGTTGCCAGTCATCCAATGTTTTTCCACCGATATACGGGCGGTTGGTATTCAAATAGAGCCGTGCCTGCTCTAAAACAGAATTTTCAACTGTAAAACCTGCCTGCTGTGCCTTATATAGACCCATCAGCACATAAGCGCTCAGGTAAGGATCACTGGTTTGTTGATTCTCCCAAGGGATTATGCTGGTTGACCACCAGCTCCAACCGCCATCCTGATTCTTTCCAAGTATTAAGCGTTGCAAGGTACTCTGAAGATTGTTTTCATACCGTGATTGCAGAGCGGGCATACTAAGACCTGAATCGCGCAAGGATTGATAGACCTCCAGGTTGGGCAGCAAATATGAAAGCAGGGTTTCATTGCTGCTGCTGGAAGGAGGATCTTTGATCGCATCCAACCCGCTCAATAGGACAGCAGCCAGGGAGGGTGCCATTTCAAGCTCCAGCCCCCCGCTCTGGGGTTCAAAGGAACGTGGCAGACTGATAACCTCCAGACGTGAACCGGCAGCGGACAGGATGCCAGCGCTGCTGAAGGTCTGTGGCGAAAGGTATCTCAATATGGGTAGTGCACCGGATTCAGGGTGGGATGCATCCTTTAAGCCTCCACCCTGAACAGAGAAAGTGAGATCAGCATTTTCTGCAGATTGAGCTGTGCCCCACCAGGTAACCAGGCTGCGGCCTCCGGCAGGTATGTTCAGGCTCTTATCAGCTTTGGATGGATCATCCAGGTTGAAATTGGTGGCATTAAGCGATACATTTACATCTAATGCACTGGAAGTGTTGTTATTTACCATTGCTCCCAGTTCGACATGATCCCCCGCCACCAGGAAGCGCGGAGTAACAGGACGGATCAAAAGCTGCTTGGTACTGACCACTTGCGAGCTGGCCTGCCCGACGAGCGTATCTTTGGTCAGACCGCGTACATCTACCTGCCATGTGGTCAGATTATCGGGCAATTTGACGCTGGCCTGGGCACGTCCATCGCTATCAGTCACAATATTCGCACTCCAGTAGGCAGTGTCAGGAAAATTCTGACGGGCTACATCCACAAATGCGCCATCGCCGCCCCCCCCGCCACGCCCACCAGCAAAATTAACTCCACGGCTGCTTTCGGCTGCCAGGGACAAACCGGTCGTGATTCCCAGGGATTGGTTGCCGTAAAAAGCAGACAGGATCTCCACAGAGTTGGGGTCAGCCAGTGCCAGGGCTGCCAGGTCCACCACTGCCAGTGAGAATTCAGCCTGCACTGGTGCGCCATTGGCATCTGTTACACGCAGTCCAAAAGTAACTTCGCCTCCCGGTTCACTGCGTTTGGGTTGGCTGGTGAGCTCCACGTTCAGGGTTTGCGCTTTCGGAGCCACTATCAGGTTGATATACCCCTGTCGGAAGGTGGAAGCTCCCAAAAGTGTGACTGAAATATAAATATTGGGTGCATCTGCATCGGTCAAGGGCAGAGAGAAAATGCTGCCTCCAGCAGATACCTGGACGACTTGCTGGCTGTGGATGCTGCCGCGCTCTACGGTCACCAGGGCCGGGATGGTCCCTCCGATTGGATTGGGAATGAAGATATTTGCTGTCTGTCCGGGTTGATACTCTTCCCTGTCGGCTGTCAGGCTGATCTTCTGGAAGGATAGGTTGGGCCAGACGGCTTGCTCTTGCCCGGCTACCCAAAGCATGAGCTGTGTCCGCACCCCATTCGCAGAAACATCCAGCATGAAAGTTCCGGAGTTGGGGGCAGTGAAATTAAGCCGTGCTTTGCCATCCGGACCGGTTGAGAAATCAGAGCTGGAGACCGGTGTGTAAACAGGTATATAACTTGGGTAAGGGAAGTTGGGATCGTCAGATTCCTGGCTTTCCCAGGTGACCTGTTGAAATTCGGCGTGCAGACTTTGTGATGCAGATGGATTGGACTTCCAGTCCACTGTGAGAACATCAAACCCCATCTCGCTGCCAGCCTGGGCAACCCACAGGTCGGGGCGCAGACCGATGTAAAAATCGGCAGGGTGACGTTGCGCAATGGCGCTCCCTGAGACACTTTGCATGCTTTCGTCCTGTGCCGTTACCTCAAGGGTCAGCTTGCGAATATCATCAATGGCTGGCAGGTCTGAAAAATTAAGGGATACGATCCCATTCACATCTGTAACAGCCTCACCCTGGTCAAGAACCTCGCCATAGTAGCCATTGCCTGGCGGGGGGGAATACCAGAAACTGCTGTAATTGCCTACCTGGTATCCCGGCAGGCTGAAATAATCCGGATTGGAATACAAAGTCCATTGCAGGCTTATGCCATCCACAGGTGCGTCNAAGAAGTAACGGGCTGAGATGTTGGCCTGCAGGGTTTGGCTGGCATTTACATCCGTCGGNATCAGCTCCACTGCAAGATTGATGCCAGGTTTGCGGTAGTTGGCTACATTGAAATAGCCATAGAAATTGGGTATATCGGAAGAGATCGAATAATATCCTGGCACGGCATCTGCCGGGAGTTGGAACTCACCCGATGCAGTTCCAAATTCAGAGAGCGGAAGGTCAAAACTCCAGCTTGAGCCATACCCATCCTGGATCGAGAAAGACAAGCTTTTCAGATCGACTGGAGTATAACGTCCGTCAAAAGCCTGGCGCGCCACAAGCCGGAAGTAAACAGTCTGCCCGGGACGGTAGATGGGACGATCTGAATAGAAGTAGATCTGCGGGGCTGGAGGGGTACGGTCAGATGATATGCCAAAATTCCAGGGGGCGACCTCCTGGCTCCAGCCTGATAATGCCATTCCAAAATTGGCATCTCCAGGTTGACCTAAAATCGCATAATAGGAGCTGTAATAATTATCCTGCGTAGGAGATGGGACCGACCCATGCCAGAGCCCTTGTGAGTCGGTTACGCCGGAGGCAAGCAGGCTGCCATCCTCACGGAAAATTCTAAGAGGTGCGTTGGCGACCGCTTGATTGCTGTTAAGATCCATGGCCCAAACCAGGGCATCCTGGCTGCCCATCTTGAAGGTGAGATTTACATTACTGGCTGCCAGGAAGACTTTTTGCTGACCATAAGCTCCATTCTGCATGGTTTGCGGAGCTGAAAGTAAAAGAGAATACAGTCCCGGGGTTAGATCGGACCCCAGGGAAATAGGTACCTGTTGACTGGTGTTGGCTGGTAAATTTAGCTTTTCCTGCCAGGTGGACGTGCTTGCCTGGTCGGGAGTGTATGCCTGGCGTGCATTGTATGAATCAGGTCCCAGCAGGTAAAGCAAATATTCGAGGGTCAGCGGTGATAGTGATACGTCAATGCTGTCCAGGTTGGTGGCTGATACATAATAATCTGGCTGGCTGGCGCGCACGAAATAAGTATCCGTACCCAGGTAAAGCAGGTCCATGCCAGGGGTGGCTGGCGGAGTGGTGAAACGTGTGGTAATTGTCTCCCCCAGGCTCTGTCCCCATATATCCTTCAGATCTTTGTTGATCGTGACGGTATAGGTCGTATCCGCCTTTAATGAGCCGCTCAAATACATGGAGGTATCAGACCCATACACATAATAGTTGGCGACGGTGGGGTTTATTGAAACCTTGGATTGATATGCGCTGGTCTGGATCGGAGCACTAAAATGGATCTCAAGATTGCTGTACAGGGAAGAAAGTGTGCCAGTATCGTAAGGGTCAGTGTACAGCACCTTGAAATCAGAATAGGTCTGTACTACAAAACGATTCTCAGTCCCGATAGAACTGCCCCCGCGTGCTTGTGCCCCGGCACCCAACAGCAGGGTATAGTTGCTGGAGCGTGCCAGTCGGGCGGAGGGCGTGAATGTTAGCACAGAATGATTGGCATTCCAGGAGAATTTCCCATCCACCACACCAATCGAAGAACTGAAACTGAAATTGGCTTCGACGCTGGTTGCATCCATGGGCTGGTTAAATGTCAGTTTGATAGGCTGGTCAAGCGGAAAGGGTGTCTCGCTGGAGGGTTCTAACTCAAGCAGTCTTGGCAGCCCAACTGTGAAGTCCCAGGTCATTTCAGTTGGATCCAATGCGCTCCCGGATGTGGCGGTTAGTGCTGGATTGAGGCTGGCGGTGTAATTTACCCCTCCGCTCAGACCGGGGTCAGGGTAAAAGATGTAAGTACTGGTATTGATCCATTCACCCGAACCACTGGCAGCTGGTTGCAAACTGAAGCCCTGCGGTAGACTGGAAGGGTCTGCGCCAAGTGGAACAACAGGTTGGTTGAAGGCTGCCACCACGGCGGCTGATGAGGATACATCAAGTGTGCCGCTTTCAGGCAAGGTCTGGGTCAGACGCAGGTCATCAGAAGTCGAAAAATTGATGCTGACAGGCACCTGAAAGCCAAGTCCATTGCTGGCTTTCAGACTGGAATCCAGTGTGATGTCCAATCTGGTATTGGTTGCAAAAGTTTGCAAAGGGGTGAACTTAAGCGTATTGTCATCCAACCAGTCTAATTTTCCTGTGACCATAAGCTGGTCAGCCAGTGAATTTTCAATGGCGGAGCGTTCCATGGGTTGGTTGAAATAAAAGGTCAGTGCTTGTTTATTGGCGATCAGGCTGCCGGATGGCGGATCGGTCTCGACCAGGGCAGGTGGTAAAGGAGGCAGGGGCATTGCTGTAGACGCGGGGGTGGCTTGCGGTGTTCCACCTGGAAGATTGCAGGACGAAAGCGCCAGAAGTATCACGATACCAATGCGCCAGTATGGGTTGAGCTTTTTCATGAGCAGTCTCCTGAATGATTGCCTTATATTATACATTGCTCTAATGCGCGCGACGAAATTCTCTTTTTTTATATCGAGATACTTAAAAGACGCAAGATAGATACCATTGGTTCCACTTATTTAGAAATATTTTGACCAAAAAAATTCTATATCAATAAAAAATTTTGAAATCCAAAAATCCTAAATATAATTATTAATGTTAAGATAAATAAAAGAAGAGTGGGCTTTGTAGCCCACTCTTCTTTGGATCTTTGGCTCACAACCTGTAAACACTTGACAAAGTAACCAGGTGATCCAGGTTCCTAAATTAATTAATTGCTATTATTATATTTATCTGACAAAAGCAAGGATTAAGTTCAAAATTGCAAATATTAAAATCATTTTTCTCTATTAGTGCAGAAGAAATGGGTTTGCAAATATTCGGTGGCTGCCAACCTTCCGGCTTTTCCCAGTAAGCGAACAGAGCATAGGTTCCCGCAGCTGGTGCTTGGGCGCAGGCCATCAGGTGACCTTCGATCGTAGGTACCCAATCGACTGTAGTAACAAGTTTGGTCCAGGAATCCCCGTTTAACATGTAAATATCACCCATCCAGCCAATTTGATTGCCGGTGAATTCATGGCACAAGTACGCGGGACCAGAGAGTACGATCCCGTCTGTGATAAGCAATCGCCAGGTTGGTGCCTGGGTGGTGAGTTTGTCAGGTTGGACTTCGCTGCCGCTTGCTTCGGATGTCCAGGTCCATGAGCCTGGTGCAATGTCTGGATTGGTAATGCGAAGTTTAGAAATTTGTCCTGCAGATACCTTAACCGGAACCGCTGCTATAACCATTGTTAGAACGAGAGTAAAAATAAAACCTATCCTTGACCAACTTTTCACTGTACACTCCTTTTGAATCATAATCGGATTATTGTATAAGTCTACTATTAACAACAATAATAGTAATTAACATCTACTTTACAAATTGTTTCAAATGCGCACCATGGTCGAGTAAATAGCACCTTTTCCCTTGATTCGAGAGCAACATTGATGCTCAATTCTTCACGTGCTGATTATCGCCTAGCACACTGCCCCCCCTAACCTAAACAGGTCGACTACCACACTGGTTTTCTTCCAGCAGGCAGGAGTTTATGCAGGTTTAACCATACAGACGAAAACGGCAGGTGGCTGGATATTCTTCAGATAAATAAAGAAAAGTGGGTTTCAAAACCCACTCTTCACTATATATACTGCTACCTGAAAACACTTGGATTAGAGGCTTGTGAGATCTGAAGAGATCGCTTTGTATATTTTACAAAAGCTATTGTCAATTAATTGCGCAAATTGGATTTATCAGTGCTGCTCCAATTGAAATAAAAGAAAATACCGTACGATTCCGACTGCCAGGCGATACTTCAATGCTCTTCCGGCAGAACCATTAAAACTTTTAAACTCATCCTGAACTTCAAAGTTTCTCCTATTGATTCTTTCAAGAGAAAAATGATACAATATAATTCAAATCATCGCTTCCAATGAAAGGAGGAGTCCTGGGAAGACAATATTAATCACCTGAAAATGTCACATTCAAGAATTATTCACAAAAGGAAGAGGAGAAATCAATGAATAAAAGATCTGTTTATACAATCTTAGGGTTGATACTTGTTTTTACAATGGTGTTGACAGCCTGTGCACCTAAAACCGATGAAACCCCAGTCGCTACGGACGCCCCAGTCGCTACAGACGCTCCAGTCGCTACAGATGCTCCAGTCACTCCAGGCGCTACATTTATTTTCGGACGTGGAGCCGATTCAGTCCAATTGGATCCTGCCATCGTTACCGATGGTGAATCCTTCCGTGTCACTGGTCAGGTTCTCGAGCCTCTCTACCAATTTGAACTTGGTAGTACAAAACCGATACCAGCTCTCGCTGAAGAGTGCCTAACGGATTCAGAAGCAAAAATTTGGAATTGCAAACTACGCGAAGGCGTTAAATTCCACGATGGTACCGATTTCAATGCGGATGCAGTTGTCTTCAACTTCGAACGCTGGCGCTTCACCTCCAATCCATACCATTATGAAAGCCAGGTATTTGAGTATTACGAAGCCCAGTTTGGTGGTTTTGATGATGATAGTGTCATCACCGAAGTTAAGAAAATTGATGATTACAATGTTCAATTTACCTTGAGCACACCTATGGCTCCCTTCCTGGCCAACCTTGCCATGGACATCTTTGCCATTTCCAGCCCGACCGCAATTGAAGCTGCTGGTGAAGCCTATGGCACCCCGGGTGGCGGTTGTGTCGGTACTGGTCCATTCAAATTCGTTTCCTGGGAAGAAGGCAACGAGATAATCGTTGATGCCAATGCAGATTATTGGGGTGGTGCTCCAACGATCGGCAAGATCGTTTTCCGTGTCATTCCGGATGATTCAGCCCGCTTCCTGGCTCTCAAAGCCGGTGATATCCAGGGCTTGGAACAGGCCGTTGTTGAAGATCTTGCAGCCGCTGAAGCCGACCCCAACCTCACCATTCTTACCCGCCCCGCTTTGAACACCAGCTACCTGGCCTTCAACTACAGGATCGTGGAATTCCAGGATATCCGTGTCCGTGAAGCAGTTGCCCACGCCATTGACAAAGAAGGGTTGGTGTCCAACTTCTTCGGAAAATATGGTACTGTTGCTACCAACTTCCTGCCTTCATTTATGTTGGGTTACAACAAATCAATTGTGGATTGGACCTATGATCCTGCCCTTTCCAAACAACTCCTGTCCGATGCCGGTTTCCCGGATGGTTTGAGCGAAGTCACCATTGCAGAAGATATCCTCGATGCAGATGGTGCCGTACTTTACGCAGCCGGGGATAAAATTCCATTGCGCCTTTATTACATGCCGGTTACACGCTTCTACTTCCCGGCAGCCAAGGAAATTGGTGAAGCTATGGCAGCCAACCTTACCAATGCAGGCTTCAATGTTGAGCTTTATCTCGAAGGCGACTGGCCAACATATCTTGCTGGACGTCGCAATGGTACGCTGGTCGGTTTGTATCTGCTGGGATGGGGTGGCGACAATGGTGACCCCGACAACTTCACCGGTTACTTCTTCGGTGGTGGTGCTGAGCCCATCAAACGTGAAGGTTGGTATCAGAATGCTGAATTGGCAGATCTGCTTCATCAAGCACAGATTAATCCTGATCCAGCTGCCCGTGATGCCCTTTATCAAAAGACCGAGCAATTGATGCACGATCAAATTACACGACTCTGGCTTGGAAACAACAATACGCCTTTGATCTTCTCGTCCAAGGTTTCAGGCTACGGCCCACAACCTGTCGGTGCTGACTACTTCGAATTCATAACGATTGCGCCATAGGTCAGTTATCCCAATAGTTGGATAAATGATTTCAGACCGATGTTAAAGTAATGACTGGGGGGCGGATATCTTCCGCCCCCCAGTTTAAAAATTTCAAGCGAGGTAATCTTGGGTCGATACATTCTGCGAAGATTGATCTCAGTAATCCCTACACTGATTGGTGTAACTCTGATCATTTTCTTGTTCCAGCGTTTGATCCCTGGCGATCCGGCGGTAGCCATGCTGGGTGAACACGCCACCCAGGAAAATGTGGAGCGCGTCCGCGAACAGTTCGGGTTGAATCGCCCGGCATTTCTGGATCGTGAAGCGCTCGCCAACGGTGATCTGGCTGGTTTCTTTGATAGCCAATATGTCAGGTATGCCAATCGGTTGCTTCACCTCGATCTGGGTAATTCCATCCACCGCCGCATTCCGGTTTTAGAAACATTGGGAGTGCGATTCCCTGCCACAATGGAATTGGCCATGCTTTCGATGATTATTTCCCTGCTGATAGGACTCCCCATTGGAATTGCATCAGCTGCCAGGAGGAATTCAACCCTGGATGGTGTCACAATGGTGGGGTCTTTAATTGGTGTTTCCATGCCCATCTTCTGGTTGGGTATTATGGAGATCATGCTATTTTCGGTATATCTGAAATGGCTCCCATCCGGGGGGCGCCTCAGCACAGGTATAGTAATAACACCAATTACCAACCTTCTGCTTGTGGATAGTTTGCTGACCGGAAATATTTCAGGCTTTATTGATGCTCTTAAACACATCGCCATGCCTGCTTTGGCCTTGGCAACCATCCCAACCGCCATTATTGCTCGTATGACCCGCTCCAGTATGTTGGACGTGCTGCAGGAGGATTACATTCGGACGGCTAAAGCAAAAGGATTGGTGGAGCGAGTCGTCCTTTTCCGCCATGCTTTAAAAAATGCCTTCCTGCCTGTCATTACCATCATAGGTATTCAGGTGGGCACCTTGCTGGCTGGTGCTGTGCTAACAGAAACAATATTTTCCTGGCCGGGTATCGGCAAGTGGGTTTACGACTCGATCCTGGGACGGGATTATCCGATAGTGCAAGGCGTAACACTTCTGATCGCTATTATTTTCTTATTGGTCAATCTGATCGTTGATATTTCCTATGCAACCATTGACCCGCGAATTACTTACGATTAAGGGAAGGGTGTATGTCTGAATTTGATCCTATAGATACCGAGATCGTTGATTTCGCAGTCCGTGAACATCGCTCCTTATGGTTGGATGCCTGGCATCGTCTGATAGCCAGCAAAACAGCCATGCTTGGTTTGTTCGTGGTTGTCTTATTTATCCTCACAGCCGGTCTGTCTCATTACTTTTGGAAATATGATCCCAAATCGGATCTGGATTATTCATCTAAATTGTTGGCGCCTAGCCTGTTTGTAACTGAAGATTCCCCCGTAATTCACATTTTTGGCACAGATAAATTGGGAAGGGATAATTTCAGGCGGGTGGTGCATGGCGGCTGGAATTCCTTACGGGTAGGTCTGGTTGCTGTCAGCATTTCTCTTTCCATCGGGGGTCTGATGGGATTGCTGGCAGGTTTTTTTGAGAGTATTGACATGAATTTTTGGGAAAAAGTAACCTTGATGGGGTTGCTTGGTCTCGGGCTCGGTTCCCTGTCTGCCTGGATAGCTGCACAGACATTCCAGATATTTCTATTTTCAGGGCTTGGGATATTTTCGGTGGTTTTTCAAAGATGGAAGGCAGGCAAAAAGATCCGCCTGCTTGCATTTTCCATCCTGGGTATGCTCTTGGGTGGCGTGCCAGGGCTTCTGGTCGGACCCATGGTCGCATTGGTTTGCGGAATTCTGGGACTGGTCGTAGGCTTGATCCTAGCTCGCCCTTTGGGTGGCAAATTGTTTTCCGATGTGACCATGCGCATCATGGATGTGATCCTGTCATTCCCCAGTTATCTGTTGGCCATCGCGATCGTCGCATTTCTTGGGCCTGGTCTTGAAAAAGGCATGATCGCCATTGGTGTTGTTGGTATTCCAATTTATGCCCGCCTCGCCCGCTCAGCCGTTTTATCGGTCAGTCAAAAGGAATACGTTCTTGCAGCCCAGGCTGTGGGTGAATCGCATGGGCGTGTTCTGTTCAAGCATATTGTTCCGAACATTCTTTCGCCGATCATTGTTCAATCTACAATGGGGTTGGCGAATGCGATCCTTTCTGCAGCTGCATTGGGTTTTCTTGGTTTGGGAGCAATTCCCCCGGAACCGGAATGGGGAGCAATGCTCGGAGATAGTTATAAGTACCTTTCCAGCGGTGCCTGGTGGGCGGTTTTGTTCCCGGGGTTGGCGATCATGCTCAGCGTTTTAGGCTTTAACCTTTTGGGCGATGGATTACGCGATGCATTAGACCCAAAAATGCGAATTTAAACCAAAACGCGATTACTGAGGAGCAAAATGGAACCATTATTAAGTCTTAAAAATCTAAAAACCCGCTTTCATACCGAGGATGGTATTGTTAAAGCTGTCAATGGTGTCACTTACTCCATGAATGCCGGGGAAGTCCTGGGGGTGGTCGGTGAAAGCGGCTGCGGAAAAAGCGTCCATGCCCTCTCGATCATGCGCCTTATCCAGATCCCACCGGGAGAAATTGAGAGTGGGGAAATTTGGTTCGATGGACGTGATTTATTAAAGTTGGAAGAAAATGACATGCGCCATGTACGGGGCAGGGATATCGCCATGGTATTTCAAGATCCCATGTCATCCCTCAATCCGGTTTACACAGTCGGGTTCCAAATTTGCGAAGCCCTGATGCTACATAAGGAAATGAACAAGAGTGACGCCAGGGATCGGGCTGTGGAACTCTTAACCCTGGTTGGAATTCCAGGAGCCAGGACTCGGCTGGATAATTATCCACATCAGTTTTCAGGAGGCATGCGTCAAAGAGCAATGATCGCAATGGCTCTCTCTTGTGAACCGAAACTTCTGATCGCTGATGAACCCACCACGGCTTTGGATGTCACCATCCAGGCGCAGATTATCAACCTGGTGGTAAAACTGCAGGAAGAACTGGGTATGGCGGTTATGTGGATAACACATGATCTGGGGGTAGTTGCAGAATTGGCGCATACGATCAATGTCATGTATGCAGGCTACATTATCGAGCGGGGCAAT
>BS_KBA_SWE02_21mDRAFT_10000044_pt1 | contig 38315 bp, 34 predicted proteins | sample BalSeasSWE02_21m_FD_9196 | JGI IMG/M metagenome (IMG submission 9196)
CTAACTATCTCACTTTTATAATAGTAGTCTTGAATAAAACGTACCCCAAAATTGGAATCGGTGACTTTTCCAATAATTTCAGAATTAATAAAATTTCCAATTCTGATAAAAACCGCTCCAGAAGCTACAGAAATAACTACTCTATCCAATATCCATAATAAAGATTTGTAGTTATATTTTCTTCGGTATAAATACATCCCAACAATAATACCTATAGCCGCACCATGACTTGCTAAGCCTTGAAAACCTGTAAATTCAAATCTGGGATTCGTTCTGATGGGCAGAAAAATGCTCCAGAAATCTTGCGTTATTAATTCTGACTGGTAAAATATGACATGACCTAATCTGGCACCAATCATAGTGGCCAAAACGGTATAGATGAATAAAGGGTCTAAATATTCTAATGACACTTTTTCTTTAGTGAATATACGTTTCATAATATACCATCCAATTAAAAAAGCGACTATCCACATGACACTATAAAAGTGAAGCTTAAAATTTCCTAAAATTTCAATTCCTGTAAGCGGATTCCAGTCAAACTTTAATACTTGCATAGGTCTATATTTTTCGATGTAAAGATAATAGATTGGTATTACTTATAGAATGTTTCCATTAATAAATTGAATATTTATAAAGCGCCATGTGTTCGTTTCTGAAAAAGATATTAAACCTGCTATTTAGTAAGTTCTAATATTTCAACTTCAAAAATCAAGTTGGATTTTGGTGGAATGATGGCATTCCCTGTTTCACCGTAAGCTAAATAAAAAGGAATGAATAAGGTGGCTTTATCACCAACCGATAGCTGTTGTAATCCTTCTTTAAATCCGGTGATCATTTTAGCATTCGCACTTAAGTCTGCTCTTATGGGCTGATAATTATTGTTTGCTTTTCTTTCTTCATCTACTGCATCCAAGATTTTAGCGACTTCTAATTTGCTCGTTTGCAGTAATTTTCCGTCTTCAAAATAAACTGTGTAATTAATTAAAACTTTAGAGTTTTCTTTTAATTTTTCTCCAGTTCCTTTTTCAGTAACTAAAAATTGTAAACCAGAAGTGAGTAGTGTGGTCTTCTTTTGCTGTAAATCAAATTTCTTTTTTGTTTTCTTTAATTGAGCTTGTTCTTTTTGAATGCGTTTTTTTTCTATGCGTTCTAATTCAGCAAAATGATTTATAAAAATATTGGCAGCATCAAAGGCTTTAGCTTTGACTCCAACTTTAATAATATTGACTTCCCTTAAAACAACATCTTCAAGTGGTTTGTCATCTTCTTCTGAAGTTTTAACCTTAGAAATAGAATCTAAAACATCAAAACCTAAAATGAGTTCACCAAAAACAGAATGAATATTATCTAAATTCGGATCTGCAATCTCAGTTATATAAAATTGACTGCCATTTGTTTTTGGGCCATCATTTGCCATTCCTAAAATCCCTGGTTTGTCGTGCTTTAAATCGGGTACAAATTCATCGTCAAACCAGTACCCGGGATTGCCATTTCCTGTGCCGGATGGATCACCACCTTGAATAATAAAACTATCAATAACCACGTGAAAAATAGTGCCATCATAAAACTTTTTACCTTTGTATAAACTATCCACCAATGTGTTTGTNCCATCTGCGAGTGATACAAAATTAGCAACCGTATTAGGCGCTTCTTTATAATATAGTTTAGCCACCATGACCCCTTTTGAGGTTATGAATTCGGCATAAATGCCATCTTTAAGATCGGGGTATTTAGTCTGGCAAGAAAAGCATAATATCAAAAAGAAAAATGGGAGNATCTTATATGTATATTTTTTTGTATCCATATAAAATCTAATTTACTTTTCGGAAATGGAATTAACTGTTACTTCGCAAATAAGGGGAACATTGGTGCCAATTTTATTTTGGTCACCATAATACCCATAGGCTTTTTGTGATGGAAAAAGAAAGGTAACTGTTTCACCTGTTTTCATAAGTTTTAATCCTTCACGCAGGCCTGTGAAAATTTCTTCTTGATCCATGGCATAAGATTGGGTCTTTAAGTCCTCTTTTGAGTAGATGGTTGTGCCATTTAAGGTTTTAACATTGTAATTAAAATTTACAATATTACCAAATGAAGGTGTTTTTAAGGAGTCTATATCAGTTTTAATATTGTAATAATACCAAAAACCACTCTGAGAGGCTAAGTAATCTACTTTTTTTTCAGAAAGAATTTTTTGAATATTCTCTTGTTCTTTAGCATTTAGTTTTTTATTACGTTCTACGGACGCATCAATAAAAGAACCTGTTTTGACCGAAATAGGCTTTCTGGCTTCTGGAGACTTACAGCCAACAAAAAATAGCATAGCTAGTACTAATAAAAATATCTTATTCATCATTCAGGGCATTTGAATAGTCAGGTAATATAGTAATAAATTTATTAACAGTATCATTTAAAGATAGATCACTTCTCCCTCCGGCGGCATTAATATGGCCACCTCCGTTAAAATGCGCTCTTGAAAAATCATTGACTGAGAAGTTTCCTTTTGAGCGTAATGAAATTTTTATAATACCTTCTTGTTTATCTTCAATAAAAATAGCTGCAAACACTATATTTTCCAACGATAAGCCATAATTTACAACCCCTTCAGTATCACCTTTTTTGAAATTATACTTATTTAATTCATCTTGAGATAATGTAATATAGGCCGTTCTTGATTCAGGAATAACCTTTAAATTATTTAAAGCACAACCTAATAGTTGCAGCCTTTCATAACTGTTTGTGTCATAAACCTGATTATGTATATAAGCGCTGTTGGCACCTTTTTGAATTAAATCTGCTACAATTATATGGGTATTACTTGTTGTGCAGGGAAACCTGAAGGAGCCTGTATCAGTCATAATTCCTAAGTATAAACAGGTTGCTATATTTGAATCAATCATATGGGTATCTCCCAGTAAATGTATAAATTGATAAACCATTTGACAAGTAGAGCTCATACTCACATCGGAATATATGTATTGGGCGTAACTATCTGGAGATTGATGATGGTCTATTAAAATTTTAACAGCTTTACTTTTTTCTAAAATAGTTTCCATATTGCCCGCTCTATGTAAGGCATTAAAATCAAGAGTAAAAATAATGTCAGCCTTTTCAATTAAATTATTACAGGTTTCTGTTTGATAATCATGAATTAATACTTGGTTGTTACCAGGAATCCATTTTAAAAAATTTGGATAGTCGTTGGGACTTATAACCGTTGCATTATGGTTGAATTGTTTTAAGTAATGAAATAATCCTACAGTTGAACCCATTGCATCACCATCCGGGTTTTTATGTGGAACAATTATAATGTTTTTTGGGGAGGCTAATAATTTTTTTATTTTTTCAATTTCTGTTTGTCTCATAGGTAGCGAATATACAATTTTTTAAAATTGGATAAACTTGTTTATAATAAGAAATACATTACTTTTGCACGAAAATTAACAAAGAGATAATTCCTTTGTTTTCTTTAAAGGAAAAGAGTAAATATAAAAAATAGAATAAAATTTAATATTACACATGGCAACAAACAGAACATTTACGATGCTAAAACCAGATGCTGTTGAAAAAGGACACATTGGTGCTATTTTAGAAAAAATTTCAGTTTCAGGATTTAGAATTGTAGCAATGAAACTAACTCAAATGACAAAACATGATGCGGAGGCATTTTATGCTATTCACAAAGCGCGTCCATTTTTTGGGGAATTAGTTGAGTATATGACAAGAGGACCAATTGTAGCTGCAGTTTTGGAAAAGGAAAATGCTGTTGAAGATTTCAGAACCTTAATAGGGGCNACAAATCCTGCGGATGCGGCTGAAGGAACTATTCGTAAATTATTTGCAAATTCAATCAGCGAGAACGCGGTTCATGGCAGTGATAGTGATGACAATGCCGCCATTGAGGGGGCTTTTCATTTCTCTGGAAGGGAGATGTTTTAATTTCGAACCATTAAATTTATAAAAGAAAGCCTGCAACANTGTTGCAGGCTTTCTTTTATAATAAAATGTTAACCAACAAAAAAGCCTATCACTTGGATAGGCTTCTAACTTGTAAAATGTTAAAGTATATATTAGATTACTTTTACGTTTACTGCGTTCAGTCCTTTTTTGCCTTCTTGCAAATCGAATTCTACTGCATCACCTTCACGAATTTCATCGATTAATCCAGAAATGTGCACAAAATGTTCTTTGTTGTTGCCATCTTCAATAATGAATCCAAAACCTTTTGAATCGTTGAAGAATTTTACTGTACCTTTACTCATTGTTTAAATATTATAAAAATTAAGTCACAAAGATAAACTATTTATTAAGATATTTACAATATTTAAATTTTTATTTTTATTGTTAATTATCGCAATATCAGTTTTTTAATTATTTCTTTTCCTAATTCTTCATTCAATAGGGCAATGATTTTTTCTTTGCCATAGCTTAATTCCTCTCTAAGCACGCTTGAACTGAGTTGCACATATAAGGTATTTCTTTCAAGTTGCACAGCAGTTGTATAATGGTTTACACCATTTCCCATAAGTTTAGCCCAGGCATCGGCAACGTTTACTTTGTTTAATCCGGTTTCTAATTTATTGGTTTGAACAAATTCTTTTAAAGCATCAGAGATACTTATATGGTCATTATTGCGTTTTGCCATTAGTTTAAGTTTATAGGCTTAAATGATTTATAAATATAAATTTTTCTTTCTGCATTAATTATTTTTAATTCTTTCTCATTGGCGAATAAAATAGTTTCTTTCCAATTAGCAAAGTTGGTCTGGTAATAAATATTTAAACTATCCTGTTCTATTTGGAGCACAAATTTTTCAGCATCATTTGAGGCTTCAAAAGTGCCATTTAAAGTTGGTTTTAATTTTTTTCTAAAGCCCTTTAAACTATCATTCACATTAAAGTAGTCAATAAATTCGTTGTAATTATAAACATGTTCTTCACCAGAAGGTAATATGACTTTTTCAATTTCCCAATAACCGTTTAGGTGTTTAATAAAAATTTCATTATTCTTTTGACAGCCTAAGTTTATAATAATACATAGACAGAATAAGAGTTGTTTCATATTATTAAAGTTTAAAAATTTCATAAGATTGATGTACTTGTTTTATGGCATTTTCAGTTCTGTCAGCATGGGTGTCACTGATAAAAATTTGTCCAAAATTTTCATCATCTACTAATTTAATAATTTGCGAAACACGTTGTTCGTCTAATTTATCAAAAATGTCATCTAAAAGTAATATAGGGTCATCACCACTTTGTTTTTTAATAAAATCAAATTGAGCCAATTTGAGTGCAATTAAAAATGATTTTTGTTGGCCTTGACTACCAAATTTTTTTATAGGATGCTCTTCAATATTAAAGTGGAGGTCATCCTTATGAATGCCCACACTAGTATATTGTAAGGCTTTATCTTTACTGAGTTGATTCTTTAGCAGAATATCTAAACTGTTATCAAACAAATCACTTTGATACACTAAATTTACAACCTCATTGCCATTGCTTATGGCTTGGTAACGCGATTTAAAAATAGGAATAAATTCTTTTATAAAGTCTTCACGCTTTTTAAAAATTTTAGTACCATAATCTGTTAATTGATTATTATAAATTTCTAATGTGTCCGCGTTAAATGTGTGATTTAAGGCAAAATATTTTAATAACGCATTACGCTGCGCCACAATTTTATTGTAATTAATTAAATCAATTAAATAGGCCTTATTGCTTTGTGAAATCACGCTATCAATAAATTTTCTCCGGGTATCACTGCCTTCAATAATTAAGTCCCTGTCAGCCGGCGATATTATAACTAAAGGCAAAAAACCTATATGTTCACTAAATTTTTCATATTCTTTACCATTACGTTTAATTATTTTTTTTTGTCCGCGTTTTAAACTAATGATAATTTTTTCCGGTTGATTGTGTTTTAAATAATCACCATTTACCACAAAGAAGTCAGCATCATGTTTTATATTTTGAGTAGCAACTGGATTAAAATAGCTTTTGCCAAAGGATAAATGGTAAATAGCATCAAGTACATTGGTTTTTCCAATGCCATTGTTTCCAACAATACAGTTTATTTTATCGTTGAAAGAGAATATCTTACTGTCAAAATTTTTATAATTAAGTAATGAAAGTGATTTTAAAATCATACAAAAAGTAACTTAAAGCCTTTTTTAAATGTAATTGGAATAAAAGACCGTGCAAATTATTCAAAAATAACAAATAAATAACCTTTAAATTATGAAGAAAAATTATATTTTTGCACCGCATTAATAAACAATATATGGCCACTTATAATAAAAGAGGATACAAAGGAAAAAATAAAGAGGAAAAACAACATAATATTGAAACAGGTTCAACTACGGCTGAAGTTTTTAATAAGCTAGATGAATCAGCCTCAAGAACTGAAGCATTTGTTGAAAAGAATCAAAAATATATTTTTGTTATTATTGGTTTAGTTGCAGCGGTTGTTCTGGGATATTTAGGATATTCAGAATTTATTTCAAAACCAAAGCAAGCTAGTGCAATGAATGATATGTTTCAAGCACAGAAATATTTTGATCAAGCAGTAAATGGCGTTGAAAAGGACTCTTTATTTACTTTGTCTTTAAATGGTGGAGAAGGTAAATTTGGCATGTTAGACATTATTGATGAATATGGAGGGACGCCAGCGGCCAATTTAGCNGAGTATTATGCTGGAACTGCTTATTTAAGATTGAAAGACTATAAAAATGCCATTGAACATTTGAANAAATTTTCAAGTGAGGATGAAATATTGGCGCCATTGGCAAAAGGAAATATTGGAGATGCCTTTGTTCAATTAAATCAACTGGATGATGCNTTAGATTATTATGAGCAAGCGGCTAAAATGCGTGATAATGAGTATACAACGCCAATGTATCTTTATAAGGCAGGAACTATATCTTTAGATTTAGGTAAGGCAGATAAAGCATTGACTTATTTTGAAACTATAAAGGAAAAATATCCAAATGCTTCTGAAATGGCTATGGTTGAAGTCCTATTAGGTAAAGCAAAAGTAATGGCAAATAAGTATTGATTTATGGCTACGGCAAATCATAATTTATCAGAATATGATAAAACAACAATCCCAGGCGCGAATAAATTTCGGTTTGGGATTGTTGTTTCTGAATGGAATCCATCCATTACAGAAGGATTATATAACGGTGCTTATCAGACCTTAATTGAACATGGAGCTTTACCAAGCAACATAGTTCGCTGGAATGTTCCAGGCAGCTTTGAACTTGTATACGGATGCAAGAAAATGCAAAAGCAAATGGTTAATGTAGTGATAGCAATTGGTAGTGTGATTCAGGGAGAGACCAAGCATTTTGATTTTGTTTGTCAAGCGGTTTCTCAAGGTATTAAGGATCTTAATGTATTAGATCCAACACCAGTTATTTTTTGTGTACTTACAGATAATAATCTTCAGCAAGCTATTGATCGTTCAGGAGGAAAGCATGGTAATAAAGGAACTGAAGCCGCCATTGCTGCTATAAAAATGGCTGAATTACGTAAAAACCTGTAATTCTATTTAATCTTAAGGCTCTCTTCTTTTTTAGAAATATTCATGGTGTTTGTTAACAATTTTTGGCATTTCATTTTACTCATTCTGTCTATTTTTAAGTATTTTTGAAGAATATGAAATAGATAGATTTTGTTTAAACCTCGAAAAAATAAATCATTTAGTTATAGACCTAGATTCTCTAAAGACACAGAATTATATACTGAGCACGAGGAAATTACTAAAGAGAGAGATTTTAATTCAAAATGGAGGAATAATCTAGGGCATAGCAATCGAAAAATTAAAAAGGGACTTTCATTACCGTTTTTGATTTTAATTTTGGCCTTCATTCTAATTTGCATGTATTTTTTAGATATTAAGTTTAATTAACTTAATATGCGTTATTATGGGACTATTCAAATTAAGAAAAAACAAAAAATTCAGCTATACGCCTCGTCATTTTGATGATAAAGGAGAGGGAAATCCATTTGAAATTAAGCATAAGTTTGATGATTTTAGAAAAACAGTTGGGAGCAATAACGGATTAAAAACTAAAATCAATAATGCGCTTGATGATTTAAAAGGTAATCCTGATTACGCAGCCAACAGAAGAATTATTTTCATAATATGTATGCTTATTTTAGTGTTTCTATTTATCATTGATTTTGATTTGTCAATTTTCTTTTCAAAACAATAAATGGCTGACATTATACAATTATTACCAGATCATGTAGCGAATCAAATTGCAGCGGGAGAGGTTGTACAACGTCCTGCTTCTGTAGTTAAGGAATTACTTGAAAATGCTATTGATGCGGAAGCTACTGTTATCAAACTCATTATCAAAGATGCGGGTAAAACACTGGTTCAGGTGATTGATGATGGTAAAGGAATGAGCTCTACTGATGCAAGGTTGAGTTTTGAACGGCATGCCACATCAAAAATCAGAAATGCAGAAGATTTATTCCGTTTACATACCAAAGGGTTTCGTGGAGAAGCTTTGGCAAGTATTGCCGCTATTGCTCATGTGGAATTAAAAACTAAACAGCCGCACGAAGAAGTTGGAACCTGCATAGTTATTGAGGGAAGTGAGATTGTAACTCAAGAAGTAGTGGTTACACCCAAAGGCACGTCTATTTCTGTCAAGAATTTGTTTTTTAATATCCCGGCGAGACGAAATTTTTTAAAGTCAAACACAGTTGAATTACGTCATGTTATTGATGAATTTCACAGGGTTTCTCTTGCTCACCCTAATATTTCGTTTGTTTTTTATAATAACGGAAGTGAATCTTTTAATTTGCCAGTGAGTAATCAGAGACAACGAATAGTTAATCTGTTTGGAAATAAGACCAATGAAAAATTGGTGCCCGTAATGGAAGATACAGAGGTGCTGAAAATATCAGGGTTTGTTGGGAAACCTGAATTTGCCAAGAAAACGCGTGGGGAACAGTATTTTTTTGTGAATGATCGTTTTATAAAAAGTGCCTATTTAAATCATGCTGTTGCTTCGGCTTTTGATGGCTTGTTAAAAAGCGGATGGCATCCCAGTTATTTTTTAAACTTAAATGTAGATCCACAAAGTATTGATATCAATATCCATCCTACAAAAACTGAAATTAAGTTTGATGATGAGCATACCTTATATGCTTTATTGCGTTCCGCTGTAAAACATAGTTTAGGGCAATTTAATATAGCGCCTGTTTTAGATTTTGAACGCGATCCAAATCTTGATACCCCATATAATTTCAATCAAAAGGAAAGCAGTACACCAGTTATTGAAGTAGACAGGACTTTTAACCCTTTTCATGAAGAGAGAAATACATCAGTGAAAGCGTCATCCTATAGAAAGGAATCAGCCTCACGCTGGGAAAGTTTATATGTAGGTTTAGAATCAAAAGGGACTAAAACGCAACATGATTTTAGTGAAGTTCATTTTGAAAGTGATCATAATTCAGAATCACTATTTGTGGATGATAAAAGTATAGATAGCGGACAAACAACTTATCAGCTTCATAATAAATATATTGTAAGTACAATTAAATCCGGGATGTTAATTATGGACCAGCATCGTGCGCATCAACGCATTTTATATGAAGATTTTTTGGAGAATTTGACTGTAAAGGGAGCCTCAAGCCAACAATTATTGTTTCCTTTGCTTCTTCATTTTTCACTACAGGAGATTGAAATAATAAAGCAATTAAAAGAGGATCTTGAATGTACTGGATTTATATTTTCAAACCTTACTACTGAAACTGTTGAAATTTCCGGAGTACCAATAAGTATCCCTGAAAGCGAGGTTTCAATTATATTAGAACAATTGATTTGTGATGTTGAAAATGAAGTGCCAGACAGTAATTTTAGTATTACTGATTTATTGGCAAAATCATTGGCTAAAAGTTTAGCAATTAAAAATGGGCAACCTTTAAAGAAAAGTGAACAAGAACATTTGGTTAACAGCTTGTTTGCCTGTAAGGAACCCAACGTGTCTCCTGCTAACAGAGCCACTTTTGTAACGATGAGTGTTGATGAGTTAGATAAAAAATTTATTTAGATATGATGAGAATTTCAGAAACAGTGAAGCATTTACTAATTATTAATGTGCTGATGTTTATAGGGACTATGGCCATAGGAAATGGTACTTTGTTTTATGATTTGTTTGCACTTCATTTTCCTAAAAATCCAGCATTTGAATTCTGGCAAATTATTACCCATATGTTTATGCATGGTGGTATTACACATATTTTGTTTAATATGTTTGCTCTTTGGATGTTTGGAACTCCTGTTGAACAGTATTTAGGAGGTAAGAAATTCTTGTTTATATATATNTCAGCCGGTTTAGGAGCCGTGGCTTTGCAAGTAGCTTATTATTATTTTAATTTTTTACCTTCTTATGAAAACCTTATAGGTTCAGGAATTACACCTGATGAGATATCTCATATGCTATCTAATAATCAGGTTGTAAAAGGTGTTACACAGGCACAGTTCGCAGATCTTCAGAAGATTTTTCCCATATTTAATGCCACTATGGTAGGTGCTTCAGGCTGTATCATGGGTATTTTAGTGGCTTTTGGGATGATGAATCCAGAAGCTAAATTGATGATGATCTTTTTACCAATTCCTATAAAGGCAAAATACTTTATTCCAGGTATTATTATATTAGATTTAATTTCAGGTATTACAGGACAATCATTTTTCAGTCCGAGTAATACAGCCTATATGGCCCATGTTGGTGGTGCATTAACTGGGTTTTTTATCATGTGGTACTGGAAAAAGAACCAGTTTAATAAAAACCGTTGGTATTAATGACACTTACTCAAGATATAAAATCAAAATTATCTCAGCTTAATGTCCTTGAAAAGATTATTGTTGTTAATGTCCTTGTATTTCTTTTAGGGTTATTATTGCAATTGCCTTTAGAAGCTATCAAGGAATCAAGTTTATTATGGTTTGAACTTCCCAGTGAGTTTTCTGATTTCATTTTAAAACCTTGGTCTATTATTACCTATGCGTTTGTGCATTATGATTTTCTGCACATTTTATTTAATATGTTGTGGCTATATGTTATTGGACAATTATTTCTTAATTTATTCAGTCCTAAATTAGCATTAAACGTCTATTTTTTAGGTGCTATAAGTGGTGGCTTATTATTTATGCTTTGTTATAGTTTGTTTCCTCAAGTGTTTAATACAGGCAATAGGTTGGTGGGTGCTTCGGCATCGGTGAGAGCTTTGTTAATTTTTATATGTGCCTATTTGCCTAATAAGGAAATCCGATTTTTTACTTTTAATTTAAAGCTTTGGTATTTTGGATTAGGTATTGTTATACTTGATGTATTAGGTCTTTTTGGAAACAATGCAGGCGGCAATTTAGCTCATATTGGAGGTGCAGCCTTAGGATATTTTTATGCCATTCAATTGAAAAAGGGGAATGATATTGGAAAAGGTTTTGAACGCTGGATGGATGCGTTTGTAGGCTTTTTTAAATCATCAAAAAAAGCACCATTAAAAACGGTACATAAAAATAAGTCAAAAGTTGGGGGTTATACCAAACAAGATTTTGACACTTTCAATAACCAAAAGAAAATTGATGTCATATTAGATAAAATAAGTAAAAGTGGTTATGATAGTCTGACTTCTGAAGAGAAAGAATTTTTATTTAGGGCTGGTAAATAAATTATATGAAGAAGCTACATTTATTCGATAAGATTGTATTTGTTTTGAATGCAATAGTTGCTACGGTCCTTCTTCTGTCTTTAATTTTACCTTTCTTGCCACCAAAAACATTTTCTTTTCTTTCAGTGTTAAGTTTAGGAGTACCCTTACTTATTCTGCTAAATGTATTGTTTTTTTTATATTGGTTAATTAAAATAAAAAAGCAATTGGTGTTGTCACTTTTTGTGCTCTTTATTGGGTACGTTATTCATGGTTCTTTATATAAATTTTCATCTTCAAATGACATTCATATTGATAATCCTATTAAGGTGATGAACTTTAATGTGAGATTATTTAATTTATATGATTGGATTAAAGAAAATGATATTGATGTAAAAATTGTTAAGTTTATTCAATCTGAAAACCCCGATATTTTATGTATTCAGGATTATCACACTAATTCTAAGGTTGATTTATCTTTTTTTAAATATAAATTTGAAAAAATATCTGGAAATAAAATTCATAACGGACAGATTATTCTTTCTAAATTCCCTATTATAAATTCAGGATCTTTAGAGTTTCCGAATACTAACAATAATGCCATATTTGCAGATGTTGTTAAAGGTAAAGACACTATTAGAATTTATAACATCCATCTGCAGTCTTTAAAAATTGATACTAACGTTGAGAAGCTAAAAGAAGAAGGCTCTGAACGTCTTTTTAAACAAGTGGAGAATACTTTTAAAAGACAACAATTTCAGTCGGAGTTATTCTTGCTTCATAAAAGTCAATGTCCATATAAAATAATTATTTGTGGCGACTTTAATAATACGGCCTATTCTTATGTTTATAGGAAAATTAGAGGTAATTTAAATGATACTTTTAAAGAAGCAGGTTCTGGTTTTGGAAGAACTTATGCTTTTAAGTTTTTCCCAGTAAGAATTGATTTTATTTTTGCTGATGATTCCTTTATTGTGAATACATTTAAAACCTATGACAATGATTTGTCTGATCATTACCCTATCATGACTTCACTTAGTTTAGAATAACAAAATGCTTTTACATTAAAGAACAGTCTATAGTATCCGCTAGGATATGAATGACTAAACCTAAGCCAATTAATCGTGTTTTTTTAGGAAGTAAAAGCAAAATATAAACAGAGATGGCTATATAAGTATGAAGTGGATGAAAATTAATACTGCATCTGTTTGGGTCAAAAAGAGGATTTGCTAGGAGATGGTCCACATCTATCCATAAGCCAGATAGCATTATTAGAAAAGCCTTAATCCATATTTCTTTATAAACAATTAAAGCTATGGCTAAAGGAATAAAAACATGACAGCCGTAATGAATAAAAGTTTGAAGCATTATATTGCGGAGATAGTTTGTGATTCTAAATAGCTCAGGGCGTTAGGTCCTTCATTAAACAGCAAATCTAAAATACTGAGGTTATTTATAAAACCATGTTTGTCATCAAAAACCTGTGAGTAGGGCTGAAATTTAGGTTCGTCAGTTTTTGCATTAACCAAATACCTGAAGTCAGTAGTATCTTCAACTATTTTTTGATATTCGCCCGTTTTTGAATAATCTAAAGTAAGTTGTAAACAATCACAGATTACTTCAAAACAATTTAAATTAAAATCTAAAATATAGTTGGTTTTGGTTTTGAATAAATAAACAAGCTCATCTTGATAATATTCAAAAAAGGGTGATGTGCTATAGGCCGAAAGTAATGATTTCCAATGATGCTTTTGCCAATTGGTCTCTTGTGAGATTTTTACTTCTTTATATTTCTGTCTATTTTTTTGGGTATGAACCACAGGNATATTNAGCAGCAATTTTCCGTTAGCAGCATAAATGTACGTTCTGTTTCTATAGGTTTGTTTTAAGAAATGATCGTCATACTCAAAGGTTACCTTTTCAGCCTTCACAATAGCTACAAAATGAGCAATATTAGGAAAGTATGTTGGATGTATTAAAATATTCATTTTTTAGTCATCATCTTACTTTCTTTCCTAAGGGCAATTGGTCGCTTAAGCGTTTTCTTTTTTGTATTTTCTCCATTTATTAAAGCCGGTCCATCCTGCAACAACAATTAAAAAAGGAATTAAATACGAAACCGGTTGTCCGCTACCACCTACAGTTGTAAATAATCGTTCCCAACGTATTTTGTCAAAGCCTTTGCCATTGGTGTTCCAACTCATCCACACAAATACAGGTTTACCAACCACATGGTCAAACGGAACAAAACCCCAGGCTCGTGCGTCCTGAGAGTTATGGCGGTTATCACCCATCATCCAGTAATAATCCTGTTTAAATGTATACGTAGTTGCCACTTTTCCGTTAATCAAAATTTGATTTCCTTGCACTTCTAAAGTGTTACCTTCATAAGCCGTTAAAACGCGTTTGTAAAGTGGTAAAATATTTAAGTTAATGTCAATGGTCTTACCTTTTTCAGGAATATAAAGAGGACCAAAGAAGTCATTATTCCAATTATAATCTGGATTCTGTGGAAAAATATTTGGATCTCTTTTTCCATTTTCCTCCTTTAAAGGTGTAATGCTTTTTATGTTTGGGTGATTTTTAAACTTATTTAAATCTTCATCAGTAATGGCTGGAAAATAACTTATTGACCTATCTTGATTGTACTGTGGAAAATCGGTAATATTATATCTGCTTGCCAGCTGATAATTATTAAATGGTCCATTTCTTGTCTCAATCATATAGGAGAACTGGAGTTTAGCCCTTTCAGGTAAAACATTTTGCTTTCCATTTATATAGACATAGCCATTTCTGACTTCTAAAGAATCTCCTGGAAGTCCAACACAACGTTTAACATAATTAGTCTTTTTATCAATGGGTTTATAGTAAAATTTATCGGTATGTCTCATATCCAGCATGGTGTCAACAGGCCAGTTGAAAACAACAATATCATTATGTTTAATCTGTTGAAAACCAGGAATTCTCATATAAGGTAATTCATATTTAGAGACATATGATTTTATCTTTAAACCTGGAATGGTATCATGAACCATAGGAGCAGCAATGGTTGTCATGGGTATTCTGGCACCGTAATGAAATTTGCTTACAAACAGGAAATCGCCAACTAATAATGTTTTTTCTAAAGATGAGGTTGGAATAGTAAATGGTTGAATAAAATAGGTATGTACAATGGTAGCCGCAACAATAGCAAATAAAATAGAACTTATCCAATCCCCTAAACCTGTTCTTGGATGTAGGCTTCTATCTTCTACATATGTTACATCTGCTACATAGTTTAAGTAGAAATTATAAAAGCCTAAGGTCACTACTGCTAAAATAGTATCAATATTTGTGTTTTTTCCAAAGCTTCTTGCTGTTTCAACCCAAACCACTGCAAACATGATGAGGTTTACAATGGGAAGGAATAATAAAATGGTCCACCACCATGGTCTATTTATAATTTTCATTAAAATAATAGCATTGTAAACAGGAATAAATGCTTCCCAAGCTTGTCTGCCTGTTTTTGTATACAATTTCCAGGTTCCTAAACCATGTATGCCTTGGATAACCAAGAAAAATATAAACCATTGCATTAGTGTCATAATTATAATTTTTTATTGTTAGAGGTGTCTTGCCTTTAAATGTTACATTATATCAAATTCTTAACCAATATTTAACACATCATTCATTGTAAAAACACCAGTCTTCCCCACAATCCATTCAGCAGCAATAACAGCTCCTAGGGCAAAACCTTGCCGGTTATGTGCTATGTGTTCAATAGTTATGGTATCTACTTCACTTTTATAAGTAACAGTATGCGTACCAGGAATATCATCTATACGTTTTGCAGTAATATTAATGGTGTTTTCATTGCTCTCTTCAAGTTTCCATTGTTTATAGTTTGAATGTTCTGCAATAATATCATTAGCCAATGAAATTGCCGTGCCGCTTGGGGCGTCTAATTTTTGAGTATGATGAATCTCTTCTAAACTAACCTTATATTGATTAAGGTTAGTCATCATACGTGCCAAGTTTTTATTCAGTTCAAAAAAAATGTTTACACCTAAACTAAAATTTGAGGCATAAATGAAAGCTCCTTGTTTTTCTTCACAAAGATTAACGGCTTTGGTATACTCGTTTAACCATCCAGTGGTTCCGGAAATCACGGGTATTTGATGGTTGATACAATTGGAAATATTATTAAATGCCACTGTAGGAATACTAAAATCGATAGCAACATCAGCCTTGGTAATGTCATAATCATGGTCCTCTTTATCAACCTTAAGAACAATTTGATGCCCCCGTTGTAGCGCTATTTGTTCAATAGTTTTACCCATTTTTCCGTATCCAAGTAAAGCAATATTCATTATTTAAAATTTAAAATTTAGAGTTAATCCAACATCACTTTTAGCATCAAGTTCATTCACTTTAAAATGAGGCACTAAGGTTAAATTATCGTTTACATTATATTGCAGAAGGTGGGCGTCCACATTAGCATCAATGATGTTTAACGCATATAAACCAACAGTCACTAAAAGCGATATTTCTTTATTTTTTCTGTAAAATTTCTGAGCGCGCTGTAATCCATCTAAATTTACTTTGTTGAAAAATTCATCATCTTCAAAACCTGCAAGTCTCCTTTTATAGGCGTCTCGGTATCTGTTATATTCTTTATTGTTAGACACATAAAAATAAACACCCGTGCCCAATGCAGCATAAACAATAGGTATTTTCCAATATTTCTTATTATATGCTTGCCCTAAACCAGGCAAGACAGCTGAATAAAAAGCCGCTTTTGCAGGAGATAATGGATTAATAGGTTCAGAAATTTCAGTTATTGTTTCAGCAGTTAATGTATCCGTTGTTGTTTTTTTTTGATCGTCTTGGCCATAAATAGATACGCAACACAAAAAACACAATGCATTAACTATTGAAAATTTATTTAGCACGTTCCACTAATTTTTTGAGACGATTAAAATCTTCTTCCGAATGAAACGGAATAGAAATTTTACCTTTGCCATTTTTAGAAACTGTGACGTCTATTTTATGTCCAAAGTATTCTGAAAATTCTTTTATACCTTGTTGAATGTAATTGGGTACTTTTGAAGCAGTTTCTCTTTTTGGAGTTATCTTAACTTCTTCAGAATTATTAATATTTCTGACTAATTCTTCGGTTTCTCTGACTGAAAGTTTTTTGGAGATAATATTTTCATAGAGATCAAGTTGTACAGATTGGTCTTCAATAGTAATTATAGCTCGACCATGACCCATAGAAATAAATCCATCACGTATACCTGTTTGAATAATGGGGTCTAATTTTAANAGACGCAAATAGTTTGCTATTGTTGAGCGTTTTTTACCTACTCGTTCACTCATTTGTTCTTGAGTAAGTTTGATTTCTTCTATTAAGCGCTCATAAGACAGTGCAATTTCAATGGGGTCTAAATCTTGGCGTTGTATGTTTTCAACCAAGGCCATTTCCAAAGATTCTTGGTCGTTTGCAATTCTTATATAAGAAGGAATGGTCTCTAAGCCAATAAGTTTTGAGGCTCTATATCGTCTCTCACCTGATACCAGTTGGTACCTGTTAAATCCTGATTTTCTGACAGTAATGGGTTGAATAACACCAAGTTCTTTTATAGAAGAAGCTAATTCTCGCAAAGTTTCTTCATTAAAATTAGTTCTTGGTTGAAACGGATTAACCTCAATAGAATCAAGATCTAACTCAACAATATTACCAATAACCTTATCCGCATTCTTGTCTTGTACAGACTGAATATCGTTACTAGGGTCTTTTAATAGAGCAGATAAGCCTCTGCCTAAAGCTTGTTTCTTATTCGCTTTAGCCATAATCTTAAGCGTTTTTATTGATAATTTCTTTCGCCAAACTTAAGTAATTTGTCGCACCTTTGCTACTCGCGTCATATTTAATTATGTTTTCACCATAGCTTGGAGCTTCACTTAAACGCACGTTTCGTTGTATAATTGTTTGAAAAACCATGTTGTTAAAGTGTTTTTGAACTTCTTCAACTACTTGATTGGATAATCTTAATCTTGAGTCATACATTGTTAATAATAAACCTTCAATATCTAACTCCGGATTATGGATTTTCTGTACACTTTTTATGGTATTTAAAAGCTTTCCTAATCCTTCTAATGCGAAATATTCACATTGTATTGGTATTATAACAGCATCTGCTGCGGTTAAAGCATTTAATGTAAGCAGTCCTAAAGAAGGCGCACAGTCTATAATAATGTAATCATAGTCGTTCTTTACTTCAACTAGTGCTTTTTTTAGCATATATTCTCGCTCGTCCTTATCAACTAGTTCAATTTCAATAGCGACTAAGTCGATATGAGAAGGAATAATATCTAAGTTTGGAGTATCAGTCCTTATAATTGCTTCTTTGGCTGAGTTTGAATGTTCTAAAAGTTGATAGGTTCCTAATTCAACAGAATCAACATTTATTCCTAAGCCGGAAGTTGCATTTGCCTGAGGGTCAGCATCTATTAATAATACTTTTTTTTCAAGAACGCCTAAAGAGGCGGCTAAATTGATTGATGTCGTTGTTTTTCCTACACCACCTTTTTGGTTGGCAATTGCAATGATTTTACCCATTAATGATTTGGTTTTATGAACGGTAAAAATACAATTATTTATGAGGAATAAAAACCCAACTTGTTAACATTAAAGTTGTTTTTTTATCTTTTAAAAACATCTTTAATATTCTTTGGATTTTGGTTTTTATAGGATGTAAATGAAGGAGATTTTGAGATTTAACAATAATTTAAGATTGTATGTTTTATATTTAGGGTAAATCTTAAAAATATCAAATGAAAAAATTCAAACTCTTATTAAAAATTTATTTTTCGTTATCCTTATTCTTTGTAATGTCCTTGTCAATGCATGCTCAAATTAAAAAAACAGCAAGTGTTGAAGGCATAAATGAATATATGTTAGATAATGGTTTAAAAGTTTTGTTGTTTCAAGATAATTCTGCACAAACCATAACAGTTAATATTACCTATCAAGTAGGTTCACGTCATGAAGGTTATGGCGAAAAAGGGATGGCTCATTTATTAGAGCATATGGTGTTTAAAGGTACACCTAATCATCCCAACATCCCTGAAGAATTATCTTCTCATGGTGCCAGACCAAATGGAACAACTTGGTATGACCGTACTAATTATTTCGAAACTTTTAATGCTACTGATGAAAATTTAGATTGGGCTCTAGATTTAGAAGCAGATAGAATGGTGAATTCATACATTGCAAAAAAGGACCTAGAGTCTGAGTTTTCTGTGGTAAGAAATGAGTTTGAAAGTGGAGAAAACTCACCTTCAGGAGTTTTAATGGAAAAAGTTATCAATGCCGCTTTCCTATGGCATAACTATGGAAATTCAACTATAGGAAATCGTTCAGATATTGAACGGGTACCTATTGATAATTTGAAAGCATTTTACCAAAAATATTATCGTCCAGACAATGCAATACTGATGATCACTGGAAAATTTGAAGTAGAAAAAACATTGGCTCTTGTTCAAAAGAAATTTGGAACTATTAAAAATCCGGCAGCTCCATTAAGAGACATTCCTACTATTGAGCCAGCTCAAGATGGTGAAAAGCGGGTGACCTTAAGTCGTGTTGGAGATTTACAAATAGTGTCTGTACTTTACCATACACCGGCCGGATCTCACGAAGATTATGCAGCACTCCAAGTGGCAGAACAAGTACTTACTGATGAACCATCAGGCAGACTCTATAAAGCCTTGGTTAATGAGAAAAAAGCCTCTTCAATTTGGTCTTTTTCACCTTTTACTAAAGAGCCTTCATTTATGTATATGAATGTTGATGTGCCTTCGGATAAATCACTAGCTGAAGCTGAATCAACCCTTTTAAACGTTTTAGATAATTTATCTAAAAACCCTGTAACGGAAGATGAGTTAAAGCGTGCAAAATCTAATTTATTAAAACGAATAGATCAAATTAGTAGAAACTCGGCTTATTTAGGAACTTATATGAGTGAATTTATGGGAGCGGGAGATTGGAGATTGGGTTATATTCTCAGGGATAGAATTGAAAACATGACTGTTGATAAAGTTAACACTGCCATTCAAAGATATTTAATTAATACCAATAGAACTGTTGGGGAGTTTATTCCTTCAAAAGCACCTATTCGTGTGGATATTGAGCATACAGCCGGATTAGCAGAATTAGTTGCAAGTTATAAAGGAAAGGAAAGTTTGGGTGCTGGTGAAGCTTTTGATGTGGCTTATGACCATATTCAGAAACGATTAGATACTGGTGTCCTTCAAAAGAAACCAATTGAATATGGTTTCATCAAAAAAGATAATCGCGGTGAAACCGTGACTTTGTCTTTTGCTCTAAGAAATGGAAAATTAGAGGATCTTATGAATAAAGGATTGGTGGCAAATTACACTGCTAGAATGCTGAATAAGGGTACTAANACTAAATCTCGTCAGGATATTGAAGATAAATTAAGTGCNATAAAATCATCTGTATTTTTTAATGGTTCAAATGGAAGGTTAACGGCCACTATTACAAGTACTAAAGAAAACTTGAATGAAGCCTTGATGTTAATGACGGACATGATTAAAAATCCGATTTTTGATGCAGAAGAATTGGAAAAAATGAAAACCCAAAGTTTGGCAGGAATAGAAGAAAGTAAATCAGAACCTCAGTCTTTGGCTTCTAGAANAATTGGATTAATCAATCAGAAATATGGAAAAGGGCATCCTCTGTATAATATGACTATTGATGAAGAAATTGAAGCTATTAAAAATATTTCAGTTGATGATTTAAAGGATTACTATAAGAGTTTTTATGGCATTTCAAATAGTGCAACATTAACGGCCATAGGGAATATAGAGGAACAAGAATTGAAGGATTATTTTGATAAAGAATTTGGTGATTTTAATTCTGATTTAGCATTCTCTCCAATTCAGAATAAGTTTAAGGCGAATGTTCCTGCAAATGAAAAAATATTAACACCAGATAAAAAGAATGCATTTACTTTAGGAACGTTATCTTTTGAATGCAGTCAGGATGATGATGATTATGCCGCATTACAAATTGCAGGCGAAATTTTTGGTGGCGGATTTTTAAATTCAAGAATTGCTACCCGATTACGCCAACAAGATGGTGTGAGTTATGGTGCCGGCGGCGCCGTAAGGGTGGATGACGAAAAAGCGGATAAAAATTCTATGGCTTTCATTTATGCCATCTATGCTCCAGAAAATGCCGCAAAAGTTCAATTAGGTTTTAAAGAAGAGATAGCACGATTTATTGATGGTGGTATTACTGAAGAGGAACTTAAAAGTGCTGTGAATGGATGGGTTCAAGAGCAAAATGTGTCAAGAGCTAAAGATAATGAGTTGCTTAGATTAATTAATAATAATCTCTATTATGACAGAGATATAATGTTTCAGAAGAATATTGAAGANAAAGTGAGTAGTCTAAAAGTTGAAGATGTCAATAAAGCTATTAAAAAATACTTTAAATCATATGACAACTGGACAGTAGTAAATGCAGGAGATTTTGAAAATTTTGAAATTAAAACTACTGACAAAAAAGTAGATTAATTGTATTAAATCCACTCTGAGTAAAAAAGCCAGTTTGATTCATCAAACCGGCTTTTTTAGTTTTATTTAATCTATCAAGATTTCCAGTATTTTAATAGCTGCCTCACTAATTTTAGTGCCAGGGCCAAATACAGCAACCGCTCCGGCATCAAATAAAAACTGGTAGTCTTGCTTTGGAATAACACCACCCACTATGACCATGATATCATCTCTGCCGTATTTTTTAAGCTCTTTAATAACTTGAGGCACCAAAGTTTTATGACCTGCAGCTAAAGAGGAAACCCCTAAAATATGTACATCATTTTCTACTGCTTGTTTAGCAGCCTCTTGTGGAGTTTGGAATAACGGGCCTATATCGACATCAAAACCAACATCAGCATAACCAGTAGCGACTACTTTCGCCCCACGGTCATGGCCATCTTGTCCCATCTTGGCAATCATAATACGAGGTCTTCTGCCTTCTTGCTCCGCAAAAACATCGGCAAGTGCTCTGGCCTTTTGAAAGGATGCATCGTCTTTTATTTCTTTACTATACACGCCACTAAATGATTTTATTTGTGCTTTATATCTTCCAAATACAACTTCAAGAGCATCACTAATTTCGCCAAGCGTTGCTCTTTCTCTGGCTGCTTCAATAGCTAAAGCTAATAAATTTTGGTTTCCTAAACGAGCGGCTTCAGTTAATTTTGCTAATGCAGCTTTTACTGTATTAGAATTACGTAGCGTCTTTATGTTTTTTAACCGCTCAATTTGTTGTGCTCTAACCGTTTGATTGTCAACTTCCAGCGTTTGTATGGGGTCTTCTTCTTCAAGCCTGAATTTGTTGACGCCTACAATGATGTCCTGACTAGAATCAATTCTGGCTTGTTTTCGGGCAGCTGCTTCTTCAATGCGCATTTTAGGAATACCAGCTTCAATGGCTTTTGTCATGCCTCCTAAATCTTCTACTTCTTCCAGAAGAGACCATGCTTTTTGAGCAATTTCATGTGTTAAGGTCTCTAAATAATAACTTCCGGCCCAAGGATCAGCCGTTTTAGTAATTTTAGTTTCTTCTTGTAAATAAATTTGGGTGTTTCTTGCTATCCTCGCAGAAAAATCAGTTGGTAAAGCAATGGCCTCATCTAAGGCATTGGTGTGTAAACTTTGAGTGCCTCCAAAAGCGGCAGCAGCAGCTTCAATGCAGGTTCTTGATACATTATTAAACGGATCTTGTTCTGTTAAACTCCAGCCACTGGTTTGGCAATGGGTTCGAAGAATCAGCGATTTTTCATTTTTAGGATTAAATTGTTTCACAATTTTTGCCCAAAGCATGCGTGCTGCACGCATTTTGGCGATTTCCATAAAATGATTCATACCTATGGCCCAAAAGAAGGATAAGCGTGGTGCAAAAGTGTCAATATCCATACCCGCATCAAGCCCTTTTCTTATATATTCTAAACCATCAGCAAGTGTGTAAGCTAATTCAATGTCACAAGTGGCTCCAGCTTCTTGCATATGGTAACCAGAAATACTAATGCTATTAAATTTTGGCATGTTTTTACTGGTATATTCAAAAATATCTGAAATGATTTTCATTGAAGGAGTTGGCGGATATATGTAGGTGTTACGCACCATAAATTCTTTTAGAATATCATTTTGAATAGTGCCTGATAAATCTATTTGTTTTACACCTTGTTCCTCTGCTGCAACAATATAAAAAGCCATGATTGGCAGAACGGCACCATTCATTGTCATAGAAACTGACATTTTATCCAGTGGAATTTGATCAAAAAGAATTTTCATGTCTTCCACAGAATCAATGGCAACTCCAGCTTTTCCAACATCACCTACTACGCGTTCATGATCACTATCATAGCCTCTGTGAGTTGCCAGATCAAAAGCTACAGATAATCCTTTTTGTCCGGCGGCCAAATTCCTTCTATAAAAGGCATTACTGTCTTCAGCAGTTGAAAAACCAGCGTATTGACGAATGGTCCAAGGTCTTTGCACATACATAGTGGCATAAGGACCGCGAAGAAATGGCGGAATGCCAGCTCCAAAATTTAAATGCTCAACTAATTTTAAATCTTCAGGAGTATAGGTGGACTTTAAATGTATAGTTTCAGCTGTTAAAAAAGGATTTTCACTTAAACTCTTCTCGTTTACTGTTTCACGTTTTAAAGTAATATGTTGAAGATTTTTTCTTGACATCTTTTAAAGCACTTTTTTACTGGGTTATATTAAAATCTACTTTTTGTTTTTCTTTTTCAACCTTTGAAAAATCGACATCAAAAAGTTTCGCATAAAACAAATCAAAAGCGACATATGCGGCTAAATATTTATCGCTTAATGTCAAGCTGTAATTTGTAGATAAAGGAGCTCCAAACAATTTAGGGTTCATACTGTTAGTAGAAAGTAGCGCGTTTAAGGTGGTTTTTAAATCGGGATTGGTTATGTTTACAGCAATACAATCCATTAATGCACTATTATAATTTAAATGGCTGGACGCATTTTCTAAATTCCACAGTTCAGTATCATTTTTTAAAGCTTCAAAAACTTTTAAGGTATGTTCTGACACCATATTTTTATAATTAACTCTACCGTAAACTGATAATCTGATAAACTGAGAATAAGCCATCAATAAACTTTTTTTGTCCTTACCATAAAAGTTTAAGATGTCATTTTCAAAACTATAAAGGGCTTCGTTATATAATTTTGAGTTCAGGTTCTCACATGCTAAAGCAACTGGTTTATCAGCAAATTCATATGTTGTAAAGGTGTTTTCTTTTTTGCAACCTATTGTAAAACATAGAAAAAATAAAGTAATAAGGAAATTTTTTGTTGTCATTTTAAGCTTCTTTTTTTAATCGTTCTTGTTCTAGTGATTCAGCTAATCTTTTCTCAATTATCGGTTCTATTAAGGTTTTTCTCTGATTAAATTTTACAAAAGGATAGAGTTCTAGTACCTGTTTCATTTTATCCTTAGGATTCGGGTGCTTATTACTTCCTAATAATATTTCTTTGCCCTCATCAAACTGTTGTTGTTCTTTAGCTGCACTCTCTTTTATTTTTCGTTGTATGGTGCCTTCTTTAAGCTGGTTAAGAAAGCCACCATTTGCTTCCATATTTTTAAAAAGTTCTAGAGCTTTTTCTGCTAATTGATTTGTTAAATTTTCTATATAATAAGCACCATCGGATGGGTTATTTACTTTATCAAAATAACTTTCATGTTTTAAAATTAATAACTGATTACGTGCTATGCGCTCTCCAAATTCATTGTCTTTATGGTAAACGGCATCATATGCTAAATTACAAACTGTATTGGCGCCACCAAAAATGGCGCTCATGCATTCGGTGGTGGTTCGCAACATATTTGTATTGTAATCATAAAGCGTCTTATTACGCTTAGTTGGAGAAACTACAATATGGCATTGTGTGTTAAAACCATATTCTAAGGCTAAAGTATGCCACAAAATTCTCAAAGCTCTCAGTTTTGCAATCTCAAAAAAATAATTGGCCGCAACCGATACATTGAAAAGTATTTTTATGGATTGTTTTTTGTCTTGGTCAAGAAAGGAATCAAAGTGATTTAAGTATTCATTAGCTTGTGACAATCCATAAGCCAATTGTTGTACCATATTTGCTCCTGCATTTTGATATAGAGACATATCAATACTTAAGGTATTAGTCTGATTGACTAATGTCTCAAATTTCTGATGATCTTCCTGTAAGGAACTAAACCAATTACCATTTTTTGCCAGATTTCCAATAATATCCACGTGGAAAAAAATGTTTTCCTTATTTGTAAGGTGATTAAACTGCAGGAGGTATTTATCTGAAAGGAATTGTAATTCAAAATAAAGTGAGATTGATGTTGTATCAATATTTTCAATGAGATTTGAAATAGAAATGGTGTCCTTAGGTATGATAAATTTGATGCTTTCAGCGCCTCGTTCAATAGCATTGATGGCTTTTTTATTTGATTTAATGATATCAGCAACAAAGATAGACTGACAAATTTGCCATTGGGTTGCTTTGGTAGCTGAAATTGCAGGCGGCTCTTTAAACTCATCTGCATGATAAAATGGTTTTACATTAATATCTTCATTGGTTTTCCAAATTAGGTTCTCGTTATAGTCAGCTCCTTTTAGGTCAAATTGTATTTTTTGTTTCCACTGTTTTGACGTCACAGCTTCAAATTCATTAAATAATAATTTACTCATTATCTTTAGTTTTTAAACTGTCTTCATATTCAATGATAAAGATTTCTTCACTGTCTCGCTTCATATAATATTCTTCACGAGCAAATTTTTCAAGCCCTTCTTCTGTGCTTAATTTTTTTATAGCTTTTTTGTCTTTTTCAATTTCTTTACGATAATATTCTTTTTCGGTTTCCAAAGCATCAATATCTGAATTTAATTCATGATGAATGAGATAGGAATTGGCATCAAAAAAAAGCATCCAAACAATAAAAACAAATAAAATGAGGATAAAGACATTCTTTAAGGGTTTTAAAAATCTGGATTTATATTTAAAAATGGACATTTATAGTTTTTGAGTTATAATGGATCTTACAATATCAATAGCTACTGTATTATGCTTATTATTAGGTATTATCATATCGGCATACTCTTTCATGGGTTCAATAAATTGTTCGTGCATTGGTTTGAGCGTATTTTGATAACGTGAAAGTACTTCGTCAAGGTCTCTGCCGCGTTCTGAAATATCACGCTTTAATCGTCTTATTAAGCGCTCATCAGTATCTGCATGAACAAATAATTTTATATCAAACATTTCCCTTAGTTCAGGGTTTGTGAAAATTAAAATACCTTCAACAATCATTACTTTTCTTGGATGTGTTAAAATAGTATCTCCAGTTCTATTATGTTTAACGAAAGAATATACAGGTTGGTTTACTGGGGTATTAATTTTTAATGCTTTTAAATGCTCAACCAAAAGTTCAAAATCAATGGATCTAGGATGATCAAAGTTAATTTTTATACGCTCGTCATAACTTAAATGAGAGGTGTCCTTATAATAGGAATCCTGAGAGATGACCCCAACTTCACCATCGGGAAGTTCGTTAATTATTTTATTTACTACGGTCGTTTTTCCGCATCCTGTACCACCGGCAATTCCTATAATAAGCATGAAAATATTTTTTATCTACTTTACAAAGTTAGGTAATTGGAAAGTTAATTAAATCGTTTAAAACTTATTTTTTAATATTTAAAAAGCAGTAATATGAATAAAAATCTGATTTATTTTTTTAGATTCTTCAAAGGTTTTTGTGATGAAAAATAACTGAAATATATAGGATTCAATTATATAAAAAAAATTATATTTGCACTCTGTTTAAAAAAGCGCGAGGTTAAATTTAAATGAACGTGTTTTTATTCGGGGTGTAGCGTAGCCCGGTTATCGCGCCTGCTTTGGGAGCAGGAGGTCGCAGGTTCGAATCCTGCCACCCCGACAAAACAAGAAGAGTAAAAAATATAAAGCACTGTTAATTTAATAAATTTCAGTGCTTTTTTGTTTTGTAAAAATTCTTGAATGTAATATTGAATGATTCAATACATGACATTTTTATTTATTCTTAATAGTTAAAAGTTGTTAATCCAACTAAAATTTTGATTTATGATACGGTCCTTTTCCGAGCCTAAAAAATTAAGATAGGCCTTAGATACGGGAGATAGCTTTTTAGATTTCAACCAAATGAGGTTCCATGATGTACATATTGGCAAACCCTTAAGAGGAACAATTTGTAAATTCTTATTTTTTAGCTCATTCCTGATACCAATAAGAGGCATAATAGAGCATCCTAAACCAGAAAGAACGGCTTGTTTAACAGCTTCATTAGAAGTTAACTCCATCTTTTTTTTAACTGAAAATTTATTTTGAGTAATAAAGTTTTCCATGGCGGCTCGAGTGGCCGAACCATCTTCTCGGTAGATTAAAGGAAATTTTTCAAAGAGTTTCTTTCTGGTCAAACCCTTCTTAATTTCCATTGAATTGCTTGCTATAAAAAAAAGCTTGTTCTGCATAAGTTCAACCTTATCAACAACTAGTTTTTTAGGTAATACAGATACCAGAGCAAAATCCACTTCATTCATTTCGAGACTTTCCACAACCCTGGATTTATTTGTAACATCCATTATGAGTTCAACACCTTCATTCATTTTCATAAAATCAGATAAAAAATAAGGCATTACATATTTTCCCGTGGAAACTATAGATATTTTGAGGCGCCCCGAAAGCTGTCCCTTATAGGCTAAAGTTTTATAATTGATGGCATGAACTTCATTGAGTATTTTTTCCGCTGCATGTGCTATTTCTGTTCCAAAATCAGTTACATAAAGCTGTCGCCCTACAACTTCTGTCAATGGAAACGGAAATTGGTTTTGAAAATTTTTTAACTGTATGGATACAGCTGGCTGCGTAAGATGAAGTGCTTCAGAAGCTTTTGTAATGCTCTGCAATTCAGCAATTTTTAAAAATATTTGAAGCTGATGTAAAGTATAATGCATAAAAACAATTAATGTATGACATAACAAATATAAATAAAAATAAATAAAATTAATATCTAAACTTTGCACCTGAAATTAAATATTATTCACTAAAAACTTTTAAAACAACAAATTATGGAAACAAAGGAATCTACAAAAACCGAAAAAGCAACTCAAAAAATTCAACTGGTAAAAGGAGAGTTTACGCCTTCAGAAGCATCTCATGTGATTGTTAATTTAATTGATGAGAAAATCAACTTTCATAAAATTCAAAGGCTGCAAATATGGGAAGGCAATCATAAATGTAAAACGGATCAACTTGACGGACGTATTAAAGAGTTGGAAGAAGAAAAAAGGATAGCAAAAGAATTTATTAACAGCTTAAGAGCTTCTGGTCAAAACTTAAAGATAAATGGCGTTATAGAAATAACGGTTGCAAAATAACGTCAAAATAAAAGAAACAAAATATGCGAGTTCAAAAAACAATAATACTACAAATAATAGGTCTTTTAACCTTGATATTTTTCAATGTATTGTCTTATTATAATAATCAAATATTTCTAGATAAACTTTTAACATGCAGTTTGATTTTAGGAATGCTTTTGATCTTTAAAATGTTAAATGAAAGCAGAAAAACCCAACCTGTAAGTAATAGATCATACCCAAAAAGATCTTTAAAATTTTAAATATGAGTTTTAAAAATACAACTATCCAGAAAACCACATTAATGGCAATTGATCAAAAGGGAATGCATAGAAATTCTGTTATTTCTGCTGTGGTTACTTCGTTTTTATGGTTACTTTTTATCATTAATAGTAGCTACCTTATTCTTAATTTTAATCACATGCCTAACTGGTTTATGGGAGATCTGTTCAGAATAAATGGTTTTACCCTTTTAATTTGGACAACGGTTACTTTTTTCAGTGCGGTGGTAAGCAGCTATTCAAGCAAATATCTTCAGGGGTTTAAATTTCATGCCCGATTTATGTGGCTTGGTTTAGGCTTTACAATATCTGTCATGTTTTTAGTAATGGCTAACCACATAGCTTTATTAATTTTAAGTTGGCTGCTCATGGGATTTATCATGTCCAGATTAATAGGCATCGACTCAACATGGGGAGAAGCAAGGGAAGCTTCCCGATTTGCGCTTAAATATTTTTTAGCAGGAACGCTGTTTTTAAGCATAGGTTTGTTACTTATCGGCTTTGTTAGTCAAGAATTTACTGTGTCTGGGCTTACTTCCGTGATGAATGAACTACCATGGTATATTTCAGTTATATCTGGATTATGTATTATTGTTGCAGCCATTATTCAATCGGCTATTTATCCGTTTCATCGCTGGTTACTTTCAGCAATGACGGCTCCAACGCCTGCATCAGCATTAATGCACGCTGGTTTTGTAAACGGTTCAGGAATTTTATTAGCTCTTTTTGCAACCTTGTTATTTGCCTCAAATACCCTAAATATTCTATTTATTATTGGAGGACTTACTGCTATTATTGCACAGTTTACTAAACTTATTCAAGTAAACGTAAAACAAAAATTAGCATGTTCAACCATAGCTCAAATGGGTTTTATGATTATGCAATGTGGCTTAGGCTTTTTTAACGCAGCAGTGGTGCATTTAATTCTTCATGGATTTTATAAGGCCTATTTGTTTCTTTCATCAGGAGAGGAAATAGCACAAACTAAACCGCAAAATCCTACTAAAATTAGAATAAAGCCATTCCAGGCGCTCGTTGTAATTATTTTTGGAACTATTGGTGCCATACTCTTTACCATGTGGACTGGTAAAGGAAATACGCTTGATAGTGGTCTCTTTTTAACGCTTATAGTAGCTATCACTGTTGGACAAGTAACTTATAATATTGTGAAGGAAAGGAGCTTGTCCTTAATACAGAAAGCGGTCTTGCCAATTTTACTTTTTGTAGCAGGTATAGGAATTTATGCACTCTTTTATAATGGTGTTACAATACTAATGGCTGATATGCCAATGGTGTCACAACCAATGCCCTTAACTTGGGTTCAGATTGTTTTTGGAATCGTGTTTTTGTTAGGGTTTTTTATTATGAAATTAGGGGTTTACAAAAAGCTTCCGTGGCTTTATGTTAAGTTAATGAATGCCTCTCAACCACATAAAAAGTCAGTATTAATGTATAAATCAAAAATGATATGAATCAGTGCATTACAGATAGTATTTTAGAAGCATCAAAGGTTATCGGAAAAACCTGGCCGCTGTACTCTTTTGTGGCTTCAAACCCATTAGCAGGATACGAAAAAGCATCATTTCAGCAAGCCGTATGTACTGCCGGAAAGCATTTGAATGCTGAAGTTTTTCCTGAAGCTAAGATATACAGACAAGCTTACCAAAATGGTGACATTGATAACAAAATATTGTTGGAACTTTTGAAAGAAAATGGGTTATCAAAATCACCAGAGTACTACTTAAGTTATTTGGAATCAAATGAAAGTACAGAAGGATTAAATAGAAATCACCTTTTGGATTGTAATGTTGCAAAATGGCTGGCATCATTTATGGACGAAGGTCTCGCAGAATGGGACATGCCATTTAAAGATCGTGGTTTTTATGCGGCTTGGAGACAGCTTGTGATTTATGATCCTGAAGCTGGATTTAAATCTCTTGATGAGATTCCGGAATCCAGTGAGAAGGCTATTGAGGAAATCTTAATACCTTTTAAGGAAACAGAATATGTTGACATCTTTAGTTACCAATTGGCTTCACTTCCCGGTTGGACCGGTTATATCAACCATCGAAATGATACCAATTCAGACTGGCAACAAACGTATCCAATAACGTTAACTGATTATTTAGCAGTAAGGCTTTTAACTGCTAAACAAATGAAGTTAGAGATACTTCCTGAAGTTGTAAATACCAATAAAAGTGACAAGGTGTTTAAAGTTCAGTACGCTTGGTTGCAAGCTTGGGAACAAACCTGGCAAAACCAGCTGGTTCAATCATTCGATCAAAAATCTAATGTTCAAGTATCAATTGTTGATGATAAATTACCCGAAGCTCAAATGGTTTTCTGTATTGACACAAGATCAGAACTTATTAGAAGACATATTGAAGAAAAAGGAAATTATGAGACTTTTGGTTACGCTGGTTTTTTTGGAATTGCCATGGATTATGAAGACTCAAAAGATGGCATTATAAGAAAATCTTGTCCACCTATTGTATCTTCAGCCTATAAGGTTTCAGAGATAGCACAACCAAATAAAGAAAAAGAGGTATTAGCATTTGAGAGGAAAAATGACAGATATAATTTTGGTTTATATTTCCTAAAACGCCTGAAAAATATGTTGCCATCGGCATTTGGATATGTAGAAGGCTCCGGTCTTTTCTATGGTGTATCAATAGTTGCTAGAACATTAATGCCAGGAAAGATGTATCAATTTAGTAGGCCTAATACTTCTAAAACAGAATCAATCTGTCAGCCAGAAATGGTTAAGACAGTTGGTCAAAGCCTTACTCAAAATGAAATTCTTTTAGAAGAGAAAGTAAATATTGTAAAATCAGCCTTTGAACTTTTAGGTTGGAATCAATTTGCGCCTTTAGTTCTTTTTGTTGGTCATGGAAGTCATTCTGCTAATAATGCCTTTGGTTCTAGCTTAGATTGTGGTGCATGTGCTGCCAGTCCTGGAAGACATAACGCTAGGATGCTAGCAAAACTCGCTAACTTACAAGAGGTAAGAGAGGAGTTGAATGAAAAATATGGAATAAAAATACCGGATAAAACGGTCTTTATTGGAGCGGAACACAATACAACAACAGATAGTATTGTACTATTTGATTCAGAAGTATCAGAATCTCATAAACAACTTGTTCAAGATTTAAAAGTGAATTTAAATAGAGTGCAGCAAACGGCTACTCAAGATAGACTTGTTGTAAAAAAAGACAGTGTTGCCACAGCACAAATTAAAGCGAATCATTGGGCAGAAACTAGACCTGAATGGGGACTAGCTAAAAATGCCGGATTTATAGTAGGACCTAGAAGTCTTACTAAAAACACGAATCTGGATAGTCGTTGTTTTTTACATTCCTATGATTGGAATCTTGATAAAAGCGGAAAGGCTCTGGAAGGAATTATGCAAGGCCCAATGGTTGTAACGCAATGGATTAACAACCACTACTATTTCTCTACGGTTGATAATAAAACATTTGGTGGAGGTTCTAAAATAACTCATAATATCACAGGAAAATTTGGAGTTGTTCAAGGAAATGGTGGTGACTTAAAAATGGGATTACCATTACAGTCTTTGTTTAATTCTGATAACGATATGTATCACCAGCCGTTGAGGTTAACCGTGATGATTCAAGCACCTGTGAATCGGGTATCTGAAATTCTTTTAAGAAATGAGAATTTGAAAACTTTACTTGATAATGAGTGGATTTATCTTATGGTTATGGATCCTGAGAATGAAAATGAGATTTTCCAGTATAAAAGGTCCATTCAATGGGTGCAAAAATCCATGAAAAAAGAAAGTAAAATCACAGCATCAAAACGCTTGAAAAAGGAGTTTGAAGTAGAACTTTCAGTTTAAATATTTGAATTAGTAAAAAAAAGGCCATCACATGTGATGGCCTTTTTTTTAGAAATATATGATTCAAATTAAATAATGGTTTACTAGTTATATGATTAATTTATTTGATTAGTATAAAATTTAGAACGTTTATATTAAAAAAGGTTCAGCCTGGTACCTGAACCTAACCAACCGATTAAAATATAAAGTTAAACGATCATTCTTAACGAATTCAAAGTAAATATTTTATAATGAACTGTTTCCTTTATTCTCTTATCAAATTAAACGCCCCTTTTGTAATAAACTCAGAATTAGGCTCAAAGTCGTTAGCATTTAGAATCTGTACATAGCCGTTTGATGATGCGCCTGTATTTAAAATAACTTTTTTAAATGAGTCACCACTTTGTCTTAATAAGCCGTAATATTTATTTTCAAAATTTATGACCGCTTCAATTGGTAAAGCATCAAAAACTTTACTTGATGTAATGATATCGGCTTCTAAATACATACCTGGTGCAAATAATTTAGCATCTTCCTCATTTACTAAATCGCCATGAATATCTATAGTTCTTTCTTTTGTATTTATAGATCTGTTTATTAAATGTACTATACCTTGATATTCTTGATTTAAATCATTTTGTAGACGTATTTTAATAGGCTGCTCAACTTTAACAAAAGGAAGGTCTTTTTCAAAAATCTTTAATTCAAGATGAAGATGATCAGTATTTGTAATTGTCAGGGCAACATCAGAAGGGTTTAAAAACATACCTTTTGAAGCTTCTATGGAAGTGACAATCCCAGAAATTGGAGCGGTTACTATTATGGTTGAACTAATGGATTCTCCGGTTAAAGTATTTGCATTTATATTCATTAAACTTAGCCTTTTATGCAATGACTGATATTGGGCTTGTGTCACTTTAAATTCAGATTCAGATTTAAGAAAGTTTTTTTGCGATGTAATATTATCAGCTATCAAGGTTTTTTGTCTTTCATAGTCTGATTTCAAATAATTAAGTTTTGATTTTGCTTCTAAAAAATCTTGTTGAATTTGCACATATTCAGGATTTTCTAAAGTAAACAATGGCTGGCCTTTTTTTACAATATCACCCGGTAACAGAGAAATATTTTTTACATATCCTGCAAAATAGGCGCTTATTAATGCTTTATTCTCTGGCGGAACATCAAATACGCCATTAGCTTTTACAATGGTGGTAAACTCTTGCTTAGTAATTGTTCCAAGTTCCATATTAGATGACTGAAATTGAGTTTCCGTAACCTTTATAATATTATTTTCTGATACCTTTGCACCTTCTTCAAGAATATTAGTTTCTTTATTTTTAGAATTACAGGATACTAAAATGATTGATACGATTAATAGCAATCCTTTTAAGTTATTTATATTTTTCAAGTTGTTAAACATTGCTATTTTTATTAAAAGGTTAAATAGTTTATTTCTAGAATGGTCTTATTGTACTCAAATAAATTTTCCAAATAATTAATTTCAATGGAGGTGGCGCTTTCCAGTAATTGCACATATTGTAGAAAATCAATTTCACCGTACTGAAAGGCTTTTGTAGCATTTATTGCTAACTCATTTGATAATTTTTGACCGGTATTGTTGTAATAATTAATGCCTTCTTCATATTTTTTTAAATCAGAAATAAGCCTTTGATATTTAGAATCCAGTTGAATTTTATAATTTTCATATTCATTTTCAATAATCATTGTCTGCGTTTTTGCCGCATTTATTTTTGATTTATTAGAAACAAACCAGAGCGGTACGGCAATTCCAGCCTGAAAACCTGAATAGTTTTGAGCATTCAAACCATTATTTGTTCCTTGAAAAATGGAAAACTGTAAATCTGGTAAAAGATACTGTCGTTCTAATGATAGCGATGTTTCAGAAAGTTCTTTCGCTGTTTCATAATATTGTAATCCCGGATGCTCTGAGATGTTCCATGTATTTTGTTTTAGTAATGGGGTTAATTGACTTGAAATAACATAAGTAGAATCAGTTTGAAGCCATTCGTGTAATGTTATGTAACCTTTAGCAAGATTTTCTTTGCTTCTTGAAAGCAATAAGGAAATTTCTTTTTGTTTGGTTTCAGCAGTAAGTTTTTCTAACAAATTGGTTTCACCAACTTCATAACGCTTAATGGCTGCATTTGAAAATTGTGAATAGAGACTGTCTAGATATTTATATATGCCAACAACATTTTTTCTGTATAAGACATTGTAGTAAGCTTGGTAAACTTCTTTTTTTAGTAAACCTTCATTTATAATATATTCTTGAAGTGATAATTTTGTTTTTTGTTTTTCAATTTTTCTTTGAGCTCCATAAATAGTTGGAAAATGAATTGATTGACTTATTCCAAACACCTTTAAAGGTTCGCCATTTTCAGCAATATTATTTTCATCATAATGATAATAAACTTGTGTTTTTTCAATATTAATGGCGCTTCCAACTAATTGATTTGACTGGGTTATCTTATTGGAAGACGCTTTAAGCGCATTGTTGTTTTTTAGGGCAATGTCTATAGCCTCTTCTACTGTTATTTCCTTGTTTTGAGACATCCCCATAACAGGTAGTAACATAACCAACAATAGAGTTAAAATGTTTTTTGTTTTTAGTTTGGGTGCATGTCCTTTTCTATCAAACATAGCATATAATACAGGTAATACCACCAGTGTTAAGGCCGTTGCACTGATTAATCCCCCAACTACTACCGTGGCTAATGGACGTTGAACTTCTGCACCCGCTGAGGTTGATATGGCCATTGGTAAAAAACCTAGTGCAGCTGCGGCCGCAGTAAGTAAGACTGGTCTTAATCTATTATTAGTTCCCATNAGAATTCGTTTATTAATATTATCTATTCCATGCGCCTTAAGCTCTTTAAATTCTTCAATCAGTACAATGCCATTTAAAACAGCAATACCGAAAAGTGCAATAAAACCAACACCTGCAGAAATACTAAAAGGTAAATCTCTAAAGTAGAGCAGAAGCACACCGCCAATAGCAGATAGTGGAATGGCGCTATAAATGATTAAAGCTTCTTTTACAGAATCAAAAGCGAAATATAATAATATAAATATTAAAATTAATGCAATTGGAACAGCTACTTTAAGTCTTGCCGAAGCAGTTCTGAGATTTTCAAATTGTCCGCCATAGCTAACGGTGTATCCTACAGGAAGATTGATGTCTCTTTCAATAATTTCTTGTACATCCTTAACAACAGATTCTAAATCACGATTTCTGACATTAACACCAACCACTATGCGTCTTTTAGTATTATCACGTGATATTTTTGCCGGACCTTTGGTATAACTAATTTCGGCGAACTCACTTAAAGGCAAATTGTTGCCGTTTGGAAGCAGAACAGATGCTGTTTCAATATTTTGAATATCCTTGCGATGTTTGTCATCATATCTAACCACTAAATCAAATTGTTTTTCCCCTTCAAAAACGGTACCTGCGGGCATCCCAGCAAAACCCATGGTGATGATTTTATTAAGATCTTCAATATTTAAACCATATTTTGCAATGTTTCTTCTGTCGTATTTTACAGACATTTGAGGCAATCCGGCGGTCTTTTCCACTGTTATATCAGCGGCTCCTTGTACATTTTTGATGGCTTTTTCTACTTCAACGGCTTTTTTATACAATACCTCTAAATCTTCACCAAAAATTTTAATAGCTAGATCGGCACGGACACCTGTAATGAGTTCGTTAAAACGCATTTCAATTGGTTGAGTAAATTCATAATCAACACCTGGAATTTCTGATAAGGCTTCCTTAAATTTATCCGCTAATTCGTCTTTTGTTTTTGCAGAAACCCATTCGCCTTTAGGTTTTAGTTTTATAATAACATCACTTTCTTCCATTGACATAGGGTCCGTTGGTACTTCAGCGGCTCCAATGCGACTCACTACTTGTTCAACTTCCGGAAATTTCTTGAGTATTTTTTCCATTCTCGTTGTTGCTTCAACTGTTTTAGTTAAGGAGGTTCCTGTTTTGAGCACCGGTTGAATAACGAAATCACCTTCATCTAAAGTAGGGACAAATTCACCACCCATTTTAGAGTATAAAAAGGCAGTGAGCAATAATAATGATACTGCCAGACTTAATACCAGATTTTTATGATGAAGAGCCCAGGAGATAGTGGGTTGATATTTGTCCTCAAGAAAAGTAATGAGTCTTGAAGAAATGGTTTTCTTTTCCGGATCTGAAGGCTTAATGAATAAGGAAGCCATTACGGGAATATAGGTAAAACATAAAACCATGGCACCTATCAAGGCAAAACAGAATACCAAGGCCATGGGTCTAAACATTTTTCCTTCAACATTGACCAATGATAAAATAGGTATAAATACAATGATGATGATAAGCTGACCAAAAACGGCTGATTTCATCATTTTGGTTGCGCCCTGATAAGTAATCCTATCAATTAAACTTTGACTTTCAGTTTTGGAAAGTGATACTAGCTGGGCTCTTTGACTGGTTATTTTAAAAGCAATAAATTCTACAATAATGACGGCGCCGTCAATGATAATACCAAAGTCAATAGCACCTAAACTCATGAGGTTTGCATCAACTCCAAAAATATACATAAGGGATAAAGCAAAGAGCAAACATAACGGAATGACTGAAGCCACAACCAAACCGGAGCGGATATTTCCTAAAAGTAAAACCACCACAAATATGACTATTAAGCAACCAAGAATTAAGTTTTCGGCGATAGTTGTTGTTGTTTTTGTAATAAGTTCACTTCGTTCTAAAAATGGATTGATACTAATACCTGGTGGTAAGGTCGATTGAATTTCGTCTACACGGTCTTTAACCGCATTTATAACGGCATTTGAATTGGCATCTTTCAGCATCATTACCTGACCTAGAACTTTTTCTCCTTCACCATTTCCGGTAATGGCTCCAAATCTATTGGCTTTTCCAAAACCAACAGAGGCTATATCTTTTATGAAAACAGGAATATTTTCTCTTGTAGTCACAACAATATTTTCAATATCTTCAAGGGAGGTAACTAATCCTTCGCCTCTAATAAAATAGCTTTCATTTAGTTTTTCAATATAACCCCCTCCGGCAATACTGTTATTTTTCTCCAGTGCATTAAAAGCTTCAAAAATTGAAATATTCATGGATCTTAAGCGCTCTGGATTTAAGGCTACTTCATACTGTTTTAAATAGCCACCCCATGTATTGACTTCTACAACTCCGGGAATTCCTGATAATTGTCTTTTTACTATCCAGTCTTGAATAGTTCTAATGTCAGTTAAGGAATAACTGTCCTTGTATTTTGGATCAACATTTATAATGTATTGATAAATTTCACCCAGCCCTGTAGAAACAGGACCCATAAAAGGGGATCCAAATCCAGTAGGAATTTTTTCTTCAGCATTTTTTATTTTTTCGGCAATAAGTTGTCTTGGTAAGTAAGTTCCAATATTATCTTCAAAAACAACCGTAACAACAGATAAACCAAATTTGGAAACAGAACGAATTTCTTTAACACCGGGTAAATTAGCCATTTCTAATTCCACCGGATAGGTTAAAAACTTTTCAACATCTTCAGTAGCTAAATTTCTTGAGGTAGTAATAACTTGTACTTGATTGTTAGTAACGTCAGGTACAGCCCCAATGGGAATATTTGAAAGGGAGTAAAACCCGAAACCAATAATGCCTGCAGTAAATAATAGAACAATAAGTTTATGATGAATACTATATTGAATAATTTTTTCTAACATCTTGGCGGTATTTTAGAGATCATACAAATTTATGGTAGATGTAAAAATAATACTAATGAAATCCTTAGGAATTGATTAAAATCATTTATGGTTATTTGTAGAAAAAATTAACATAAAAAAAGGTTCGGGAACCACCCCGAACCTAACCAACCGTTTAAGAAATGAGATTAATTTAGAAATTAACTATCTCTTAAATTTGATACAAAGAAAAGGTATTTATTTTGAAACATAAAACTTGTTTTCTAAATTTTAATAAAAAATATAATTATTTTATTACTTA
>BS_KBA_SWE02_21mDRAFT_10000045_pt1 | contig 38277 bp, 33 predicted proteins | sample BalSeasSWE02_21m_FD_9196 | JGI IMG/M metagenome (IMG submission 9196)
ACGATCCGTTTATAGACAAGGATTCTAAAGATATCGCACAAATTACCATAAACGGGAAGACGCATTATATAGTGGTGAGCAATAACGCGCCGCTTGAGGTTTTTAAGTTTGCGCCTTAATTTACCTTTTTCAGTCTGAAATACCTTTTTGTTAGTGTGAGTCTAACGATAGGTGAAATGTGTTTCCGTCGAATATTTTTAAAGTACTAAATTCTATGAAAAAAATAGTATTTGCAATATTGCTATTAACCGCTTGTAATGCTGATAATAAATCAAATACGAAGACGAGCGTTCTAAAAGCTGACCCGGAGACCGCCGAGATGGTCAGCAGACTTAAAATATTAAATGATACGGGAGATCCCAATGTTTACTATCACTGGAATTCGAAATTAGCTGCTTTATATAAAGAACAGATGTCTGGCGCTCCAGAACAAGAGCAATTGAATTATTGGTTTAAATATTGTACAGAATTGCTGCGTGCAGGAGAGAACGAAAATTGCATTAATGAAATAGAAAATGTAATAAAGAGGAATAATTTATCTTATGAAAAACTAATTAATGAAGAGTCTCTTCCACTAATTGAACTACTGGCCCTTGCCTACTTAAGACTGGGAGAGGTAGATAATTGCACGAAGAACCATAACGAATTTTCATGCATTGTACCGTTGACGGATCAAGCCTTTCACATAGATAAAAATGGATCGCAAAAAGCAATTGAAATATATTCAAAGATTTATAAAGTATACCCTAAAGACAGCTACAAATGGCTTTTGAATCTGGCATATATGACAGTTGGAAATTACCCGAAGAACGTCCCTAAAGAGATTTTCATCCAATACCCGAATTGGGATACCGAAAAAAAAGATTTTCCGGCATTCAAAGAGATTGCTACAAAAATAGGTATTGCCCAGAATGGTTTATCGGGCGGAGTTTGTCTCGATGATTTTAATAATGACGGACTTATTGACATATTCATTACTTCATATGGTATGACAGACCAATGCAGGTTATTTCTTAATACAGGATCCGGATTTTCAGATGCCACGGTACAAGCAGGCTTAACGGGAATAGTGAGCGGATTGAATTGCATGCAGGCAGATTATAATAACGACGGCAACAAGGACATTTTAATTTTGAGAGGTGGCTGGTTAGATAAAGGAGGAGATCATCCCAACTCACTTCTTAAAAATAACGGCGATGGTACATTTAGCGATGTAACAGCGTCCGCCGGATTATTATCCTTTCATCCCACTCAAACTGCAGCCTGGGCTGATGTAAATAAAGACGGGTATTTGGATCTTTTTATCGGCAATGAATCTCAAGCAAATCTATCTCATCCTTGTGAATTGTATATCAATCAGAAAAATGGAACGTTTCTGGAGCAGGCAGCCGACTATAATCTTGGACTTATAAAAGGATTTGTAAAAGGTGTGAGTTTCGGAGATATTAATAATGATCAGTGGCCCGATTTGTATATTTCAAGAATGGGAGAGCCAAATTTACTGTTTAGAAATGATTCGGGGAAATTTAAAGATATAAGTGAAAGTGCCAATGTTCAGGACCCCATATTTAGCTTTCCTTGTTGGTTTTGGGATGTAAACAACGATGGATACAATGATATTTTCGTAAATGGTTACGACACCAGAAAACTCCGATTCCTGGCAGACGATTTTTCAAAAGAGTTACAAGGAAAGACGGTTGATTCAGATAAATCTAAACTTTACATTAATAACGGAGACGAAACCTTTAGTGAACAAAGTGCAGATTACCATGTTGATTTAAGCATGTTTACAATGGGTTGTAATTTCGGTGATCTGGATAATGATGGATGGTTAGATTTTTACATCGGCACAGGAGATCCCGATTATACTTCTGTTATCCCAAACAGAATGTTTAAAAATAATAATGGAACTAAATTTGAAGAAGTGACCTCAGCCGGAAGATTTGGTCATATCCAGAAAGGCCATGGCGTGGGATTTGCAGATCTTGATAATGATGGCGATCAGGATATCTATGCTGTTTTAGGAGGAGCCTATGAAGGAGATACCTATCCAAATGTTTGTTTTGAAAACCCAATTTCGGAAAACAATTGGATCGTATTCGATTTGCAGGGTGTAAAATCCAATCGCAGCGCTATAGGATCCGTTTTAAAGTTGGAGCTTGACAACGGAAGAACCATCTATCATTCTATCAACACAGGAGGCAGTTTCGGCGCGAATAGCTTGCAAGCCGAAATAGGATTGGGACTCAGCAAAACAATAAAGTCACTTACTATTACCTGGCCGAATAGTACGAAACAAATTTTTAACGATATTCAAGTGAATAAAAAGTATCAAATTATTGAAGGCCAGGATAAATTAATAGATATAAAGTATACCAAATTTAAAATGCTGCTTAGCGATGAAAAACATAATCATGAGAACTAAATTCTGCTCTTAAAAACTGATATGACAGCAATTACGGTTATGTGCTTTTGGGTGACGGAAAAGGGAAATTAACCTATGAGAAGGAATACGATCCCTTTATCGACAAGGATTCTAAAGACATCACACAAATAATCATTAATGGTAAATTACATTTTATGGTTGCTAGTAATAATGCACCATTTAAGATTTTTACGTTTTTACCTTAATTATGCATGGTCAGTTCGAGTGATCCGACAAAGGAGGATTGTATCGAGAACCTAACGCAGTTATACTGGCTTCTCGATACATCCCGATGGAAAATCGGGACACTCGAACTGACAAGCTTAAAAAAAATCTTTGTACTGCTCAATCCTGAAATCGATGGTAGTTTTTTTGGGAAATTGGGCTTTCATTTCCCTGTATTTCTGAAGGCTTCCCACCGCTCTGTTTGCAGCTCCTGAAGGTGCGGTAAGCGAGATAGTTTTTATTCTTCGGAAGGAATTTGGCAGCATAAAACTGTGGATTCTGGGAACGTCCTTGGACACAACGAGATAGTCAATATTGTAGGTTTTTAATTGCCTTCGGAAGAAATATTCGGGGCCATTTTTACTATTTCCGCCAGTGAATAAAAGGGTATCCACTTTTGGATTCATTTGAAGTATCTCTATCAAATCACGAAGTATTATATCTTGCATCCCTAAATCGGAGGCATCTATTTTTTCGCGTTTCGCGCTATCTACAATATCACAAATACCAATACCTCTTTCTACAAGAAATTGCTTTCGTTGAGCAATGGCTTCATCAGTAGTTTCAAACTTCAAATTAAGGTTAAAAATACGATCAAGAATAGGCCATAATTGTCCGTCCCTACTTCCGTAGCAAAAATTAACATCCCCTACTTTTAATTCGCCTGTGGTAAATCTTGGAGGCGGTAAAGTACCTACTATTAACTTCGTTGAATTTTCGGGAATAAAAACCGAATATGGGTGCTTATGCTTAAACACTACCGAATAAAAACTGGCTCATTTTCGTTTTTGGTGTACTCTTCACTATATGCATAACCTTCATAATCAAAACCCTTTATGTCATTTAATGTTTTAGCGTTTGTATCAATGATATATCGCACCATACTTCCTCTAGCCTTTTTAGCAAAGAAAGAGATGATCTTCAACTCCCCCTTTTTAAAATCTTTAAAAATAGGCGAGATTATTGGTGCTTTCAATTTTTTTGAATTAACAACTTTAAAATATTCATTACTTGCTAAATTCAAAAATAATTCATCCTTTTCTAAATCCTCATTTAGTGCGTCGGTAATACGATTGCCCCAGTACTGGTAGAGGTTATTTTTGGAATTCACTTTTAAATTTGTCCCCATTTCCAAACGGTAAGGCTGAATTAAATCCAAGGGACGTAACAAACCGTACATACCTGAAAGAATTCGAAGGGAATCTTGTAACACCTCGATCTCTTTTTCGGTTAAAGAATAGGCATCCAAACCTTGGTAAACATCCCCGGAAAATGCATATATAGCGGGTCTCGCATTAATTGGTGTAAATGGTAATCTCCATTCTTGATTCCGTTCGTAATTTAAATGCCCCAAGCTATCTGAAATATCCATCAATTTTGACAAACCCTTAGCCGACTTCTTTTTCAATATTTTATTCAACCGTTCTGCATCAACAAGAAACCTGGATTCGGTATGTTTGGTAGTTGGTAATTTTGTTTCAAAATCTAATGACTTAGCAGGAGAAATAACAATTTTCATAGCGAAAGCTTTATGTCAAAAATAGAAAGAATCGAAGAATTTTTTAAGATTACTCATGGTATGTTTATATGCTAGTATAAAGAAGATCAATTACTCAACTACATGTTTTGAATAATGACGCCACTTGTCTAGACAAAGTTCCATATCTTCAGGAATTGGCGCTTCAAAACGCAACTGCTTTCCTGTAATTGGGTGTATGAACCCTAAAGTTCGAGCATGCAACGCCTGTCTCGGAATTACTTTAAAACAATTCTCTACAAATTGTTTGTATTTGGAAAAAGTTGTTCCTTTTAAGATACGTTCTCCACCATAGCGTTCATCATTAAAGATGGTATGCCCAATATGTTTCATATGTACCCGTATTTGATGAGTTCTACCGGTTTCAAGTTTACAGGAAACTAGCGTAACATAAGTTAGCCGTTCTAATACTCTGAAATGAGTTACAGCTGGCTTTCCTTTTTCGTCTGCATCATCTCCGTAGAAGACAGTATTTTGCAATCTGTTTTTTGGGTGACGACCAATATTACCCTCAATGGTTCCCTCCTCTTCTTCTACATTTCCCCATACCAATGCTACATATTCGCGCTCCGTTGACTTCTTAAAAAACTGTTTGGCAAGATGGGTCATAGCCACTTCCGTTTTTGCAATCACAAGGAGTCCGCTGGTATCTTTATCTATTCTGTGAACTAAACCTGGACGATTGCTAGAATTGTTGGGGAGATTATCAAAATGAAATGCAAGAGCATTAATTAAGGTGCCACTATAATTACCATGCCCGGGATGTACAACCATTCCCGGCGGTTTATTCACAACCAAAACGTCGTCATCCTCATAGACAATATCAATTGGAATGTCTTCTGGTTTTAATAAATACTCATAGGGAGGGTGCTCAAAAAGCACTGTCACCACGTCGAAGGGTTTAACCTTATAATTCGATTTTACGGCTACGTCATTTACAAAGATGTTCCCCTCTTTTGCCGATTTCTGAATTTTATTACGAGTAGCGTTTTCAACCTTATTCATTAAATATTTATCCACTCGTAAAGGTTGTTGCCCTTTATCTGCTGAAAACCGAAAATGTTCATACAAATCATCATTGCCTTCATCTTCCTGAACTACGTCTATATTAGTTTCCTCCATCTACCTGGTTGTCTGTTTGAATTGAATTCTCTTGAAATTCGTCATTTTCATTTTGCAGTAAATTTTTAGAACCATCACCTACAATAAGATCAATTACCGAAGTTTTTGGAATTTCGGTCCCCGGTTCCAATATTTCGCCTTGAAAACGAAGTTCTAAGACTCGATCACTAATATGAGGCCGTGTCGTAATTTGACCAATTTGAAAACCCATAGCTAGAAGCGTTGGAGTAGCCTGACGTCCTGTTTTTCCAAGCACATCGGGAACTCCTATTTTTCGATAATCTGATGGATTAATTGTAAGGTATATTTTTCTGTCTTCCTTAACAAATTTTCCCGCTTTGGGTATCTGCTCAATAACCGTATATTTTGGAAAGTTCGGATTGTAATTGGCTGAATCTAAAATCTCATAGCGCAAATCGAGGTCGTCTAATTTATCTTCAACTTTATCTAAAGTCAATTTTGACAAATCTGGAACCTCAATTCTTTGATTATGATTAGTAGTAAAACGCAACCACCAGAGCAGTAAAAAAATCAATATTACAAGCACTAATCCTGCATATAAAAGTTGTTTTACAAACTCTTTGGTAAATAGATACTTTAAAAATGTCATTCGTTATTTAATATTTGGACAAAAATATAAAACCTAAAGTTAGTATACTTCTATTGATAAGTGATATTTTTGTTAAACGTTGTATTTATTCTTTTCTTATGGCAAAAAAACACATCGCCGTGGTAATGGGCGGTTATTCTAGTGAATATGGAATTTCATTATTAAGCGGCGCAGTAGTCTGTGAATCGCTTGATGCATCAAAATATGAAATTTATGCGATACATATTTTAAAAGAAGGCTGGAATTTTGTCGATAAGAACGGCCATAAATATCCTATCAATAAAACTGATTTTAGCTTTAACAACGGATTTGAGACGATAGTTCCTGATGCTATCTTTAATACGGTTCATGGCACGCCCGGAGAAGATGGATATCTTCAGGCTTATTTTGAACTTATGAGAATTCCGCAGACGAGCACAGGTTTTTATCAGGCAGCACTCAGTTTTAATAAACGAGATTGTCTTTCTGTTTTGAAAAACTTCGGAATAAAATGCGCGACTTCTTATTATGTAAATAAAGGAACCAAAATCCATTCAGAAGAAATAATTAAGATGGTAGGTCTCCCTTGTTTTGTTAAGCCAAATAGAGCAGGTTCAAGTTTTGGAGTAAGCAAGGTAAGTACTATGGAAGGGCTGCTCCCCGCTATTGAAAAAGCCTTTGTAGAAGATACTGAAATCCTAATCGAAACCGCCTTGGTTGGTGTAGAAGTTTCGGTTGGCGTTTACCAACATGATGGTGAGATAATCGTTTTAAGTCCTACGGAAATTGTTTCAGAAAATGACTTTTTTGATTACGAAGCAAAATATTTGGGAAAATCTCAGGAAATTACGCCAGCACGTATTTCTAAAGAAGAAATTTTTAAAGTTCAAAGTGTCTCTAAGCAGATATATGAACTTCTAAATATGAAAGGGGTAACCCGTAGTGATTTTATTATTCAGAAAGGAGAGCCGTTTTTCATAGAAATTAATACTACACCTGGTTTAAGTAGAGAGAGTATTATTCCGAAGCAGGCAAGAGAAGCGGGAATGACATTGACCCAATTTTTTGGGATACTGGTTGAAGAAGCGCTTAAAAAAAATAATTGAGATAAAAAGAGGCCTTACATTGAATGTCTCCAAACCAAATACCTTTTAAATTAACTAATATTACTATCTTAGTAATTAAATAACGCAATAAATACCATGAAACGCGCAGTTTTTCCAGGTTCTTTTGATCCTATAACTTTAGGACATGTAGATATCATTAAACGAGCTCTTCCACTCTTTGATGAAATCATTATTGCCATAGGTGTGAATGCTGAAAAAAAATATATGTGGTCTTTACAAGACCGCAAAATGTTCATAGATGAAACATTTGCAGGCGAAGTTAAAATAAAGGTAAGAACCTATGAAGGTCTAACTGTTCGTTTTTGTCAGGATGAAAAAGCCGGTTTTATCTTACGAGGCCTTAGAAATGCGTCCGATTTTACTTATGAGCAATCCATCGCACAAACCAATGCTGCTTTGGCAGGAATAGAAAGTATTTGTCTGATTGCTTCTCCTAGTATTTCCAATATTTCATCCTCGATTGTGAGGGATGTAAAGAGAAATGGCGGAGACATAAGTGGGTTTGTACCAGCTGTGGTAACAAAATAATTTTAATATTTATACTTCCACCCCTCTGTAAATTTATTGACAATTTACCTTCATGCTTAAAAACATAAACCCTTTTGACCGATGGATGCAAGAAAAGTGTCTGGCAAAAAACACAGGGAATACTTATGTGTATGCTACGATAAAGCTTTTGGAAAATTTAAGGACTAAAAAAGTTAAAGTAATATTGTCAAAAGAAGAAGTTAGAAGATTGTTGAATGCAACTCTAAATGTGAAACATAAAAATCTCTCTATGCAGGACTATTCTACTGGATTACGAATTGGGGAGGCCAAATCTCTCTAACTATCTGATATCAATAGTAAACGAATGTTAATTCAGATTAAAAGTGGTAAGGACTAAAAGGATTGAAATAGTTTATTATCTGAAAAACTTTTAGTGGCCTTACCCAAATAGTATAAGATGTATCTGCCCGTCATTTATTATTTGAGGAACAAAATGGTGGTGTTTACGCGGCTGTTAATGAACATCATTTGAGGAATTTAATAAATCAATTTGTTATGCTATAACTTCCGAAAAATAATTAGCTTAGCTATACGTACTATTTTAGACAAATCAATCTATAGTCAGCCGATTTGGCTGTACATTGGTTTATATTACCTCAATATAAACAAGTTGTATTCGAGCTAGGAAAAGCCAATCGAATATAAGAAAAATGAAGAATAAGCTATTTCTGCAAAATGAATTTTGATTTAAGAAAATTATATATAACTGCATTTTGGGCAAGTGTTCTAGGAATGTTTGCTTTTGTTTTTGACTACGGTTTTTCGAATGAATTTTTAGTTCAACAACTCATTGATGGGTTTTATTTTGTTGTCATTGCTCTAGGATTATTCTCAACATTTGCAAGATACTTTGAAAAACCAATTCTTTTTAAGCGCAAAGTAGCACTCTTTGATCTTGTTTCGGTTGTATACACTATATACATTTTTTTTATGTATCTATTTGTGGGAGAGGCTTTTAAAACAGATTTAATTTTAGAAAATCCTCTTTGGGTAGTATTGGCTGTTATTTTGTCATTTATTAGAGAATTTTCGGAACTAAAATTAAACTTGAACAGAACTTATTTTAACCCAGCACAATTATTTATTTTAAGTTTCTTAACCATTATTCTACTTGGCACATTATTACTATTGTTACCAAAGGCAACTCACAATGGTATTTCGTTAATTGACGCCTTGTTTACCTCAACAAGTGCTGTTTGTGTTACAGGTTTAATCGTGGTGGATACAGGCACTTATTTTACAATTTTTGGACAATCCATTGTTTTGTTTCTCATACAAGTTGGTGGATTGGGCATATTAACCTTTGCCAGTTACTTCAGTTACTTTTTTAAAGGAGGTAGCACTTACGAAAATCAATTAACATTAAGTGAAATGACGAACTCTCAAAAAATTGGAGATGTTTTCAACACATTAAAGAATATCATAATGATTACGGCATTAGTAGAATTGACTGCTGCATTGTTCATCTTCTTCTCATTAGATAGTTCATTTTTCAATAATTTTACTGATAAAGTTTTTTTCTCATTATTTCACGGTATTTCGGCATTTTGTAATGCTGGATTTTCCACATTAAGTAATAGTATTTACGAAACTGGATTCCGTTTTAATTACACCTTGCAATTAGTAATTATCGCAACCTTTGTACTGGGTGGTTTGGGTTTTCCAATTGTAGTAAATCTTATCAACTACTTAAAACATAAAATTTTCAACTTTTTCCGTTTCAATTCTAAAGTTAAAACCCACAAACCTTGGGTACTCAATATTAATAGTAGAATTAGCCTAATTACTACCTTGCTCCTTACTTCGATAGCTTTTGTTTTGTTCTTAATATTAGAATTCAACAATACTTTGGCAGATCACTCTTTGTATGGGAAAATTGTAAACGCATTATTTGGTGCTGCAACACCTAGAACAGCCGGTTTTAACTCGGTAGATATGAATGCTTTGGCGTTTCCAACAGTAATGATTACCTTTTTATTAATGTGGATTGGTGCATCACCAGCTTCTACCGGTGGTGGTATAAAAACCAATACCTTTGCTATTGCTACCCTAAACATTTTAAGTTTAGCGAAAGGAAAACAGCGTATTGAGATTTACAGAAGAGAAATTGCCGATATTTCTGTAAGAAGAGCATTTGCAACCATAGCATTATCCTTAATTGTCATTGGATCTGGAATTGTACTCATCACCATTTTTGACCCAGAAAAAGGATTGTTAAATATAGCTTTTGAGAGTTTTTCTGCCTATAGTACTGTAGGTTTAAGTTTAGGCATAACAGCAGACTTGAGTACCGCAAGTAAGCTTATTGTTATCTCTATTATGTTTGTGGGTAGAGTAAGTATGCTATCCATAATCGTAGCTGTATTTAAAAAAATAAAACATAAAAATTATCGCTACCCAAGCGAAGAAATTACAATTAACTAAATAAAAATGGAATGAAATATATAATTGTTGGTCTAGGAAATTTTGGAGCGGCTTTAGCCGAAAAATTGACCGCGCAGGGAAATGAAGTCATTGGGATAGACAGTAGAATGAATAAAGTAGATTTATTCAAAGAAAAGATATCACATACTATTTGTATGGATGCCACTGATGAACATACAGTTTCGGGCTTACCTCTTAAAGAGACAGATGTCGTAATTATTGCCATAGGAGAAGACCAAGGAGCTAATGTAATGACCACAGCATTATTTAAAAATTTTCAGATAAAGCGTTTAATTAGTAGAGCTATTGACCCTTTGCACGAAAAAGTATTAATAGCCATTGGAGTTGACGAAATTGTTCATCCCGAAGAAGAAACTGCAGAACGCTGGGCAAAAAAATTGTGCTTAACAAATGTTGTTGACTCATTTGAATTAAGTGATGACTTTAGCATAATTGAAGTTGAAATTCCAAACCAATTCATTGGAAAAACGATTAAGGAAATTGAATTAAGATCAAAATATAATCTTTTAGCTCTTACAACCATTAAAAAGACAGAAGTTAAAAGTATAGTAGGTAAAATTCGTAACGAAAATAGAGTTCAAGGAGTGGCATCACCAAATACCGTACTGAACGAAAATGATATCCTTGTTATTTATGGTGCTAACAAAGATTTACGAAACTTTACAAACCAGTAAAATGATAATTAAACAAGTACTTATTTACTTCTTGTTATTATTTATGTTCAATTCTTGGGGAAACAAAGAGCAATCGCTAAACAATTTTCATAATAGGAAGAATTAAAATTAATTTTAAGAAAACTAACTAAAAAAAATAGGGTTCGAGAAAATGAAAGCTAGCACACAACAATGTACAAAAATAAAAGTGGCTTAATCCTTGAAAATAAAGTGGGTAATTATAAAAAAGGTCTGTGTATAATCAAAAAAGTAACGATTTAAAATCTACTACTATTCTTATGCCAAACGTTTCCAATAATGCACGAAAAACTAAATAATAAATAAATGCATTTCTATAGTCTAACTTAATACAAAAAAGATAACAATGAACACGATAATTCTCATCGCCTTTAGTATTGGTTATGCATTAATTGCCCTTGAAAACAAAGTTAAAATCAATAAAGCGGCTATCGCTCTTTTTACGGGAGGTTTTATTTGGACGACTTATATTTTATTTAAATCAGATTCAGAAGAAATCGGTCAACAATTAATTGAGCACATTGGGAGTATTTCCCAAATTATATTCTTCCTAATTGGCGCAATGACCATTGTTGAATTAATAGATTCTTATGGTGGGTTTGATGTAATCACTAAGCACATTAAAACAAGTAATAAAAGGGTACTTCTATTAATTTTAGGTTTTGTTACTTTTTTCCTTTCTTCAGTTCTTGATAATCTTACCACTACCATAGTAATGGTTACTCTTACCCGAAAATTATTAAATAACAAAAATGAAAGGTTGTTATTTGTTGGTATGATAATAATTGCCGCTAATTCTGGAGGAGCCTGGACTCCTATGGGTGATGTAACAACAACAATGCTGTGGATTGGAGGTCAAATTACAACCGTCAATATCATGCAAAAATTATTTTTCCCAAGTCTGGTAAGTATGATTATCCCGCTATTATTAATTTCACTTATGATTAAAGGTAATTTTAAGAAAATTGACCATACGAATCAAGAATCAAATATTTTAAATTTCGAGAAAAGAACAGTCTTTTTTATAGGAATAGCGGCTTTAATTTTTGTTCCTATTTTTAAAGCTATAACACATTTGCCGCCATTCATGGGGATGCTTATAGGATTATCTGTATTATGGATTGTAACTGAACTTTTAAATAAAAATAGAGCCCATGAACATAAAATTACTGTGACAAATGCATTACGAAAAATAGACATACCCAGTATTTTATTCTTTTTGGGTATTCTTCTAGCAGTTGCTGCACTTGAATCAACAGGCTTGTTATCAAGTTTAGCTACAACACTTAGCGAATCAGTTGGTAATCTTAAAACCATTGCAATGTCCCTTGGAATTCTTTCAGCCATAATAGACAATGTACCCTTGGTAGCCGCATCAATGGGCATGTACGATTTACAAACATTTCCAACTGACCATTATTTTTGGGAACTTATTGCTTATTGTGCCGGGACAGGAGGTAGTATTCTTATCATTGGATCAGCAGCTGGTGTTGCTGCAATGGGGATAGAGAAAATTGACTTCTTTTGGTATCTGAAAAAAATTAGTTTGGTAGCACTTATTGGATATTTAGCAGGTGCTTTTTTGTATATATTACTCCTTTGATTATAATTGTTTAAATTCCAAATTGGTAAAGTTTATAATATTGAAAGACAGCGGACTGCTTTTCATAAACGAGAACGTAAGGTAGAATTAAACCAAGAGTAATTTTCAACTGTAAAGAAATGTTCAATAAGCTCAAGGATGTTGTAAACTAAAGTGAAAATTCTAGCAGTGGAAGTTGCTATAATAAATGCTTTGATTGCAATTGAGACAATGGAAGGAATTAATGGCAACAAATCATATGCCTACCACACAATTTATTGATTGACATATTAAAGAAATATAATCGAATAAAACAATAACGCGCTACAATACCTTATAAAATTTATGCTCGCATATGAATTAAACAACAAACTGATTAACATACAACAAACCATTTGCTGCGTCCTAAAAATCTCCAAATTTTAAGTCGCATAGATCTTATAAAAACTCATTAGCTTTATAAAAGATTGAATTGATGATAAAAGACCATTCATATGAAAGAACAAGATGATATAAAAAGCAAATTTAATAGAACTAATCAAGCCTTGACATTAAAGCCATCATTAGGCCATGGCACTGGTATTTCTAAAACTCGTATCATAAAAGGTCTTTCTTGCGAGACCAAGGAAGGTGATTGGGTGTTTAAGACAGACATGCCTAAACAAGTAGGTGGTTTTGGTGCGGCATCAACACCTGGTGCTTTAGGCCGCGCTGCTTTGGGGAGCTGTTTAGCAATTGGCTATATGATGTGGGCGTCTAAACTTGACATCACCATAGACAGTTTGGAGGTAGAAATACAAGCCGATTATGATGATGGTGGATTATTTGACACTTCAGATTCTCCTCCTGGATATTTAGAGATTCGTTACATTGTAAAAATTAAAAGCCCTGCATCCCCCAATGAAATTGAAAACGTATTGAATTTAGGAGATAAACACAGTCCCTATTTGGACGTATTTTCACGAGCGCAATCCTGTATAAGACGAGTAGAATTAAATAATGATTAAAAGATAAGTTATGAAACCAGATTTACAACGCAGGATTCAGAGATATGGTTGGGACAAGGCTGCAGAATATTATGAAACCTGCTGGCAAGAACAGCTAAGACCAGCTCATGACCTTCTTATTGAAGTGTCAGATATTCAACCAAGTGAAAATATTCTTGATATAGCGGCTGGAACCGGATTAATTACTTTTAGAATAGCTGAAAAAGTTGGACCGCATGGTAAAATACTTGCTACCGATATTTCAGATGAAATGGTTAAGATTGGAACTAAAATAGGACATTCCAAGAAACTTACAAACGTAGTTTTTGAAAGGATGGATGCTGAAAATCTTACTTGTTCAGATTATAGCTTCAACCTAGTCACTTGCGCACTTGGTTTAATGTATTTTCCTAACCCTGATGCTTCTTTATTAGAAATGTATAGAGTGCTTAAGCAAGGTGGGCGTGCCGTCGTTGCCGTTTGGGGATCTAGAAAGAAATGTGGATGGTCAGAAATATTTCCAATTGTTGACGTTAGAGTGAATACAGATGTCTGTCCAATGTTTTTTAATCTTGGTGAAAGCGAGGTGTTAAAATATCCATTTGAAAAAGCTGGCTTTAAAGATATTTCTTTAGTTAAAATTGAAACTAAATTAAGCTATTCGTCTGCCGAAGAAGCTTGTGAAGCTTCATTTTTGGGTGGCCCAGTAGCAATGGCTTATGCTAGATTTGATGAAGACACCAAAAATGATGCGAAAATGGAATACATAAAATCTATTGAGCCTTTTAAAACCGAAAATGGATACGAAATACCCGGTGAATTTGTAATATGCAGTGGTGTAAAACCTTAATAGTATAACCTTCAAAATAACTTTTACACTCCACTTTGGTGAAGCCGAGATTTGGATTAGATCAATACGAAAATCGTCTTGACTCACTAATTAAAGAACAACTATATACACTAACAACTCATTTAAAAAATAGCGAGTTTTGTGCTTAAACGAAATGAAATATATAAATTTAAGGTCACTTAACTGAAAAGTTTGTGCGTTAAACTCCCCTGATTTTCATGTACAAGACCGTTGTGTGTATTTACGAAAAACCAAACAATAGATAATGACTAAGAAAACAGAAATTTCAGACAATTATTTAGATGCTCATTACATACACCGAAGTAATTGGTTGCGAGCAGCAGTTTTAGGAGCTAATGATGGTATTTTATCTACAGCAAGTATTGCAATTGGTGTTGCAGCTGCAAGTGATATCCGAGAGCCTGTCATCTTAGCTACGTTGGCAGGGTTAGTTGCAGGTGCTTTGTCAATGGCAGCAGGTGAATATGTTTCTGTAAGTTCTCAAACTGATGTTGAAAAAGCAGACATTGAACGTGAAAAACAAGAGTTAGAGGAAATGCCTGATCTTGAATTACAACGATTGGCTGAAATTTATGAACAAAGAGGTTTGAAGTGGGAAACTGCACTAATAGTCGCAAAAGAGTTTACGGAACACGATGCACTAGGAGCACATGTAAGAGACGAATTAGGGATTAACGAGATAAGTCAAGCAAAACCCATTCAAGCTGCTTTTGCCTCTGGTGCAGCATTTACTCTTGGAGGAATATTACCTCTTTTTGTTACTCTCTTTTTACCATTAAAAAGCTTAGAATATTCTCTTTATGGTTTTGCTCTTTTTTTCCTTATTGTTTTAGGGGCATTAGCTGCAAAAACAGGAGGCTCAAGCGTAAGTAAAGCAATCATTAGAATTACATTTTGGGGAACTATTGCAATGGGACTAACGGCATTGGTTGGATATTTATTTAACGTGAATATTGGATAATTATATCATAAAAAAATAACGAAAGGAACATCGTTTATAAGCAATTAAAAAGGCTCATACAAACCGTTGATGATCAATTTAGTTTACTTATAAAATATAGAACCCATTATAGTATTAATGGTCATTTACAATTTAAAGCTTTTCGACCAGCTTTTTGCAGCACTCTTTTTCCTTCTGGAAATTGGCACTTCATCATCATTTTTCAATAAAAAATGAGATGGTTTTTTAATTCCTGAAATATAGAAACCATTAACTAGATAAGAGTGATGACATCTGAAAAAATGCTTATCCGATAAAATTTCTTCAAAATAACTCAGCGTCTTAGAGGACAGTAATTTGGTGTTATCTGATAAATAAATATTGCTGTAATTTCTGTTTCCTTCAATTTTTACAATTCGTTTTAAAGGCAGGCGATTCATTCCATTTTGAGTTTGTAAATACAAGGTTTGATCGGATACATTTTCAGTTTTTATATTCTCTAAAGCATGTTTAATTTTATTTTGATTACTCGATACATCTTTATAAAGGGGTAGTTTTCTAATAGCACATGCCAATTCCTTTTCATCAATTGGTTTTACCAAATAATCCAAGGCATTGAACCGAAAAGCCTTAATTGCATAATGACTATGCGAGGTAATAAAAATAGTTTGAAAATTAATAGCATCCAATTGATTTAGCATTTCAAAGCCAGTCATATCTGGCATTTCAATATCAAGAAAGATTAAATCTGGTTTTAACAATTTAATTTTCTCCAAGCCTTCTTTCCCGTTTTTAGCAATAGCCATCACTTCAATTTCAGGATGATTTTCCTGAAGTTGATCTAACAGAATATTCGCAATAAACTCATTATCATCAATTAATAGTGATTTAATCTTCATCTTTGAGGCATTCTTAGTAAACTTGGTTCAAAAGGTATAAGGATAAGCAAGATAAACAATAAATTATACAGCTCAAGTATGACCGTTTGATAATTTAAATACCTTCTGATAACTAAAAAACACCTACTAATTAGTTAATCTTTATATTAGACCGCTACTAGCATTTATGTTAGTTAACAAAGCGAACTTTATATATGAAAACATCAAAAATAGTACTACTCTATCTTATCTTTTCTTTAGTACCCATCACAGTTATTGCGCAAAAAATAGATCGAGAGAAGTTTTTTAATAAATGGAAAGATAGTAGTTCATCTACCAAAGAAAGATTGGAGTCTTTTTATGAAGTAGTCAATTTTGATCTAGAACAAGGGCCTCCAGCCTCAAAAGATACGCTTGCTATTTGGTATAAAGAAGTGGATAAGGTCATTGATTTAGCGAAAAGTACTCAAAATGAATCTTTTCTACCACGATTTCTATTATTTCAAGTGCTCTACCAAACATTTGAGTTGAATAATATGGATTTGGCCTGCGAGAACATGGTAAAAGCTATAGATAAAGCTATTGAGTTTAAAGATTATTCAAGTCAATTAACATTAATCACAATGTTTGACGGTTATGTTACTTGTCCGCAGGAAAATTTGAAATACAATAAAGCCACTTTACGAAAATTGCTTGACACCCTAAGCACTAAAATTACCAATAAAAAGGAATTGTTACGATTGGAATCTACGTATTCAGATATATTAATAAATGAATCAAAATACCCAGAAGCCTTAATTCACTTTAGAAAATTAATTGAACTTGCTGAAAATCAAAATGATCAAGAGAAACTTTGGCGCGGATTAAGTGGTTTAGGTTCAATACACAGTGATATCGGAAACTACGGTGAAGCTGACAAATATATTAAAAGGTCATTAGATGCAGCTAAAACTATCAACGACTCTATTGGTATAGGTGTGGGTTATATGCTATTGTCACGGCTAAATTTATACAAAAAAAATTCAGAGCTGGCCTTGAAGAATATAGACTCGGCTATTTTAATTTTATTCCCAGGAGCTGAGAAGGACGATGTTTGTGAAACTTGCTTAAATGTAGCTCATACATATAAAGCAGGGGTTTATAATCTACAAAAACGGTATCAAGAGGCCTTAGAAAAATTATTGAAAATTAAAGCGTATTATGACACTCATGAAATGTTTGGTAGTAATTTTGGCAATGATAATTTTTATTCTGAATTGGGAACTTCTTACTTGGGTTTGAAAAAGTATAAATTGGCTATTGATGCAGCAGAAAAAGGACTTGCCTTACCTAAAATGGGCTTAAGTGAATCCAAAAGGAAATACGAGATTTTGTATCAGGCGTGGGAACAATTAGGCAATTATCCCAAAGCCTTTGAAGCGTATCAAAATTTTATCACAGTGAAAGACTCTATTACTGTTTTACGAAATAGCCAGGAAGTAACACGTTTAGAGCTAGAGAGCAACTTTAAAGAAGAACGCCTCCTTAACAAATTGGATTTTCAAGAGAAGTTTAACAAAGAAAAAACCAATAGAAATATACTTATTGCCTTCGGAATTCTTGCTATAATCTCTGTTATTGCGCTTTTCTCTCGTTTACAATATATGCGTAAAACACAAAAATTGCTCAAAGAAAAAAACTTAATTATTGAAGCTGAAAAAGAAAAAGCAAAAGCCTCTGAAAATGCAAAGCATCAATTTCTTGCTAATATGAGCCATGAGATTAGAACACCTATGAATGCCATTAAGGGAATGACGGATATCCTAATAAGAAGAAAGCCGAAAAAAGAACAAATAGAATATTTGGAGGGCATTAAAGAATCTTCAGCCTCACTCTTAATTATTATTAACGATATTCTTGATATTTCAAAAATTGAAGCCGATAAAATTGACCTGGAAAGCATTCCTTTTTCTATTGCAGAGGTGATAAAGAATGTGAATACCATCATGAAGTTTAAGACCGAAGAAAAAGGCTTAGAATTAAAAACAAGTATTCCGAAAAATATCCCGGAAGTTATCGGAGACCCAAACAGGCTGAGACAAATAGTAATTAATTTGTTAAGCAATGCCATTAAGTTTACGGAACATGGTTCTGTTACTACCGCTCTTCAATTGATAGAATCTGAAGAAGAAAATGGAACCATAAATGTACACTTTACAATTTCTGATACGGGTGTTGGCATAGATAAAGAAAGTATTGAAAAAATATTCAATTCTTTTGAGCAAGCCTATTCTGATACGAGTCGAAAATTTGGTGGAACCGGCTTAGGATTGAGTATTTCTAAGAAGTTAATCACTCTTCAAAAAGGAGAGATTTGGGTGGAAAGTGAAAAAGGAAAGGGAAGTCAGTTTCATTTTACAATTCCTTATCTAATTAGTGATTCCAAAGAAGATTCTGGCACGAACGGAATCGGTATCGATTCAGAAAATTATGCAGAACAATTAAAAGGGATTTCTATTTTGTTGGTAGAAGACAATACCTTTAATGCTGTTGTAGCCCAAGATGAGTTGGAGGATGCCATTGAAGATGTAACTGTTATAGTTGCTGAAAATGGTGCTATTGCCTTAGAACAAATTAAACTTGCCAATTTTGACGTTATATTAATGGATGTACAAATGCCAATAATGAATGGGTATGAGGCAACCCGTGCAATACGAGCAATGGTTGATGAAAAGTCTAAAATTCCAATCATTGCAATGACAGCCAATGTATTGAAAGAAGAGGTTGAGAACTGTTATTCTGCTGGTATGAATGATTTTATTGGTAAACCATTTGATACTCAAGAGTTAATTCAGAAAATTTTTAAACTTATTAAACCCTAATACTATGCCCAATCAAAATAGAAAAGTATTTATTGTAGATGACGAGCCTTTATTATCAGAAATGTTAACCGACTATTTACTAGATCATCATCCAAATTTAGACATTACTTCATTTCCAACAGGAGAAGATTGTATTAAGAATCTTTATGAAAAACCGGCTATAGTGGTATTGGATTATCATTTAAATTCAAAAGAAAAGGAAGCGGCTAATGGCATGGATATTCTCAAAGAAATAAAACGTCAAAATAAAGCCATACCTGTTATCATGCTTTCTAGTCAAGAAAGTTATACGAAGGCTGCGCAAACCATAAGTTTTGGAGCTACACACTATGTGATAAAAGGACAAGAAGCATTTGAGGAAATTCAAAAATTAATTGAAGCCAACATCTAACTATTGTAACATATGATTGATTTATCTTTTTTAGAGAAATTCACTAATGGAAATACATCCAAAATGAAAAGATACATAACAATGTATCTTTCAACTGCGCCTGAAATTTTTGAGCGAATGAATGAAAATATTGCTCAAGAAAACTGGTCAGATCTTGCCATAAACGCTCACTCAATTAAACCGCAAACCGATTATATGGGAATTAATTCTTTAAAAAACATCCTTATTGAAATAGAAAATTGCGTAAAAAATGATGAATATGAGCGTTTAAAAAATCTATATCAAAAAGCCTATGATATCCATAAAAAATCGGAAATTATCTTGATTGAAAAAATAAAACAATTTTAATTTGTTGATTAACTTTAAGCGTCCCAAATCTAAATTGTATTTTTAATAGTACCATTAAAAACCAACCTCTAAGACCTCTTAAATTTTAGTAGTGCTGTTAAGTTATTGGACCCGAAATCCCCCGCTTCTCGAACACTTTACCGTTATAGATCTTTCTAGAATTAAATCACAAAGCGAGGTTTTTTATCTTATTGTGGAAAGAAAAAATAAAATTTACGGAATAGTCGGTTTCATCTCGGTAATTTTTGGATTTATCGCTAAGACTTTCTATAGACCTTATGCACTTATTAACGACTTAAATGACTTCGAAATTGCTGATTGTTTACCAAGTCTTTTCTCTTTAATTGGTGGACTTGTTTCAATATTTATTTGAATGACCATTGAAAGGAAAAGTAAAAACACCCAATAACATTCTGTATAGGTAATTGCAGGGACAGTGTTAAACATCAAAGTTTGAAGCATGCTAAAACTTCCTCACGATTTGAAATGAAAGTAACACAAAATCTGCTACTATATCCACAATTTACCATTGTTAGTAATATAACCTAACTCCAATCTGAATCTTCCAAAGTAAAGATTTGACTTATTTCTGTTTCAAAAATATGAGCTAACCTTAATGCCAAAACTGTTGATGGAACATATTTACCTAATTCCATAGCATTAATTGTTTGCCTACTAACTTTTGCCAATTTAGCTAACTCCGCTTGAGTAATATTTTTTTTTGCTCTTTCCACTTTAATACTATTCCTCATACCCAGCTGAATTTTTAAGTTTTGAAATTTGCCAATTAAATCTAATGATGAAAAACAGTAAAACGGTGAACATATTAAAAATCATAACCCATAAAAAAGATAAATCAAATATGAATACAAATGAAATTAAAAGAATACCATAATTTACATAAACAGCCCAAACTAGGGATTCCAGTCTTATTTTAGAAATATATTCATCTTCTGACTTTTCTTTCGAAAAAGCGACAAGTAATGAGCTAATGATTATTAAAACTCCGAGAATTTCATTTAAGACATTATTCTTGACTACACCAAAAAAATGTTTATCGCCAAAAAGCTCATCAATGAAAAGAGCTGGAACATTTAAATTCAAAAAACCTGGTTCGTACTCTAAAATAAGAGTTATAAAACCAATAATTGCGGACGGAATAAGTATAACCCAACCGATTTTCTTGTACTTGTTGGGAAATAGATAATTTACTTTCATTTTATAATAGTTTAAATTTGAGTAAATGTAAAACATATTTATCTAAATGACAAATTATTTTTACTTTAAGTAAAAAATACACTACTATTCACACTGTATAATATCAACTCGCCTGTCAAACGGGCAGGTTGCCAGTTCTAACCTACTTACAAAAATCTTCACAGATTTTAATCTGATTAGCTTTCTTATAGCGCTTTAGTTGGCTAGCCAAGACAACTAAACGTACACAGCTCGTTACCAAACATTCGAGAAATTGTTCCCTAGAAATAAATTGACTAGAAATTATACCTTTTAGCAACTATCATAATCAAAAACAAAAAACAACCTCGCCTTTAAAATTCTCTCTAAAATAAAGTTATATTTGAAACTCCAGCTAATGCAAATTAGTCTGAGATTATGTCATGAAATAGGTAGAACAATTATTTTTTAGGGTAAATCATCATTAAATTGTTATATTATTTAAACAAACAATTATGACTAAAAAACCAACTTCTGTAATCATTTTAATAATGTCAATTCTTTGGACATTTTCTTCACTTCCTGAGACATGGACAGAATTAACATTACCTTTAGTATAGAACAAATGATGAGATCAATTCTATTTGAATATGACTTTTATCATCTCTTTTGTCTTTCAAAAAATATAGATTTATACAATTTAATTTAAAAAAAATAGGCCATGAAAAAACTATTCACGCTAACCATATTCTTTCTGTTTATAATAACAAACTTACAAGCTCAATACTCGTTCGACTGGATGCAAGGTGCCGGGAATTATTCTAAAAATTCCGTGATGAGTACCGTTGACTCAGAAGATAATTTAATTGTTACAGGCTACTGGCAAAGCTATCAAATTTTCACCCGCAAGTATGATGTTTCAGGAACACTGCTTTGGGAAGTAGCAGATGCTTCCGGGATTAACGGTTTGTACGAAAAATCAAACTGGATAAATAGTGATGCAGACAATAATATTCTGGTAGTTGGCAACATTTATTCTCATACCTCTTCATGGGACTACCCAGGTGACATTGTTGCTTTAAAGTACAGTCCATCTGGCACATTGCTTTGGAAAACTGTAATTCCTATATCTATTCTTATTAATAGTGTATCCTCTTTTAATTGTCGAAGTGTTTTAGATGACAGTGGCAACTTGTATATAGGAACTTCAATAACTGATGGAGCTACTTTATATAAACTTGACACTAATGGCAATCTAATTTTTACTACTTCCAGTATAATAAATGCACCACGGAATTTTAGTTCAATGCGCATTAAAGACAATAAAATAGCACTAGCAACGGGTAGCGCAACATTTGGAATTGCACCTGTTTTCGTTTATGATACATCGGGAGTTTTACTATGGACCGTGGCGGCAGAAGGGTTTACAGCGAGTGATGTTGAAATCGATGAAAACCACAACGTTTATGTATTAAGTAGTTTTGAGTATTCTTCGAGTGGAATAGATATGAGAATCACAAAATATAACCCTGACGGGGATCTCATTTGGGATCATGATTATGATTTTGGAGGCACCGAAATTTCTAGAAAATTTGTTTATCTGAACAACCGAATTAGCGCGATTGGTTATGGTTCATCTTCTCCTTCTTCTCCTTATTTTGACTGGAAGACTTTTCAAACTGATACCGACGGCACACTTCTTTGGTACGCAATTTATGATGCTACAACCTATAATGATGAAGAGCCTTATCATGTATTGGCAAAACCAACTGGTGAAGTAATTGTAACTGGGAAAGGAGGCCCATCACCCGACCCAAATAACCCATCATTCATTCAAATGCCGATTGTGGAATATAGTAATACTGGAAACCAAATATGGCTAGACACTCCAAATATTTATGGCGGGTGGGGATTGGCAACTATGTTTGCAAGCGATGCAAGTTTATATGCAATTAGTTCAAGCGACATGACCGTTTACCACTATAACAGTGAACCATTAGGACTAACAAACAATTTGCATAATATTGCTTCTGTTAAGATATATCCAAATCCGGTTTCTTCTTCAACAACTTTAGAATTTAATATTAAGGAGACCAATAACGTTCAAATTACAATTATTGATATATTAGGTAAAGCTGTCATTAATATTCCAAAGCAAGAGCTGCAACCCGGATCAATCAAAATTAATCTGGATATGACAGGGCTAAATAATGGCTTGTATTTCTGTCAAATCAAATCGAACGAAAATTTGCAAACAGTAAAACTGATTAAAAATTAACGCCAATGCATATTTTGTTTATTGTAATCGCAATTCTAATTGTGTGAATAGAAAATTTCAGAAACTATTATAAAGAATGAAAATGAAAAAGCAAATAATTACATTGCTGTTTTTAATAAGTTCATTAACACAGGCACAAGTATTTGTAGATTGGTTTAATTTTCCAGGTGGCGTAGGCATAACCAGAGATTTGTCAGACAATTCATATACAGCCAATTGGGATTTTAATCCTGGAGGTGATATCACAATTACAAAAAGAAATGCTGATGGTGCCATTCTATGGAATGAATCTTATGATAACACTGACAACACCCTTCATGAGGTTGCCACATGGGTTGAAATTGATAATGCTGGAAACATTATTGTTTCAGGCACCATCCGTTCAGGAATTTCTAACCCTGTAAATGCTGCAAGTCTTTTAATGAAGTTTAGTCCTACAGGTGCTTTGTTATGGCGCGTTGTATATGAAAACTCTTTTGATGGCTCTTCTACTAAAAAATGTCTGGTTGATGCTCAAGATAATATTTATGTTCTTGGTATCGGTACAGGTCCAAATGGATTGGTAACCAAGGTGAAAAAATTCAATTCGTCCGGGATATCTATTTGGAACTATTTTGATTCTAGCATAGGTCTCCCAGTTACATTCAAGTTTACTCCTGATAATAATATTATAATTTCACATAGAGGAATAACAGGAATCTTGAACGGGTTTTCAAAAATTGATCTAAATGGAAATAATATTTGGAGCATAAGCGGTATAAGTAGTGATTATGCTGGCGATTTAGCAGGTGATGTTTTCGGAAACACCTACATTATCAATGGTATTAATCAGGGAAGTGAACTTAAGAAGCTATCCCCAATAGGAACAGTTATCTGGTCTCAAACGAATGCGATAATTGGCAATAAAGTCGAAATTGGTACAGATAATAACCCAGTGGTTGCAGGCTACCCAGCTGGCAGTTATGGAGTTGTTGTATTGAAGTTTGATAGCAATGGAAACTTGCTTTGGCAAAACCTTGATGCCGATGGCCCTAGTTTATCATTGCTAGCGCTTGCCCCAATGAAACTGGATGACTTTAATGATGTTTATGTTGCAGGAAGCACCTTGTCCCTTATGGGTGTGTGTAAAGTAAATAATAATGGTACATCTGCTTGGGCAACGACAACATCAAGCGGTTATCCTGTTTGGTTTGTTTTTGGGACAGATAATAGTATTTACATAACAGGAGGAACAACAGCCAAATTGACACAGACCATTTTAGGCGTTTCATCATTAGATAATGGAATCAATCAAGATATTAAAATATATCCAAATCCGGTTTCTTCTTCAACAACTTTAGAATTTAATATTGAGGAGACCAATAACGTTCAAATTACAATTTTTGATATATTAGGTAAAGCGGTTATTAATATTCCAATCCAAGAGCTGCAACCCGGATCAATCAAAATTAATCTGGATCTGACAGGGCTAAATAATGGTTTGTATTTCTGTCAAATCAAATCGAACGAAAATTTGCAAACAGTAAAACTAATTAAAAATTAATACCAAGCAGTTTAATAGGTCAAGAACGAAATAATAGAATCCTAACTCTCGTAACATTATGAAAAAAACAATTTTCACTATTCCTTTTCTATTATTTCCTTTGTTTTTTTTCTGTCAAACAGATGATAGTGCGAAAACAAAACTTTCTTTTAATGGAGATTTTAGATTTCGAATAGAGCAGGACTGGAATTCACGCAAATCAGACGGAACTTACCGTGATGACAGAACCCGATTGCGATACCGCGCGCGTTTCGGAGCTACTTATATACACAAACCCTGGGTATCCTTTGGTTTTCGACTACGCACTGGAGATCCTAAGAAACAACAAGATCCTCAATTAACCCTTGGAGATGGATTTAAAGAATTTAGTACTTTGCCAATCACTTTTGAAAAAATCTATGCAAATTTTAAACATGAATGGTTCAGTGGTTGGGTAGGGAAAAACACATTTCCCTTCGAAAAACAAAATGAGCTGTTTTGGAGTGATAACGTTTTTCCGGAGGGTATATCTTTAAGCGGGTCATTTAATTTTGAAAACAAATTTATCCAGGGATTACAGATCAATACAGGTCACTTCATTGTAGCAGCTAAAGGCTCTTCGCTTTCTTCGGATGCCTATTTTCAGGGTGTCCAACTGGTGACTTCCCATTGGGAAAACAGAGTTAAAGTATTCCCTTCTTTTTACCATTTCAGTAAAATGCCAAACATCCCCGACGGCAATGAGACCTATGAAATAGATTATGATATAGTTCACCTTGGCGCAAAAGCTACTCTAGTCCAGAATCCAAAAATTGTCCTTGGAATCGACTATTATCAAAACGTCAAAAATTATAGCCGGAATGATTCAATTCCTAAAATATTTGCGAACGAGAAGCAGGGGATCGTTTCAGGATTGACGGTTGGAAGTTTAGCAAAACCAAAAGACTGGATGGTAGGTTTGTGGCACACCTATCTTGAACGTTATGCGGCTGTAGATTTTCTGGCGCAAAACGACTGGGCGCGTTGGGATTATTCAAGCCAAGGTTCTAATGATGGCCGGCTAACTAATTTTAAAGGCTTCGAATTTATTGGAGGCTATGCTTTTGACCAAAATACGAACCTCAAGATCAGTTGCTTTTTTGTAGATCAAATTGTTCCATTCGGGATTGAAAAAGAAACCGGAAATCGCGTTCGTTTAGATTTTAATATTGGCTTCTAAAACCGCTTTCAACATCATTTTGAAAAAAATTGAAATAAAAGCAGTTATAAATATCCTTGTACAGTAACTAGAAGCTGAAATACTAAAAATTAATATCAAGCAGTTAAAGAGGTCGAAGATCAATTAAATTAATCTATCCAAGTAAAAAACGCCCTACAACAAAACATAATATTTATTGCGACAGCTACCATATACAGAAGTTTTGTGGAAATCGATAATCATGTCATATAAAATATTAATTTTAGGAAAATTTAAAAGTGGAGACCAGAAACCACAATAGCAACGGGGTGAAACCGAAAAACCAAATGAGTAGGAAGATAAATTAATTATTATGCCGAAATATGTAATAGAGAGAGAAATTCCAGGTGCTGGTAATTTAACTTCAGAACAATTAAAAGGAATATCACAAACATCATGTGGAGTGTTGAATAAAATGGGNCCTCAAATTCAATGGATTCATAGCTATGTTACTACTGACAAAATCTATTGTGTATACAATGCACCAAATGAGGAAATGGTACGTGAACATGCTAGTCTAGGTGGATTTCCAGCGAATTCAGTGGCTAGAGTATCAATGATTATTGATCCTACCACTGCCGAATAAAAACCTCTATTCTACAAAATATATAATTAACCTGCTTGCCAACAAGCAGGTTAATAGTTCCAGCCTACTTTCAAATCCCAATAACCATTTGAAGCAACCAATTAACCAAGGATAAACATCTTTAGAAAATCCCAAGAAAAAATGACATATAACAATTAACCATTACACTTCACCAAAAAGGATTTGACATTCTTAGCGATGCTATTTAACTAAATTCTATATCTGAAATATAGGCTATCGATTTCTCTTTTTATAGAACAGTTGAACAAATTAGCATTAAACATCATTAGATACTTACCTATTACCAATTCTAATAACCGATTTATTATATCACGGAGGTTTTCATCAAAGCCCAAAGACTATGATCACTTTCATTGGAAACAAATTAAAGAGAAGTTAATTATAATACAATCACTCATTGTAATTGGGCAATCGAAAAGGAATCGCAGTACTTAAATAAAGCAAAAAATATTATGTGCATCATTTTAAAATTGAATTTGATGCAATTCAAAGAATTTTAAATAAAATTCACAATTTTTTTACATTCAATCTAATCATTGCACCATCTATTCATCTTACATTTGACAGATATTAATCATTAAATTAGCAGTAATGAATAAGAACATCATAATTTTTTGTGCAATAGTCTCAATCTTAAGTCTAGCGGCCTTCGGTTTTATTAACTGGACTGATTCAGTGGAAGATAAAGTAGAAATATCAAGCAGTAATATCGCTGTCATAGATAAACAAGTCGTAGAAGCTATTAGCGGGCCAAACTTTCCAGACTTTTTCTACGGCATAGGCACAAGATTTAACGCTATTAAAAAAGAAGACTTAGATAAATTGAAATCCTTCAACGATATTATTGAGGCTGAACATGCTCAACGAATAATGTGGTACAATTCAGTAAGCATTATTATTCTTGAAGACGACAAGGAAACTGATATTATAGAAACAGGGAAAAGTGACATATTTACTGATCCACAGATCGAACTCCTACGATCATTAGATTATTCAACTAGTATATTGATTCGGGCAGATTACACCGAGAAGAGTTTAGAGTCGGGAAAATTGGAGGATAGCTATTGGACCCCCCACCTAACAATTGTTCCAGAAAAGCAAGCTGAATATTTAGATGGCAATGATGCACTCATCGAATACCTGAGAGAAAACAGCCTTGAATTTACTAGCATGGCATTAAAGAGCAAACTTCAACCTGCAAAGCTGTATTTTACTATAACCAAAGAAGGCACAATTTCAAAAGTTAAATTGGAAAGATCATCTGGCTACCCTACTATCGACGAAAAGATGATCGAACTTATCTCAAAAGTGTCAGGAAAATGGGTGCCCGCAGAAAATCACAAAGGTGAAAAAGTTAATCAAGAACTAGTATTTTCCTTCGGATTAATGGGTTGTTAAATGCACCATCATGGCTTTTTTAAAGAACTTTTTTGCATAGGTGAAGAAGTCATTTTCTAATTGATTACTCCTTTGACTATTAAATAAAAATACATATAACTATATCTACGGTTCATTGCTTGACTCTTTAAAGCTTGCTTTGAAGAGTCTGTCAAATTTTCCACCCATTCATTCGTTTTTATTATCTTAGTGCTTAGGCAAAATCATACACGTATATGTTGTATATATTTTGAAAACTGTATGAAAAACATAACTATTTTAATTTTATTTTCACTTCTCACTTCAAACTTGTTCGGACAAAATATCAAAATTGATTCAGTAGAACAGAAAAAAAATATTCAATTTAAATATGAGGCTTTAATTATACCAACCATTTTAATTGGGTATGGAGTTATAGGTCTTGAAAGTGATGCCCTGAAAAACCTTAATATGGATACACAGAATGAGTTATCTGAGCATATTGACGATAAATTCACAATTGATGACATTTCACAACATCTCCCCTACCTAGCTGTCTATGGATTAAATGCGATCGACATTAAAGGCAAAAATAACTTTAAAGACAGGACCATTATTTTAGGCACGGCTTATTTAATTATGGGAGGAACAGTAATTATTTTAAAAAAAACTGGAAATGTAGAACGACCTGATGGTTCTTCAAATAATTCATTCCCTTCTGGCCACACAGCAACAGCTTTTATGGGTGCCGAATTTTTATACCAAGAATACAAAGATGTTTCTATATGGTATGGAATCTCCGGATATTTAGTGGCCGCAGGAACTGGATTTTTTAGAATGTATAATGATAGACATTGGTTCACTGACATTGCAGCAGGTGCCGGAATCGGAATTTTAAGTACGAAAATAGCATATTGGCTTCATCCGCTCATTAAAAGAACGTTTTTAAAAGATAAAGCAAAGTTGAGTGGAATTATTGTACCTTTTTATCACGAAAAAAAAGTTGGCTTGGGCATGTCACTGTCTTTTTAATAAGAGAGAACTACGCAATACATTTGAAAAATGGAAAATCCTGAGCGAATAAAACATTGGGAAAATATATATCAAACAAAGAAACTTAAGGACGTAAGTTGGTTTCAGCCAACACCACAAACTTCCTTGGATTTTTTTAAGCAACTTAATGTTGAGCCTTCAGCAAAAATTATTGATATTGGCGGGGGCGATAGTTTTTTAGTTGACTATTTACTCGACCTAGGTTACAATGACCTTACTGTTCTTGATATATCGAAATCTGGAATTGACAGAGCAAAGAAACGTCTAGGAAACAGAGCAAAAAATGTAAAATGGATTGTAGAAGACGTATCGAATTTTAAACCAACTAAGAAATATGACTTTTGGCATGACAGAGCTGCATTTCACTTCTTGACAGACCAACAAGAAATTTCGAATTATTTGGAAACTGCAAAACAATTCATTAACCCAACCGGTTACTTAGTTATTGGGACATTTTCAAAACAAGGTCCAAAAAAATGCAGTGGTTTGGAAATTCAACAATATTCAGAAGAATCTTTGAGTGCTCTTTTAAAAAATGGATTTGATAAAATTAATTGTGTCACGGTAGAACATATTACCCCATTTAATACCTCACAGAATTTTTTATTTTGTAGTTTCAAAAAGCAAGTGACTCAAAACGATAATGCCCAAAATTAAGCCTATTTATTAACTTTCTTGATAGATACAAAATCGATGGTTCAATTGCCAAAGTTGGATTAAAAAAATTTTTTGAAATGCTATAGCCTTCTCTTCTCTCAAAGAATTTCTGTAATCTTTGAAACCGAATTCAAGTTTTTAACGTCTTATGAAGTGTGAGATACTTATAGTAAAATTATATGTCGTTAACTTCGTATATTAGAATCCTTTAAGACTCCTGTTGTACAATTTTGTTCAACTGATTGCTAAAGTGTCATACCCCGAATTAAAAAATCAATTAACACTAATCAAAAATCATTATGAATCTAAACTCAAAACATCTAGTATTAAAAATAACCTTTGTTGGTTTCTTCATCCTATTGAACACATTAACCGTTTCTTTTGGACAAAATAAAACCACTCAACTTGATGAATTGTTAAATATGTACACCGATTACGGACAATTTAATGGTTCTGTTCTAGTCGCAGAAAAAGGCGAAGTTATCTATAAAAAAGGATTTGGAATGGCCAATATGGAATGGGATATTCCAAACCAATCTGACACTAAACATCGGTTAGGTTCCATTACAAAACAATTTACTTCCATGTTAATTATGCAGTTGGTAGAACAAGGCAAATTAAAGCTGGATGTACCCGTCACTACTTATCTTCCTGATTACCCTAAATCAACTGGAGATATGATAACAATTCATCATTTACTTACGCACACATCTGGAATACCAAATTACACCTCGTTTCCAGGTTTCTTCTCCAAAAAAAGTCGTGATCCATACAAACCAGAAGAGTTTGTACGAGTATTTTCAGATTCTGTTCTAGATTTCAGCCCGGGAGAGAAATTTTCTTATAGTAATTCAGGTTATTTCCTTTTAGGTGTGATCATTGAGAAAGTTACGGGTAAATCGTATGAACAAATGCTACAGGAAAACATACTAACGCCACTTAAAATGAATAGCACCGGTTATGATCATCATGAGACTATAATGAAGAAGAGAGCCTCTGGTTATGAAAAAAATGGAAGTAATTATATAAATGCGCGATATCTCGATATGTCGATTCCTTATGCTGCTGGATCGCTGTATTCCTCTGCAGAAGATTTATATCTATGGGATCAAGCCTTGTATACCGACCAACTCCTTTCGAAAAAATATATGGAGATGTTATTTTCTCCTTATGTTTCGGCATTTGGAGGTCACTATGGATATGGATGGAGCATAGAACTGGTTTCGGTTGAGGGAATAAAAGACAGTTTGCAGGTAATAAGTCACGGTGGTGGAATAAACGGCTTTAACACTTTAATTTCACGCATACCATCCGACAAGAATTTAATTATACTATTGAATAATACAGGAGGTGCCTCTTTAAACGAAATGAGCGTTGCTATTAGGAGCATCTTATATAATACTACTTATAAAATGCCAAAAAAATCCTTAGCCAATACCTTGAAAGCAACCATATTAGATTCTGGGATATCTGCAGGACTGAAACAATTTAAGGATCTTAAAGACTCTAAAGTTTATTCAATAAAGGAAGACGAAATGAACACAGTAGGATATCAATTATTACAAACTGGTAAAGTGAAAGAGTCAATAGAGGTTTTCAAACTTAATGTAGCAGCGTTTCCAGAATCTGCAAATGTGTATGATAGTTTAGGTGAGGCTTATTTGGCAGACGGTAATAATGAACTTGCATTAAAAAATTATAAAAAAACGGTGGAGATGAATCCTAATAATCCGAATGCCATAAAAATACTAAAAGAACTTCAGGCACACTAGATTATCAAAGTAAATACAAAGCAAATCTTAAAACGTCCTAGAAGCTTCAAAAAAGCAGATGGCAAAAATTGTAAACAAACTAAAATATAAAATTTCTATATGAAAATTTCAAAAATTCAAATTCTCACTGCCCTATTTATTAGTATTCAGTTAAGTACTACATATGCTCAAATTCAAAAAGGAGACTTAGTGTTGAACAAAACTATTTCTTCTGAATTTCTTCTCGCTGAAAAGCATCAATACAAGGTAAAATTAGACAAAGATCAATTCGCTTTTTTTAAGGTGATGCAGAAAGGTGTTGATTTAAAAATTGTAAGCTATAATAACAAAAGTGAAAAAATGGATGAATTTGATAGTCCAAATGGAAAATTCGGTCCGGAACTTTTTACAATAACTTCTAGCTACAAAGGTGAATATATAATTGAAATATTTCCTCTTGATGAAAAGGAACCCCAAGGTAAGTATGAAGTAAGTGTTGTGAGTATAAAACAAAAGGCTGTGTCGCCCAATGAACAGGTGGATGAACTTTTCACGGCTTGGAGTAGTAATGATACGCCAGGAGCGGCCGTAGCAGTTGTCAAAGATGGCTCTATACTTTACAAAAAAGGATATGGCATGTCCAATCTAGAATATGATATTCCAATCACTCCTTCATCTATATTTCACATTGCCTCGATTTCAAAACAATTTACGGTTTTTTCAATTCTTCTCTTGGAAAAAGAAGGCAAACTGAATTTAGATGATGATATTCGAAAGTATATTCCAGAAGTACCTGATTTTGGTAAAACTATAACTTTGAGACATTTGGCGTCTCACACCAGCGGATTAAGAGATCAATGGAGCCTCTTAGAGATGGCTGGCTGGCGTATGGATGATGTTATTACCTTGGAACAGGTGTTAAAGCTTGTGAGTAAACAAAAAGACCTGAATTTTGCGCCAGGGGATGAATATTTATATTGTAACACCGGATTTACTCTTTTGGCTGAAGTAGTTTCGAGAGTTTCAAATTTATCTTTCGCAGAATTCACTGAGAAAAATATTTTCAAACCTTTACAAATGAATAATACCCAGTTTTATGATGATCATGAAAAAATTGTAAAAAACAGAACATACTCGTATTATTCGGGTAATACAGGATATAAAAAAAGTGTTTTGAGCTTTGCCGTGGTTGGGGCTACCAGTCTTTTTACTACGGTTGAAGATTTAAGCCTTTGGTCATTAAATTTTTCTAGTCATAAAGTTGGAGATGCAACTATTGCTGACAAAATGAATACACTTGCCGTCCTTAATAGCGGTGAAACATTTGGAGGAGCACTTGGTCAATTTGTTGGAAAATATAAAGGATTAAATGAAATACAACATGGTGGAGCAGATGCCGGTTATCGATCCTATCTAACCCGTTTTCCTGATCAAAATTTTTCCGTTATTGTTTTTAGTAATTCTGCTGAATTTAATTCAGGCCAAATGGCACATAAAGTCGTAGACATTTACCTTAAAGACAAGTTTATTGTTAAGCCTAAAGAAGAAACTTCACCAATTGGGGATTCAGTTGTAACACTCACTGTTGATCAAGGCATATTGAAAACATACTTGGGTGAATTTGAATTGCAACCTGGTTTTATTATAAATATTATTGAAAATAACGGTCAGTTGTCGGCAATAGCTACAGGACAATCGGCCGTCTCTCTTAAACCAATTTCTATTACGGAATTTGAAGTTGTGGGAGTTGAAGCCAAAGTTGAGTTTATTCCTAATGGGGGTGAAAATATTAATGCCATAAAACTTTATCAAGGAGGACAAATTATGAATGCTCTTAGATTAGAATCTTTTGATATAAGCTCAGTCAATCTAGCCGACTTTTCTGGACATTTTTATAGTGAAGAATTATCTACTGCCTATGATTTTACCGTCAAAAATGATAAATTAATAGCACAACATAGTCGCCTGAGCAATTTTGAATTAAAGCCCGCAAAAAAAGATGTGTTTTCTGGAAATGCTGAGTATTTTAGTCAAATTGAATTTATTAGAGATACAGATAATACCATTACGGGTTGCAAAGTTTCAGCTGGTAGAGTTCGAAATGTATATTTTCAAAAGATGGATTAGTAAAAGGGCAACTATAAACAAATAAGATTAGCTGTGAAGGGTCCAAAGAAGCAAAAATTCACAGTTTCGGACTATTTGGATTATGTTTATTTTCTAATTTAGCATTGAAGCAGTATATTGACCTCTTCTGAAAAAAGATGGACTCAATTGATAACCACTATTTCAAAAAACTAATCCAATTAAAGTAAAGGTTCACATGAAGTATATTTTTAATTTCCTTTTATTATTTGTGCTTATGATTTCTTGTTCAGAAAATAAAATAACATATAAAAGTTTTGACCAATATCCTACTCCTATTCAAGCAAAACTCTGGTTAGAGTATTCTAAGGAGGCTACAGAGTTTAAAATATGGTCTCCTATTGCCGAAAAAGCTCAGGTTAAATTATATACTGATGGTGACGGCGGTGATCTTATTGAAATAATTTCTATGGATGCCCAAGAAAATGGCTTGTGGAAAACACAAATACAAGGCGATTTGAATGGCACCTATTACACCTACCAAATTCAAGTTAACGGAAATTGGTTAAATGAAACGCCCGGTATATATGCTCAAGCCGTGGGAGTAAATGGTGAAAGAGCCATGGTTTTAGATTTTTCAGGTACTAATCCTGAAGGCTGGGAAAAAGATAAAGGCCCCAAAATTGAACATATAAATGAGGCCATTATATATGAATTACATATTAGAGACATGACTATTCAACCCCAGTCTGGATCGAGTCTGCCTGGGAAATATTTAGGTCTTATTGAAGAGGGAACAAAAGGTCCTAATGGTATAGCTACAGGTTTAGATCATATCAAAGAAATGGGTATCACCCACGTTCACTTACTTCCTGCTTTTGATCATTATTCCATAAATGAAACAAAATTGGATAGTGCACAATTTAATTGGGGTTATGATCCGAAGAACTACAACGTCCCTGAAGGCTCCTTTTCTTTTAACCCATACAAGGCAGAAGTACGAATTAAAGAGTTTAAAGAAATGGTGAAAACTTTCCACGAGAATGGTATTGGGGTTATTTTGGATGTTGTTTATAATCATACAGGTATTTATGAAAATTCTAACTTCAATTTAGAAGTTCCAGGTTATTACTATAGACAATGGGAAGATGGCAAACTCTCAGATGCTTCTGCTTGCGGAAACGAAACAGCTTCCGAGAGGATAATGATGCGCAAATTTATTTTAGAATCGACGGCACATTGGGCCAAAGAATATCATATTGATGGTTTCCGTTTTGATCTAATGGGAATTCATGATATAACTACTATGAATGATGTGGTCGATAATTTGAAAGAAATTAATCCAAGTATTTTTGTTTATGGAGAAGGCTGGACTGCTGGGGATTCACCTTTAGCAATTGAAGATCGTGGAATAAAAAAAAATATTCCCCAAATGCCACAAATAACTGCTTTCAGTGATGATATTCGAGATGGATTAAAGGGTTCGGTTTTTGATGAAAATAGTACAGGTTTCGTAAGCGGGGCCCAAAATACAGAGGAATCTGTGAAAATGGGAATAGTAGGCTGTATTCAGCATCCTCAAATTGACTATAAAGCAGTTAATTATTCAGATGAGCCATGGACAAATGAACCTTGGCAATCAATCGCATATGTTTCTTGTCATGATAATCACACAATCTATGATAAACTAAAGGTGTCTAGAAAAGATGCTTCTGAAAAAGATCTAGTTGCAATGGATAAATTGGCCAACGCGGTAGTAATGACATCGCAAGGAACTGCTTTTTTACACGCAGGAGCCGAAATGCTGCGAACTAAAAAAGGAGAGCATAATTCTTATAATTTACCAGATTCAATCAATCAAATAGATTGGAATTGGAAGGTAACAAACGCAGATGTAGTTGAATATTATAAAAATCTGATTGCCCTTAGAAAACAGCACCCAGCCTTTAGAATGTCTACAGCTAAAGAAGTAAGAGACAATCTTGAATTTAAAAAAACAGAAAACGGATTAATTAGTTTTCAAATAAGTAATTCTGCTAACAAGGATTCATGGAGGAATATTTATGTAATTTACAATGCAAGAACCACATCCCTCAAATACGAATTAGAGGGGGATTGGCATTTAGCGGTTCTAGGAAATGATTTTAGCTCAGGTAAAAACCAGATCATAAAAGGTTCGGTTGAAGTGCCTGCAATTTCTATGGTTATTTTGTTTCAAAAGTAAATTGAATACTCATTTTAAAAAATAATATATGAATTTAAAAAAATCAGATTTATCCTTTTATTTGTTAGTGCTATTTATTTTTGGAAGCATATCGATTGCATTCTCACAATCATCACTTTTTAGTCATGAAAAATATATGAATAGCAAGGGGGAAACCTTAAACTATAGACGACTTATTTCCGATTATGACCCCATAAGTAAATACCCCCTTGTTATTTTTTTACACGGTTCTGGTGAACGAGGTGACGATAATGAATCTCAATTAAAATGGGGGGTAATGAATTTTGCCTCCGACCAAAATATGAAACTGCATCCTTCCATAGTAATCGCACCGCAGTGTCCAGAAAATATGGCTTGGGTAAATTTTTCCAACCCTGAACAATCCTTTCCTTCTGATCCTACCTTTGCTATGAGACTCGTTAAAGAGCTTATCGATGAGACAATCAAAAATTTTCCGGTCGATACTAATCGAATTTATATAACTGGCCTTTCAATGGGAGGATTTGGGACATTTGATGCTATTTCGAGATACCCAAATATGTTTGCTGCTGCCGTTCCAGTTTGTGGTGGTGGTGATATTTCAAAAGCACCCGAAATCGCTCATATTCCGATGTGGATTTTTCACGGCGCATTGGATAGTGCTGTCGATCCTAATCTATCATTTAATATGGTTAAGGCACTAACGAAAGAAGGTGCCAATCCTGGTTACACTCAATATCCTGAAGTGGGCCATTTTTCTTGGATCGCTGCTTATAGTGACCCAATGATGATGGAATGGTTATTTAGACAACATAAATAGGATCCTTCAAGTTTAATCTAGTTTATAAAAAAAAATATATGACTCATTTGATTAATAAACTAACTTAATCTAACTTCTTCCTACGGAAAATTTCACTACTGTTATTCATTTCATTTTCGCCCTAATATTCTCAAAAGACAATTGCATTATATAATATTCTATGAATGAAAAAATTAAAATACTAGAGACTGAAATACTTTCAGCTAATTGGTATACACTAAACAAAGTAACTTATGAATACTTAAAAAATGATGGCACATGGGAAACCCATTCAAGAGAAGCCTATGACCGTGGTAATGGAGCTACAATTTTATTGTACAATTCTACCACTCATAAAATCATATTGACTCGGCAATTTCGCCTTCCAACCTACATTAATGGCAACGACGATGGAATGTTGATTGAATCTTGTGCAGGTTTATTAGATAGGGATAATGCCGAGGATTGTATTCGTAAAGAAACAGAAGAAGAAACGGGTTATGTGGTAACCAAAGTAAACAAGATTTTTGAATCGTATATGTCTCCTGGTTCAGTAACCGAAATACTTTATTTCTTTGTCGCTGAATACAATAAAAAAATGAAGGTTAGTTCTGGTGGAGGCCTTGAAGAAGAGCAAGAAAATATCGAAGTATTAGAATTAGATTTTGACGAAGCTTACAATATGATTTCTACAGGAGAAATTAAAGATGGCAAAACTATAATGCTTCTTCAATATGCAAAAATTCATAATTTAATTGAAAACTAAAAAAATTGATTCCTATTTTTAGCTAAATTTTTATAAAAAACTAATCGATGATACTTGACAAAATTGAAAATTACAAACTCTATTTAAACATTAGTGATAGAATAGCAAAGGCATTTGCTTACATTGAGAAAACTGATTTATCCCAAATGCCATTAGGTAAACATTTAATCGATAATGATGATATTTTTGCGCTTGTTCAAGAATATGAAACTAAGGAAGAAGTTGATTGCAAATTGGAGGCTCATTGGAAATACATTGACATTCAATATGTGACTCATGGCGCTGAAGTTATGGGAATTACTTCTCTTAAAGATCAAGTTCCTACCTATGTAAATAAAGAAGATGATTTAGCTTTTTACGAAGGTGATTCGACCCCAATTGAAGTTGGCGCCGGAATGTTCACCATATTTTTTCCAGATGATATTCATAAACCATGTATGAAATCAAAACAAAGTGCTACAGTGAGAAAAGTTGTTATAAAGGTAAGGGCATGATAATGCGTAAATTTATTCAATTAATTCGTTTTGTCAATTCCATGACCCGTTGCGGCATAATAAATACCACCATACAAATGGTCTAAAAACCACTGATTTTCGTATACTTTTTCAATATGTCCTAATGCAGTATAAAAAGAACGTCCTCCATCGAATTCATGATACCAAGAGATAGGATGGAACTTCCCCATTCCATTTCCAACGCGATCAACTTTAAGACCATTTGGAGTTATATCTTTATTTTTCCAAGTAACATTTGGATCAAAAGAACGCTCATCAACTGTTATTAAATATTTAAGATCTCCCATGTTTTCTGATCCAAACTCATACCATTCATCTGTCCATAAAAGGGTATCTGGAAAATGCTCCAAGCCAGGAAAATTGTGATCGATTATTCTGAGTTTTGCAGTTTGCTGAGCAGGATGAATATGAAACATCCTCCCCACCAATTTCGTATACCATTCCCACTCGTACTCTGTATCTGATGCCGCGTGAATCCCAACGTATCCCTTACCAGATTGAATGTATTTTTCAAAAGCAGCTTGCTCCTCTTCATCAAAAATATCTGCAGTAGTACTTAGAAAAATTACAACATCAAAATTCATGAGTTCCCTTTCATTAATCTTTTCAGCATCTTGTTGGCGTTTTACCTCAAAATTATGTGTGGCGGCCAATTCCTTTATTGCCGTAACCCCATTTTGAATAGATTCATGATGCCACCCACC
>BS_KBA_SWE02_21mDRAFT_10000046_pt1 | contig 38011 bp, 28 predicted proteins | sample BalSeasSWE02_21m_FD_9196 | JGI IMG/M metagenome (IMG submission 9196)
TTACCTGACGAATCCAAAGTTTGGATTTACCAAGCCAATCGTTCATTTTCTGATAAAGAAATTGAAGAGATTAAAATGAGGCTAAATGAATTTATTCAAAACTGGACCGCTCATGGAGGCGATTTAGAATCTGGTTATTGTATTAAATATAAGCGATTTATAGTTATTGGTTTAAATCAAAGCTTAAATCATGCAACAGGCTGTTCAATTGATGCTTCTGTTCATTTTATACAGCAATTAGAGAAGGATTTTTCAGTTGATTTATTGGATAAAATGAATGTGTCTTATAAGCAAGGTGAGTTTATTGCTTATAAAACACTGACTGATTTCAGAAAAATGGCTCAGGAAAAAGCGGTTTCAAAAAATACCATTGTCTTTAATAATTTGGTAAATAATATTGCAGAATTCAAAGAAAACTGGGAGGTTCCTGCAAGTGAAAGTTGGCATAGCAGATTTGTTAAATAGTTTTTTCTCTTGGCAAAAGAGAAATTTAAATATTTCAATCTACGAGACTTTATGTTTAAAAAAACTTTCATATCTCAGATAGAATAATCATTTTTACGGCTTTCAAAAAAGTAATAATAAATTATGGCTAACGAGATTTTTCTACTCAATATATCAGGACAAGATAAACCAGGATTGACTTCTAATTTAACAAGTGTTTTGGCAGAATATGATGCTAAGATATTAGATATTGGACAAGCAAACATTCATGATACTTTATCTTTAGGGATTTTATTTGAAGTAGAGTCTGGGGTAAATTCTGCCACAGTATTAAAAGATCTGCTCTTTAAATCTTATGAGCTTGGTATCAAAGCAAAATTCACGCCTATTACACTTGAAAATTATGAAAAATGGGTGGGTCTGCAGGGTAAAGACAGATATATCGTTACAATTTTAGGTGAAAAACTGGCGGCACAACAAATTTCAGAAGTTACCAAGATCATTTCAGAAAAGAATTTGAATATAGATTCTATTAAACGATTAACAGGACGCCTATCTCTTGTTAAGGAACAGGAATACCCCAGAGCTTGTATTCAGTTATCTATTAGAGGGAAAATAGATAATAAACCGGAGTTTACTGAAAAATTTATGCAAATTTCTAGAGAATTGGATGTAGATATAGCGTTTCAAGAGGATAATATTTATAGACGAAATAGAAGATTGGTTTGTTTTGATATGGACTCTACACTTATACAAGCTGAAGTTATTGATAAACTGGCTGAATTAGCCGGTGTTGGTGATGAAGTCAAAGCTATTACTGAATCTGCGATGCAGGGAGAAATTGATTTTAGTGAAAGTTTTAAAAGACGCATGAAACTTCTTAAAGGATTAAGTGAAGAAACGCTTCATGAGGTGGCTGTGAATCTCCCTATAACTAAGGGCGCCAGAAGATTAATTGACACCTTAAAAACTTATGGCTTTAAAACAGCTATTTTATCAGGTGGATTTACCTACTTTGGGAACTATTTACAAAAGGAACTGGGTATGGATTACATGTATGCAAACGAGCTAGAAATAATAGATGGTGTATTAACTGGAGGCTATATAGGTGAAATTGTTGATGGCAATAAAAAAGCAGAGTACCTAAAAGAAATCGCTAAAAAAGAAGGTATAAATATAAGCCAGACAATTGCTGTTGGAGATGGGGCAAACGACTTGCCAATGCTGAATCTTGCAGGATTGGGTATTGCATTTCATGCAAAACCCACTGTAAAACAGAATGCACAGAGTTCTATATCTAGTATCGGTTTAGATGGCGTGCTGTATTTACTGGGTTATCATGACCGGCATATTGATTTAATGGAATAACGAAAATCATTAGTAATATAAGGTGTCGTTTTAAAATGAATTATTACAGGCTGAAAAATCAATAAAATAACATATTTTTCTTATAAAAGAGTGCGGTTTTAATAGTCAGTATTATTTTCGCTAAATTTTAAATTCACTTTGGATTAGTTGTTTACAACCTTGTTATAATTCTATCATAAAGTCTTTTATTCTTCCTCGTAAAAGTGTTATTTTGGCATGGTTTTTCGTTTATGTAATATTCGATTGAAAAACTGAAATTAATCCATGTTTATGCACCAAATTAAATTAACAATTTTCTTATTTTTTATTTTTAATGCAATCATTGCACAAAATATAAAAGATCCTTTATTAACTTCAAATCCTAAGCTCCAGCAAAAATGGGTTGATAGTATTTATAATAACCTTACTTTAAAAGAAAAAGTGGGCCAATTATATACTATTCAAGTGTTTTCTAATCAAGACGAGAAAACTAAAAATGAAATTATTGATTTAATCAAGGAATACCAGATAGGAGGAATAATTTATTCTCAAGGTGGACCGGTAAGGCAAGCCAAATTAGATAATGAATTACAAGGGCTTTCCAAAGTACCTATGCTTATTAGTATGGATGCAGAGTGGGGTTTAAGTATGCGTTTAGATTCTACTTTCGCATTTCCCTGGAATATGACGCTTGGCGCCATTAAAGATAATAAGTTAATTGAACAGGCAGGAAGACAAATAGGAGAACATTGTAAGCGTTTAGGAGTTCACCTGAACTTTGCGCCTGTGGTTGATATTAATACAAATCCTAAAAATCCAATAATTGGGAACCGTTCTTTTGGAGAAGATAGAGATAATGTGACAGAAAAAGCTTCTGCTTTTATGAAGGGCATGCAAAGTGTTGGCATTTTAGCCAACGCCAAGCATTTTCCAGGGCATGGAGATACAGAGCAGGATTCTCACAAAACATTACCTACTATAGATTTTGATGAAAAGAGGATAGATTCAGTTGAATTGTATCCTTATAAGAAGTTAATAAAAGAGGATCTTTCGAGTATCATGGTGGCGCATCTAAATGTTCCCAGCCTGGAAAAACGATCAGACTATCCATCGTCATTATCAAATCATATTGTGACAGATATTTTAAAGGGTTCGCTTGGTTTTAATGGACTGGTTATTTCTGATGCCTTAAACATGAAAGGGGCTGCTGATTTTGATGAGTCCGGAGAAATTGATCTGGCAGCATTTTTAGCGGGTAATGACATTTTATTAATATCTGAGGATCCAGTATTAGGAATTGCTAAAATTATGGATGCCTATTATAACGGTAAAATTACTGAGGAGCGTTTAGAATATTCCGTAAAGAAAATATTAAAGGCTAAGTTCAAAGTAGGATTAAACCATTATAAGCCAATTGAAACACAAAATTTGGTTGAAGATTTAAACCGTATTAAAGACGCCAGTTTATATGAAGAACTTATTGAGAATGCTTTAACTGTTATTAAAAACACATCTGATTTAGTACCACTCCGCAGATTAGAAACAAAAACAATCGCTTATGTGAAAATGGGTGATGATGATGGTTTACCTTTTCTGACAGAGTTAAAAAAATATGGTAAAATTCATGAAGTGAAAGCTGATAAGTTGGATGAACTTTTAACACAATTACAATCTTATAATACGGTAATTATAGGATTTCATCGTTCTAATGACAGTCCTTGGAAAAGTTATGAATTTTCAGATCAGGAATTGGTTTGGTTATATGAAATAGCAAGAACTCACACTGTGATTTTAGATGTTTTCGTAAAACCTTATGCCCTTGCAGATTTAAAAACAGTTGAGAATATTGAAAGTATCATTGTCAGTTATCAGAATAGTGACATTGCACAACAAAAATCGGCACAATTAATTTTTGGGGCAATACCATCAAAGGGAAATTTGCCGGTTTCTATTGGAGAATTTTTTAAGGCCGGAGATGGGATACAAAATAATGATCTTGAAAGATTAAGTTATACCATACCTGAGCGCGCAGGGATGAGTTCAAAAAAGCTGGCAAAAGTTGATTCAGTGGCACAATATGCTGTTGATAATAAGATGACACCAGGAATTCAATTGCTAATAGCCCGCAAAGGAAAGGTTATTTACAATAAAAATTTTGGTAAGCATACCTATGACGGAAATGAATTAGTAACATCGAATGATATTTATGATGTAGCTTCTTTAACCAAAATAGTAGCAACTTTGCCTTTACTCATGGAATTGGAAGAGCAAGGTGTTGTGAATTTAGATGATAAATTATCAAAATTACTTCCAGAATACAGAAACTCGAATAAAAAGAATATTACAATTAAGCAAATGTTATCTCATTATGCCCGATTAATACCATGGGTTCCTTTTTATGTTGCGACTTTAGATCCTGTTACTAAAAAACCAAGCGCCAAATATTATAGAAATGTCCGAAGTAATAAGTTTAACATTGAGGTGGTTAATAATTTATATTTAAGAAGTGATTATCAGGATTCTATACAACTCCAAATTAAAGACAGCAAGTTGTTATCCAGGTTGCGTTACAAGTATAGTGATTTGCCGTACTACATTTTAAAGAAATATATAGAGACTCATTATCATAAAGGTTTAGATGAGTTAGTACAAGATCATTTTTATGAGTCTTTAGGAGCTAATTTAACTATGTATAACCCTTATCATAAAATGAGTGGAAAAGATATTGTGCCAACTGAAATTGACGACTATTACAGAAACCAAGAAGTTCATGGGTATGTTCATGATATGGGAGCAGCCATGCAAAATGGCGTAGGAGGTCATGCAGGTATATTTAGTAATGCCAATGATGTAGCTAAAATCATGCAGATGTATTTGCAAAAAGGATTTTATGGTGGAAAGCGTTATTTTAAGCCAGAGACTATGGATAAGTTTAATACTTGCTATTTTTGTAGTAAAGATAATAGGCGCGGAATAGGTTTTGATAAACCACAACTAGAAGTAGAAGGGCCAACATGTGGTTGTGTATCTATGACTAGTTTTGGTCATTCCGGATTTACAGGTACTTACGCCTGGGCAGATCCTGAAGAGGAAATTGTCTATATATTTTTAGCTAATAGAACGTACCCTAATGCAGGACAAAATTTGCTCTTGAAAGAAAATATAAGGACTGAGATTCAACGTTTAATATACGAGGCGATAGAAGACTAAAGTTATTAAGGAATAATGTAATATATTAAACCACTTAACATAAAAATTATGCGAATAGGTATTGTTTGTTACCCAACATTTGGTGGAAGTGGTGTTGTTGCCACAGAACTAGGTTTAGAATTATCAAAACGTGGACATGAAATCCATTTTATTACTTATAACCAACCTGTTAGATTAGAATTATTAAGTAATAACGTCCATTATCATGAAGTGACAGTTCCAGAATATCCATTATTTCATTATCAACCCTATGAACTAGCTTTATCTAGTAAATTAGTAGATATGGTGAAACTTCATAAAATTGAGATATTGCATGTGCATTATGCAATTCCCCATGCCTATGCTGCTTATATGGCAAAAAAAATGTTACAGGAAGAAGGGATTTTTGTTCCAATAGTGACTACTTTACATGGCACAGATATTACACTTGTAGGGAGTCATCCATTTTATAAACCAGCTGTTGCTTTTAGTATTAATAAATCTGACGCAGTTACTGCGGTCTCCCAAAGTTTAAAAGATGATACTTTAAGGTTGTTTGATATTAAAAATGAGATATCTGTTGTTCCCAATTTTATAGATTTAGATAAATACAGTAATCATTTTAAAGATTGCCAACGTGCCATGATGGCTAAAGACGATGAAAGGATTATTACGCATATCAGCAACCTAAGACCAGTAAAGCGAGTAAAAGATGTGATTTCAGTTTTTTATAATATTCAAAAAGAAATACCGGCTAAATTAATGCTTGTTGGTGAGGGTCCAGAGCGTGAAAAGATTGAATTGCAATGTCAAAAACTCGGAATTTCAGATAAAGTTATATTCTTTGGAAAGAGTAATGAAATTGATAAAATATTATGTTTTAGCGATTTGTTCTTATTACCGTCAGAAACAGAGAGTTTTGGGCTGGCAGCTTTAGAGGCCATGGCATCCAGTGTAGCAGTCATTTCGAGTAATACAGGTGGTATTCCAGAAGTTAATATACATGGTGTGTCTGGATTTTTGAGTAATGTAGGTGATGTAGATGATATGACCAAAAATGCCCTTTATATCTTAAAAGATAAAACCCGACTTGAAACTTTTAAAGCAAATGCCCGCAAAGAAGCCTTGAAATTTGATCTTCATAAAATTGTGCCTCAGTATGAAACTATTTATGAAGATACTTTATCTAAATGCACAGTACTGTAAATATTTTAAAAGCAGCATAAAAAAACGGCGTTTTATGTAATTATTAAGTCTATTTTGTAGTGTTGTTAAGGCATCTGAAAAGATTCCCGTTCCAATTAAAAATTCAAATACAGAAATTCCAACAGAAATATCAAAAGGTGTCGGCTTATTAACATCAGCTGGTGCTATCATTATAATCATATTATAACGACAAACAATTAAATTAAAAAAGCGCCTATACGGCGCTTTTTTAATTTATATAATTTATGATTTAAAATTGATAACGTATACCGAATGCAATATCAAAATCTAAATCATTATTGTTTAAGTTATCATTGCCAAATCCAAGTTCAGGTCTTAAATCTAAAGATAATAGTAACGGGATATCAAATGAATATTCAATTCCTAAATCACCTGCAGCATAAAAAAAAGTGTCATTAACATTATTTAATTCATTTTTCCCGTCAAAGGAACCTAAGCCGCCTCCAGCACCAACATACCAGTTAAATGCCCCCTCTAAATTATATACCCAATGGTATAATGTCGTAAATTTAAACCCATTGTAATCATTCCCGTTTCTCCAGCCCAAATCAAATTCTAACCGGTTATTATCACCTAAAGCGCGTTGATAAGATACTTCAGCGCCCATTCCGTTGCTGTCACCAAGGCGTAACCCAATAGCATTATCTGAAATTGTTTGAGCATTTGATAAATTGGTAAAGCCCATAAAAATGAAGGCTAGTAAAAATAATTTTTTCATAAGGTATAAATATTAGTTCTTTGATATACGAGTCATTTGATAAAAAAGCCCATTTTAAAATTCTTTTTATTTACACAAAAATAACGTCAAAAATGTAATTATATTTAGCTTTCAAAAAGATTTATATACATAGTTATAAAAACCATGGCGTTAACTCCTCATTTACAGGAACTAAAAAAATCACTTCTTGGTGAATTATTTTTTGATGATTTAATGAAATCATTATATGCCACAGATGCTTCTGTTTATAGAATGCTACCTACGGCGGTAGCATATCCCAAGGATAAAGAAGATATTAAAAAGTTAATTGATTTTGCTAGAAAGCATAAAACCTCTTTAATTCCGCGTACTGCTGGGACTTCATTGGCTGGTCAATGTGTTGGGACAGGTATAGTAGTTGATGTTTCTAAATATTTCACTCGAATTTTGGATATTAATGAGAAGGAACAAACCGTCACTGTGCAACCTGGTGTGGTACGTGATGTTTTAAACAACTATTTAAAGCCATTCGGGTTGTTTTTCGGTCCCAATACTTCTACATCCAACAGATGTATGATAGGAGGCATGGTTGGGAACAATTCTTCCGGAACAACTTCAATAAAATATGGCGTAACCAGAGATAAGGTTATTGAGCTGCATACTATTTTAAGTGATGGAAGCGAAGCTGTATTTCATGATTTGTCAAAGGACGAATTTCATGAGAAATTAAAAAAGGATTCTTTAGAAGGACAAATTTATAAGTGTATTTATTCTGAACTATCATCAGAGCCTGTTCAAAAAAATATCATTGAAAACTTTCCAAAACCTGAAATTCACAGAAGAAATACAGGTTATGCCATTGATGAATTAATCAAATCAGACGTGTTTTCAGAAGTGGTAACAACCCCATTTAATATGTGTCAGTTGCTAACAGGAAGTGAAGGAACTTTGGCATTTACAACACAAATAAAGTTAAAGCTTGACAAAGTTTTAAAGAAGGAGTCTGTCATGGTGCTGGCACATTTTAGTAGTATAGAAAACTGTTTAAATGCTGTTGAAATGCTCATGACACATGATTTGTTTACTTGTGAAATGATGGACAAGACCATTTTAGATTGTACCAAACATAACAAAACACAACAGGAGAATCGCAAATTTATTGAAGGAGATCCGAAAGCTATTTTAATGTGTGAAGTGAAAGCAGATTCTATTTCAAAAGCGAATATAAAAGCAGATGCTTTAATAAAGGAATTAATTGAAACAAAACTAAGTTATGCCTATCCAAAACTAATAGGTAATGATATTGAAAGGGCCGCACAATTACGTAGTGCTGGTTTAGGGCTTTTGGGGAATATTGTGGGCGATAAAAAATCAGCTGCTTGCATTGAGGATACTGCTGTTGCTTTACCAGATTTAGCCAATTATATCAAAGAATTTACAGCATTAATGAAAGGGTATAATCAGGAAGCTATTTATTATGCACATGCTGGTGCTGGTGAATTGCATTTACGGCCCATGCTTAACTTAAAAAAGTATGAAGATATAGTATTGTTTAGGAAAATTACAACTGATGTTGCCCATTTAGTAAAAAAATACAAAGGTTCCATGAGTGGTGAACATGGCGATGGAATAGTAAGAGCCGAGTTTATTTCATTTATGATTGGAGAATCTAATTTTAATATTTTAAAGCAAGTAAAAACGGCCTTTGATCCTTATAATATCTTTAACCCGGGTAAAATTGTGGATCCATTCCCTATGGACAAGTCCCTGAGGTATGAAGCAGATAGAAAAGAACCAGTAATAGAAACCTTATTAGATTTTTCTTCTTCTATGGGAATTCTTAGAGAAACTGAAAAATGCAATGGTTCTGGGGATTGTAGAAAATTACCGGAGTTTGGAGGTACCATGTGTCCCAGTTACAGAGCCACAAAAAATGAAAAAGACACCACCCGTGCTCGGGCTAATGCCTTACGTGAGTTTTTAACGCATTCAAACAAACCTAATAGATTTAATCATCAAGAATTAAAAGAGGTTTTTGATTTGTGTTTAAGTTGTAAAGCCTGTGCCAGTGAATGCCCAAGTAGTGTGGATGTGGCTAGTTTAAAAGCAGAATTTCAACACCAATATCAAAAAGCAAACGGGATTCCTTTCAGAACAAAATTATTTGCATATAACAACACATTCAATGAGTATGGAAGTCATTTTCCCAAATTAACTAATTTCATGTTTTCTAATAATTTTATTTCTTCCATATTAAAAAAATCTGTTGGAGTAGCTCATCAGCGGAGCCTTCCATTAATATCAATCAAAAGTTTAAGTAAATCATTTGAAAGTAATGAAAAACAAATAGATAAAAAAAATTATATTAAGTCTGTCTATTTGTTTAATGACGAATTCACTAATTTCTTGGACACGCAGATCGGACTAGATGCCATTGCTTTATTAACGACACTTAATTATGATGTAAAACTCGTGAATCATTCTGAATCTGGACGGGCTTTCTTGTCTAAAGGCTTATTAAAACAGGCTAAAGATTTAGCGAATAAGAACGTCGATAGTTTCAAAAATATAATTTCAAGAGACACCCCTTTAATTGGGATTGAACCTTCAGCTATTCTAACTTTTAAAGATGAGTATTTGAAATTGGCGGATGATAAAGTATCCGCAGAAAAGATCTCAAAACACACGTATTTAATTGAAGAATTTATTCAGCAGGAAATTGAAATGGGTAACATTAAAACCGGGCAGTTCACCTTAGATTCAAAAGAAATAAAATTTCATGGGCATTGTCATCAAAAGGCTTTATCAAATCAATCCTCAAGTTTTGCGGTTTTAAATTTGCCTAAAAACTATAAAGTCACCATTATTCCAAGTGGTTGTTGTGGCATGGCAGGAAGTTTTGGCTATGAAAAGGAACATTATGAGGTAAGTATGGCCATTGGTGAACAAACCCTGTTTCCCGCCATTAGAAATGCAAATAATGAAACGATCATATCTGCTAATGGAACCAGTTGCAGACACCAAATAAAAGATGGAACCCAGAGAGAAGCACTGCATCCAATAACCATTTTAAGACAAGCGTTACTTTAATTTTTTTAATGATTTAAAGGGTTTCAATTTTTGTTTCTCTAAGAATAAAATTACATTAGCAACAAAATATTATTTATGGCAGGAAATTCCTTCGGAAAACTATTTACTTTAACTTCATATGGAGAATCACATGGGCCTGCTTTAGGAGGTGTTATTGATGGATGTCCGGCGGGAATTGAATTAGATTTAGAGGCAATTCAACAAGAATTAAATAGAAGAAAACCTGGGCAATCTTCCATAGTGACTCAGCGCAAGGAACCAGATACTGTGAAATTTCATTCCGGTATTTTTGAAGGCAAAACCACAGGCATGTCTATAGGTTTTGTTATTGAAAACACCAATCAAAAATCTCATGATTATACCCATATTAAAGATAGTTACAGACCCAGTCATGCAGACTATGTTTATGATAAAAAATATGGATTTAGGGATTATAGAGGTGGCGGACGAAGCTCAGCTAGAGAAACGGCTTGCCGTGTAGTCGCTGGAGCCATTGCTAAACAAATGATTACAGGTGTTGAAATTAAGGCCTATGTTTCTGCTGTAGGCACTTTAAAAATAAATAAGCCATATTCTGAATTAGATTTGACTCAAATAGAGTCCAACATCGTGAGGTGTCCTGATACAGACATGGCTGCAAAAATGGAATCCTATATAAAAGAAGTACGCAGTAAAGGTGACACGGTTGGCGGGATTGTAAGTTGTGTCATTAAGAATGTACCTGTGGGTCTAGGCGAACCGGTATTTGATAAATTACATGCCGAATTAGGTAAGGCTATGCTGTCAATCAATGCCGTTAAAGGCTTTGAATATGGCAGTGGCTTTGAAGGCAGTACCATGTTTGGAAGTCAGCATAACGATGCTTTTAATAATGATGGTACCACAAAAACAAACTACTCCGGAGGCATTCAAGGGGGCATCAGTAATGGGATGGACATTTATTTTAATGTGGCTTTTAAACCCGTGGCCACTCTTATTCAGAAATACGAAACCATAGATAAAGAAGGTAATTCGGTAGAAATGCAAGGAAAAGGACGTCATGATCCGTGTGTGGTTCCTAGAGCTGTTCCTATAGTTGAAGCTATGGCAGCGCTGGTTATTGCAGATTTTTGGTTGCAGAATAAAGTAGCTCATTTGTAGCTGTTTCCTGCTTTCAGCTCAATCTTTTGTTAACACAAAAGGATACCGCTTCAATCAGGGCTATTAAACATATTTAATATTTTGAAAATGCTTAAATTATAAAAATAAACACATGAAAAAGCTCGCATTGCATTGGAAAATTCTTATCGGGATGGTTCTTGGAATCATTTGGGCGCTATTATCAAGTTCACTAGGATGGAGTGCGTTCACTATTGATTGGATTGATCCTTTTGGTACTATATTTATCAATCTCTTGAAATTAATAGCGGTTCCNTTAGTCTTATTCTCTATTATCAGTGGTGTGGCAAATATTGGTGATCCTGCTAGTTTGGGTAGAATGGGAGGAAAGACCCTTCTTATTTATCTAATTACGACAGTTTTGGCAATTTCCTTAGGATTATTGCTTGTAAATACTATTAAACCAGGAAAATTGATTGATGAACAAAGTAGAATTGATAACAGGATAAACTATGAAATTTGGGCGTCTTCCCAAGGGTATCAAATCAAAGATGGTATTAACTATCTTCAAGATCCTAAGTTTTTTGAACGTGCCAAAGTCATTTCTGAATTGTCTCATTCAGAAATCAAAGAGGCTTCAGTTTCTGATAAATTAGAAAAAGCAACACAAAGAAAAGAAACAACCCCATTACAACCTTTAGTAGATATCGTGCCTGACAATTTCTTTTATTCTCTGTCAAATAATGGATTGATGCTGCAAATCATATTTTTCGCCATCTTCTTTGGTGTTTGTTTACTCTTTATCCCCAATGAAAAATCACAACCTGTTTTAACTTTAGTAGATGGGATTAATGAGGTGTTCTTAAAAATGGTTGATTTGGTTATGCAGGCGGCACCGTTTTTTGTTTTTGCTTTATTGGCAGGCGTCGTTAGTAAAATGGCTGGTGATGATATTGGTAAAGTTGTTGAAATATTTAAAGGATTGAGCTGGTATTCTTTAACAGTTTTAATTGGTCTTTTGTTAATGATTTTTATAGTGTATCCATCCATTTTAAAAACATTTGTTAAGAAGATCCCTTACACAGGGTTTTTCAAAGCTATGGGTCCAGCGCAAACATTGGCATTCTCAACTTCAAGCAGTGCAGCCACTTTACCTGTAACTATGGAATGCGTTGAACAAAATCTTGGAGTTGATAAAAAGGTAAGCAGTTTTGTATTGCCTATTGGTGCCACGGTAAATATGGATGGCACCAGTTTATATCAGGCAGTTGCCGTTATATTTCTGGCGCAACTCCACATGATTGATTTAACTTTTGGTCAGCAATTAACCATTGTTTTAACCACCACTTTGGCATCTATTGGTTCTGCAGCCGTTCCAAGTGCTGGATTGGTAATGCTTATCATAGTCCTTGATTCAGTGGGCCTAAATCCGGCTTGGATTGCTATTATATTTCCTGTTGACAGAATTCTGGACATGTTCAGAACAGTTGTAAATGTTACAGGAGATGCTACGGTATGCACCATTATTGCGAATGGTGAAAATATGTTAGATTACCACAGTGAAAAAAATCCAACAGAAACTTTCGATTTAGATTCTTAAATATGACTAGTATAGTAATTTCTGAACCTGTAGTATCTGTTGATTGGCTTCATTCTAATTTAGATGCTGAAAATTTAATTGTTTTAGATGCCAGTATTAAAAAAGTTGGTGGTGGTGATAATGAACCAAAATCCGAATTACAAATCCCTAAATCTCTATTTTTTGACTTAAAGGAAGCTTTTAGTGATGTTTCAGCACCCTTTCCAACTACGTTTCCATCAGAAAAACAATTTACAAAAGGAGCTCAAAGTTTGGGCATCAATTCAGATAGTGCCCTTGTTATTTATGATGATAAAGGCATTTATTCCAGTGCCAGAGCCTGGTGGATGTTTAAAGCAATGGGTCATACGAACATAGCCGTTTTAAATGGGGGATTACCCAAATGGATGGATGCAGGTTTTGGATCTGAATTTAAAAGGGAATACAAATCACCAAAAGGTAATTTTGTAGCGCGTTATAATCCTGAATACATGAAGTTTTTTGATGATGTTAAACAGGCTGCGATAACAAAATCACATACAATTATTGATGCACGTTCTGAAGCTCGATTTAAAAGTTTGGAGNNAGAGCCAAGAGTAGGGTTAAGGAGTGGCACTATTCCAAACTCAGTGAATTTACCTTTTGAAGATTTATTGGAAGACTACCAATTAATTTCTAAAGATTTGATTGAAGCTAAATTTAAGTCTTTAGCAAACAAAGAGGAAGCTCTTATTTTTTCATGTGGTTCAGGAATAACGGCCTGTGTATTAGCTTTGGGAGCAGAATTAAGTGGATACAAAAAAATATCTGTGTATGATGGCTCCTGGACAGAATGGGGCAGTTTGGTTTCTGAATAACTTATTCCAAAAACTTTTTTTTTAATTCAGGGGTTGGTATCATACAGGATTCTTTTTTACCGTACCATTTATATCTGTTTTTTGCAATAAAATCATACACCCAATTTCTAATAAAGGGAGGTATAATAAAAAATACGCACATCAGATTATTTGGAAAACCTAATTGACACGCAATTTTTAAAGCCGCTGTAGATTTGCAATCAAAACCATGTTTTGCAGTAAAAAGCAATATAGAATCTGTTTTATTAGTGTCTATATTATATTCTTTAATAATTTGTTGTCCAACCTCGCTTTGCAACGCTGTAAACATAAAAATATCTTTATTGTCGTGCTTAATAACCCATTGAACAGAACTGTCACAAAGATTGCAAACGCCATCAAATAAGATTAATTGTTTATGATTAAGGATCTTAATCATTTTTTAGATTCTACAAGTTCCAACAAGTCTATATTGATATTAGTTGTAAAAATGCCGTAATTTACAATGGCTTTATTCTTTTTAATTTCATCAATACTACCTATGGCCCTTCCATCATGCATTCTGACTCTGTCACCAATTTTTAAAGTAGGTTTGGGTTTCGGCGTTTCAATAGCTTTTATTTTAGCAGCTTTTTTCTTTTGCCGTATAACTTCAACTGTTTTTTCAGCTTCTTGTTTTACTTTTTCTTCTTTTACCTTTGTGTCTTTTTTCTGTTTGGCAGACACTTTTTTCCGTTTGGAGTTTTCAATTTGTACAATCTTGAAAAACTCAGACATGAGCTCTCTTTTTTGTTTGTTTTCAAAAAACTTTTCAGCGATGTCGTTAACTTTCTGCCCTAAATAAATCAGCCGCTGATTGGAGTCATATAATTCTTGATAACTTTCTAATTTCTTTTGAATTTTCGCATTAATTTCTTCCAGTTTATCAGCTTCCTGCAGCTTCTTTTTTTCATTTAGCTTTAAAGACTCCCCTGTTTTTTCCAATTTAGAGCGCTCTTTTTGGAGTTTTGCTATGGTAGCATCAAAACGCACTTTGCTGCGCTCAATTTTCTTTTTAGCCCGATTTATTAAACTGTAAGGAATACCATTTTTTTGTGCTACTTCAAAAGTAAAAGAGCTGCCTGCTTGTCCTACCACTAATTTAAATAGCGGGTCTAAGGATTTCTCATCAAATAACATATTGGCGTTAACCATATGTGGTAATTCATTGGCTAATATCTTTAAGTTGGAGTAGTGGGTAGTTATGATACCAAAGGCTTCTCTGTGATAAAATTCTTCTAAAAAGGTTTCGGCTAAAGCGCCTCCTAACTCCGGATCACTTCCAGTTCCAAATTCATCAATTAAAAACAAGGTGTTTTTATTGCATTTCTTTAGAAAGTAATTCATTTGTTTGAGTCTGTAACTATAGGTGCTCAGGTGGTTTTCAATNGATTGATTATCTCCTATATCACTTAAAATTCTATCGAAAACAAAAACTTTACTACGTTCATGAACAGGAATTAATAAACCGCTTTGAATCATAACCTGNAACAANCCAATCGTTTTAAGAGTAATACTTTTTCCTCCGGCATTGGGTCCNGAAATGACAATGACCCTTTTTTCCTGATTAAAATCAATAGTTTGAGGAAAGGTTGTTTTTTTATTTTTTTGATTACTTAAAAATAACAACGGATGATAAGCTTCTCTTAAAACCATACTTCTGTCTTCAGAAATTTCAGGAAGAATGGCATTCATAGATTTGGCATATTTAGCCTTAGCAGAAATGACATCCAATTCAATTAAAAATGATTGAGAATCCTGTAACAATCCAGAAAATGGGCGTATAAAATTAGTGACTTCTTTTAAAATACGAATGACTTCCTCTTTTTCTTCATATTCTAAATTATTCAATTCTCTAGAAAATTGTAAAGTAGTCTCTGGCTCTATATAAACAATGCTGCCTGTTTTACTGCCGCCCATAATGGAACCCTGAACTTTTCGCCTATACATGGCTTTTACCGCTAATACACGTTTATTATCAACAACAGATTCTCTAATATCATCTAAATAGTCTAATTGATGGTAACTGTGCAGTGCCGTTGCAAAACTCTGATTGATTTTACCTTTTATTTTATTAATTGATTGTCTTAAATCGTATAATAATGAGGAAGCATTGTCTTTGATATCGCCAAATCTATCGACAATGGCGTCAACCTTTTCAATGATTGCTTTATTGACTTCAATATTTGAGGCGAAGTTATTTAAAACCGGATAATATTCTGTAAATTTTGTTAAGAATGAAACTATCTCATTGGTAGTTAATGAAATAGCTACAATTTTTTTTAAGCTGTGAACCTCAAGATAGGTATTATCAATACGCAACAATTGAAGTTCTTTTGTTATCGCATCAAAACCATGATTTGGTATTCTGTTATTATTGTGAAATGATGATAGATATTCATTGGTCAACTGCAATGATACCAGTAACTCTTCCTTAGTTTTAAACGGCGCAATTTGCATTGCTTTTTCATGTCCTAAAGCCGTAATACAATGTTCACTTACCTGCTCTAAAACCGTATGAAATTCTAAGTCTTGTAAGGTCTTTTCGTGAATATTTATCATTCTGTTATTTGAATCTTAAAATATAGATTACAAAGTTACATATTAAGTTTGATAAGTACGAAAAGTAAGTTGTTTGGCTTATTTTATTTAATCTAATTGCTCTATGACTAAATTATAATCATATTGCAAATCTTCATGCAAGGTGGAAATAGTTTTTTTAGCAAGCAGTAATTGCCTTTCAAAAATATTGGTAAGTGTTACATTGTTTTTTATTGAAGGACTAAATTCTTTGAGCTTTTGGCAGAAATATAACAGCAATTCAACTTCAGTTTCTTTTTTTAAAGAGTAACGTGCAAACTTTTTAATAAGTCTTAATATTTTGCGAACACTCTTTTTTATATAGAAATAACTGTCTCTATTAATTGTTATAAATTGTTCATCTACAAACATTTTAATACTTTGAATATAAGCATCTTCATTTTGAGATTCAAAAAGTAAATAGGTAAGAAGTTCCTTGTTTTCTTTTTTAAATCTTGATAAACGAAGGCATAATTCAGTTAATTCGTCTGAAGATAAGTGTTGTAATTCTTTTTTTATAGTGACTACCGGAACCGCTTTCAAAATATTATTATCTCAATTTAGGGAAATCTATAGGGCTCAATTCGTGCATAACGTTGTAAACCGCCTCAAAAACATCCTCAACTGAGGGCTTTGAAAAATAGTCCCCATCGGTACCATAAGCTGGTCTGTGTGCTTTAGCTGTTAAAGTTTTAGGTTGACTATCCAGATATTGATAACCATTTTGCGTATTCAATATTTCATTTAAAATATAGGCTGAAGCCCCTCCCGGAACGTCCTCATCAATGATCATCACACGATTGGTCTTCTCTATGCTTTTAACGATATCGTGGTTAATATCAAAAGGAAGTAAAGATTGTACGTCTATTATTTCAACTTCAATATCCACAAGTTGCAATTCTTTGGCCGCTTGTTCAACAATGCGTAAAGTAGAACCATAAGAAACCAAGGTTATATCATTGCCATATTTCACAGTTTCTACAACGCCAATGGGTGTTTTAAATTGACCAATATTGTTCGGCAACTTTTCTTTTAACCTGTAACCGTTCAGACATTCAATGACTAAGGCCGGTTCATCGCCTTCTAAAAGGGTGTTATAGAAGCCAGCTGCCTTGGTCATGTTTCTTGGAACCAGCACATGAATACCCCGAACCAAGTTTAAAATACCCCCCAATTGAGAGCCTGAATGCCAAATGCCTTCTAATCTATGTCCACGAGTTCTAATAATTAACGGTGCTTTTTGACGACCCTTAGTTCGGTAATGCAGAGTGGCTAAATCATCACTTATTATTTGTAAAGCATACATTAAATAGTCTAAATATTGAATTTCTGCAATGGGTCTTAAACCGCGCATGGCCATCCCAATACCTTGACCTAAAATAGTAGCTTCTCTAATACCTGTATCTGAAACTCTGAGTTCACCATATTTTTCCTGTAATCCTTCCAGACCTTGATTTACATCGCCGATATAGCCGGTGTCTTCACCAAATATTAATACGTCAGGGTACTTATTAAAAATATAATCAAAATTATCACGTATAATAATTCTACCATCTACCTGTGCGGCATCATTATCATAACTTGCAAGTACCTCATTTACATTAAGTGCTGATTTGTCAGATTCAGAATATAAATGAGAACTGAAACTATGTTGAGCTTCATTAAATTTATTAGTAATCCAGTTGTTAAGATTTTGTTTTTCAATTGAATTATCAGAAATACAATGGTGTGAAATATTTCTGGCCGTTGATAAAATGTCTTTTCGTGTGGGTTCTTCAAGAGAAAGTAAGCTGCTTTTAGCCTTTAAAATAAATTCAGAATTTTTACTTGACGTTGCTAATCGAGATAGAATGGCAGATAATTCTTCTCTTTCTCTTAAAATTGGTCTAAGAAAAGCATCCCAGGCCCTTTTTTTACCGTCTCTAACCTCGCGTTTTATTACTCGTTCCAGCTCCGTTAGATTTTCATTTGTAGCAAGTCCAGTTTCAATCATCCAAGCACGCATTTTCAAATTGCAATCGCGCTCTATTTCCCAATTTAATCGGTTTTTATCCTTATATCGTTCATGAGATCCAGAAGTTGAATGCCCTTGAGGTTGTGTTAATTCTGACACATGAATTAATACCGGTACATGTTCTTCACGGGCAATAGAGGCAGCTTCTTGATACGTTTCAACCAAATTGGCGTAATCCCAACCTTTAATTCTTAGAATTTCATAGCCCTTTTCATCTTGATTACGTTGAAAGCCTTTTAAAATTTCTGAAATATTTTCTTTTGACGTTTGATGTCTTGCATGCACTGAAATTCCATATTCATCATCCCAAACACTTATTATCATTGGAACCTGTAAAACGCCACCTGCATTGATGGTTTCAAAAAACAGTCCTTCACTCGTGCTGGCATTTCCAATGGTTCCCCAAGCGACCTCATTTCCGTTGTTTGAAAAATTGGTTGAATCAATACCATTTACATTCCTGTAAATTTTTGAGGCTTGAGCTAGACCTAATAAGCGAGGCATTTGTCCGGCAGTAGGCGAGATGTCTGCACTTGAATTATATTGTTTTGTTAAATTTTTCCAATGCCCATTTTCATCTAAACTATGGGTTGTGAAATGCCCACCCATTTGTCGGCCAGCCGACATAGGTTCCTTTTCTAAATCAGTATTGGCATACAATCCAGCAAAAAATTGCTCTATGCTTAATTCGCCTAAAGCCATCATAAAAGTTTGATCACGATAGTATCCAGAACGAAAATCACCTTTTCTAAATGCTTTAGCCATGGCCAGCTGAGGCACTTCTTTCCCGTCTCCAAAAATTCCAAATTTAGCTTTGCCTGTTAAAACTTCACGTCTACCAAGCAAACTACATTCACGGCTGGTAACTGCAATTTTATAATCATTTAAAACTTCTGTTTTAAAGTCATCAAAAGACATGTTATTTTTTAAATCAGGTATTGGTTGCATGTTATAGCGCTTTCACTTTCGGCAAATTTAGGTAAACTTTATGGTTCTCACAATATCAATATTTTAGGATGTTTGAACAATTGTTAATAAAATTATTTTTTATTTAAATTTTATTGATAATTATTTCAAGAAAAACAGAATATAAGAAAAAAGCGCAATAAATTAACATTCTCAATACCATCGTCTTCTGAACAATCCCAATAATGATTTCGGGTCAACGGTAAATTTGAATCGGATTTTTTGATCGTAATTTGGTTGGCCAATTTCCCAGCCAAGGTTGGAATAAATGGGTAAATAAATTTCAAAATAATCAGTTACCAAATTTATTCGAATACCAGAATCATAAACAAACTTAACGGAGTTGAATTTATTTTTTACAAAACCAACATCAGAATAGACTAATATATATTTCCATAAAGTGGTGCTGGCGTTGAGCGTAGAAATCCATTGGTTAGCAAATGCCGGGTTTAATTTTGATTTAAATCCACCCTCTGCTTCTATGTATTGTTGACTAAAAATACCTGTAGATTCTGAACGCCCCAAATAGTTATAATCAAATAAATAATCTGTAGGTCGGTCTAAGGCAAAACTAAAATAGTCAGAATCGACTTCATTGGTGTTTCTTAAAAATATACCTGAAAACCAACGTAAGTTTAATTGTCGGTTATTTTCATATAAGCGTCTGTATTCATAATCAAATGATAATTTTGTAAACGTTTTTCCGAGTTGAAAATCGGTATACCAACTATTATAATTGATTAAATTATCATTAGAATCTGTATAACGAACATTAAAAACATTATAATTTGGTTCAGAGGAGTTTACAATATTATTGACATCTTCATCTCGATTTATATCTAAATATCTTAAGAGTAATCTTTTCCTTTTGTTAGAGCGTAAATCATCCTTTTCCCTGAAAAAGAAGCTTACATATGGGGTTATTTGCTTAACAAATAATTCAGGGGCGTAGGCACTATAACTACCTCTAATTCCATAATCCAAAGAATAGAGATTGCTATTTTCAAAATCATGAATATTGAAAACATTCGCTGTTCCTGTAAAGGATTTTGATTTAATGGAATATTTAGGTTCAAATTTATAGTTAAATTGTTTTCTTAAAAGCGTTTTATTATATGCTTTTACACCTAAAGTTAAACCGTCATAAATATTGTTATATTCAACAATAGGCATAAAAAAGACCTGATTATAATTAGGGTCTTCAATGTCTTTAAAAATTCTGAATTGCAGCGGCTTGTTATTAAAAAAGAATCCCTTTAATGATTTCCAATTGTCGCGTGCGTTTATTTCAGGAATTATATTTTCATAGTTAAGAACTAATTTATCAGCATCATTTCTAGGGATAGTAATGGTTTTATTTTCTGTAATATTTTCAATCCAGGTTTTTGAAACTACTGTATCATTATTTAGTGTATATAATGAAACGGGCAAATTATGATCGCCTTTATTCTTAATAGTTAAGGTTATTGAATCTTTTGATTTAATAACTTTCCTTATCTTGAAATCTATCTTTTTTCTTGTGGTTAAATAGTCTTTAAAAAACCAATCAATATCTTTATTAGTATTGTTTTTTAAATAATTTTCAAATTCTTCCGCTTTAATTTGTTTCGATTGATTTTTTACTAAGAATGATTTTATAGTTGATTCTAAAACATCAGCATTAATAAAATCATCAAGATATTTAAAACCAACACCTGCCTTATACTTATTTGATATGTTCTTGTTAAACTTTAATAAAGAATCCTTTTCCATTGAAAGCGGTTGATCTCTATTTGTTCTTGCCATTAGCATATAACCTAGGTTATACTTTTCGTTAAAATAAACGTCTGCAGCATGAAAGGAGCGTATACCCCAAAAGTTGGCTAATGTACCCAGAAACTTCATGTCTGGGTAGTTTATCTCAACATATTTCATTAAATAATATATCTGCAAACCATCAAGAAGCCATTGTTCTTTTCTTGGGTTTACAAGAAGTATATTTTCTAAATAATTGTAAAGCGCTATTTTTAAAAGTTTTAATTCATATTGAAAATTATCTGGATATGGATGTACAAATTTTGGTAGAAAATTCAATCCGTAAATTGGATCTTTGGAGTAATCAATATTGGTTAAAAGTAGTTTTTCATGCGGATAATTACCTAGGTTTTCAAAGATGAACTTAGTTATTTTTTCAGTAATTAAAACTTTGTCAATCATTGCAAGATTAGGATCATCTATATCTGATATTATTGTAAAATTATCTGTTTGTATGCTGTTAAAAGCAGGCTTTTTACTTAGAAATAGTTTATTATTAACCCTGTTTTTTCCATTTAATCTAACTGTTTGACTTACTTCATTTTGATTGACAGAACTAACATTTAATTCAGAAGTAATAAAATAGTCTTTGGGGCATATAATTTCTAAGGCTAAATTTGCTTCAGGAATGTATAAATCGTCTAAATCTTTATTGCTATAATATTGCCATTCTCCATTATAAATAGCCGGTGTGATATACCAATACCTTAGATTTATATCGCCTGTTGGAGTCATTCCGTAACCTGTGAATTTATCACTTGGAATTTGGACAATATATGAAAGATCAAGTACATAGGATTCATTAGGTTTTAGAGGTGTATTTAATTTAACTTTTACAACATCTATTTGCCCTGGCAATGCTTCATATGTTAATTCTTGTTGGTTTTGCTTAATTGATGTAATTAATGAATAGCCCCGGTCTTCATTTTTTGCAAAATGAAATTCAGTTTTATATTCATCTGCCATCCTTGTAGCAAGGGGTGTTTTTTTTGTGGCATAACTATTATCCCAATTGTTCAAATAAATGGTCTCCAATGTATCGTTTGAAGTATTCTGATATATAATGGTCTGAGAGACTCCGATTTGTTTTTTTTCAATATTAAATACAGCTCTCAGGTCAATACTGTTTTGACCTGACATAGTAAGGCTAAGCAGCCCAATTAATAAAAAACTTAAGAATCTAAATCTCAATTTATTTAATAAAGATTAAATGGTTAATTATATTGATAGTTTGGATTGGTAATATAGTTGAAAAATATCTGAATGAGAATGATACGTTTTAATCTGATGATATTAAAAATTGGGGCTAAAATCAGATTCCTCATAGAATGAATCTAAAATATTAATAACCTCATCCTCAGTATCTACTATGTTGATCAGCTCTAAATCTTTTTCACTAATATTTCCAAACTCGCTTAATAGTTTTGTTTTAATCCAATCCATTAAACCCGTCCAGAATTCAGTCCCAACCAAAATAATTGGAAATTTTTCAATCTTATGAGTTTGTATCAGTGTGATGGCTTCAAATAATTCATCAAGCGTTCCAAAACCTCCGGGCATCACCACAAATCCTTGGGAGTATTTCACAAACATGACCTTTCTTACAAAAAAATAATCAAAATCTAAATTTTTATCACTGTCAATATAAGGGTTATCATGTTGTTCAAATGGCAATTCAATATTTAAACCAACTGATGTACCACCGCCCAGATGCGCTCCTTTATTTCCGGCTTCCATAATACCTGGACCACCACCTGTAATGACTCCATAACCAGATTCAACAATCCTTTTGGCAATTTTTTCGGCTAATAAATAATATTGGTTATCCGGCTTTGTTCTTGCTGATCCGAAAATAGTTACACACGGACCAATTTTACTCATTTTCTCAAAACCACTAACAAATTCTCCCATAATCTTGAAAATAGCCCAGGAATCATTTGTTTTTATTTCATTCCATCCTTTTGGATGCAGTTCTTGTCTCATGTTAAATAAATTTTTAAAACTTGCTAATTTAATTCTTTTTTAAGGAATTGTGCGGTATAGCTTTTTTTATGTTGAACGACTTCTTCGGGTGTACCCTCAACAATAATTTGTCCGCCACCGTTTCCGCCTTCATACCCTATATCAATTATATGATCAACAGTTTTAATAACATCTAAATTGTGTTCTATAATTAGAACTGTGTTACCTTTGTCAACCAATTTATTTAATACATGCATCAATACCCGAATATCTTCAAAGTGCAAGCCGGTTGTTGGTTCATCTAAAATATAAAAGGTGTTTCCTGTGTCGCGTTTGCTTAGTTCTGTTGCCAGTTTAATACGTTGTGCTTCACCACCGGAAAGCGTGGTGCTTTGCTGTCCAAGTGTAATATAACCTAACCCAACATCTTCTATGGTTTTTAGCTTGTTGTGTATTTTAGGAATATGTTCAAAAAAGATAACAGCCTCACTTATGGTCATATCTAATACATCACTAATAGATTTTCCTTTATATCTGATTTCTAAAGTTTCTCTATTAAAACGTTTTCCTTGACAGGTTTCACATTCCACATAGACATCTGGTAAAAAATTCATTTCAATGACACGTAAACCGCCTCCTTGACAGGTTTCGCAACGACCACCTTTAACATTAAAACTAAACCTTCCGGCTTTATAACCACGAATCATCGCTTCTGGAATTTTAGCGAATAAACTTCTAATTTCACTAAAAGTGCCGGTATAAGTTACCGGATTACTACGAGGGGTTCTTCCTATTGGCGATTGGTTAACATCAATAACTTTATCAATATGTTTTAAACCATCAATACTTTTATATGGCATTGGTTTTTTAACACCATTAAAATAATAGGCATTTAAAATAGGGTAGAGTGTTTCATTAATCAAAGTGGATTTTCCACTACCAGAAACGCCCGTTACACCAATCATTTTTCCTAAAGGAAAGGACACCGATACATTTTTTAAATTATTACCGGTACATCCATTTAAAATTAAGAATTTTCCATTGCCTTTTCGGCGCTTTTTTGGAACTTCAATATGTTTTGTTCCGTTTAAATAATCTGCGGTTAAGGTATGGTGTGTTTTTAATTCTTCGGGGGTGCCAATGCTTATAATTTCGCCTCCATGTTTTCCTGCTTTAGGTCCGATGTCTATGACATAATCGGCACGTTCAATCATATCCTTATCATGTTCTACAACAATAACAGAGTTGCCAATATCTCTTAAAGCAATAAGGGAATTGATTAGTTTTTCATTATCACGTTGATGTAAGCCAATACTAGGTTCATCTAAAATATAAAGAACACCAACTAGTTGTGAACCTATTTGAGTAGCTAAACGAATGCGCTGTGCCTCACCACCTGATAAAGACTTAGAACTCCGGTTAAGGGCTAAATAATCTAAGCCCACATCTAACAGAAATTTTAAGCGTGTTTTAATTTCTTTAATAATTTCTTCAGCAATTAATAATTGTTTTTCAGATAAATGCTGATTTAAGGTATTAAACCAATCTGCCAGTTCACTAATATCCGTATTAGCTAAATCTGAAATATTTTTATCATTAACTTTAAAATAGAGCGATTCTTTTTTTAATCTGGATCCTTCACATTCCGGACAAATAATTTTATCCATATAATCTTTGGCCCATCGTTTTAATGAAGTAGATTCTGCTGTTTTATATTGATTTTCTATAAAATTTGCAACGCCTTCAAAATCAATTTTGTAATCGCGGGTAACGCCTAATGTTTTACTTTCTAAGGAAAATTTTTCATTTCCACCATACAAAATGATGTGTTTAGCTTCTTCAGGAATGTCTTTATAGGGGTCACTTAATTTAAAATTAAATCGCTGTGCTATGATCTCAAACTGTTTAAAAATCCAGCTGTTTTTTTCAGGGCCATGTGGCACTAAAGCGCCGTTTTTTATGGATATGGTATTATCTGGTATAATTTTTTTCTCATTTACTTGATAGAGAGTACCTATACCGTTACAATTAGGACATGCGCCTTTTGGCGAATTGAATGAAAAATTATTAGGTTCTGGGTTTGGATAAGAAATACCCGATGATGGACACATTAAATTTCTGCTAAAATATCTGGTCTCTTTGGTGTCTTGATCAATCACCATGAGTACGTCTTCTCCATGATACATGGCAGTATTTATAGTTTCCGTTAAACGCTTGTCATTATCTGTGGTATCTTCAATAACTAATCGGTCAATAACAATTTCAATATCATGGTTTTTATACCGGTCAAGTTTCATGCCCTTGGTTAAATCAATAATTTCACCATCAGTTCTTACCTTTACAAACCCTTGTTTAGCAATTTGTTCGAACAATTCTCTATAATGTCCTTTTCGCGACCGCACAACAGGCGCTAAAATATTGATGCGTTTTCCTTTAAAATCACTAATTATAAGTTCTTTTATTAAAGCATCACTGTAGCTCACCATCTTTTCTCCTGTATTATAACTATAGGCATCGGATGCTCTTGCAAATAATAAACGTAAAAAGTCATAAATTTCAGTGATAGTGCCTACAGTTGAACGTGGAGATTTACTAGTGGTTTTTTGTTCAATAGCGATAACAGGCGACAAGCCATCAATTTTATCAACATCTGGTCGTTCTAATCCACCTAAAAACTGTCGGGCATAAGCTGAAAAGGTCTCAATATATCGCCTTTGTCCTTCAGCATAAATAGTATCAAATGCCAATGAAGATTTCCCGCTACCTGATAAACCCGTAATAACTACAAGTTTTTCTCTTGGAATAGAAACGTCTATATTTTTAAGGTTATGCACTCTGGCGCCTTTAACCTCAATATATTCTTCAATTTGGCTCATAAATTTGCAAAAGTGCAAAGATACAATTTTAGTTGCTAAATTTTTGTTAAGCAAATCTATCATTTTATATATTTCAAATAAAAATGCTCTGAAAAAACAGAGCATTTCATAAAGAATAAATAAAGGTAGACTTAATTTTTTAGTTTTGAAATTTCACCAGAATCTAATGCTTTTGTATAGTTAGCTTTTACTTCTTTTAGGTGACCAAAGAATTTTTGACCGTTCATCCTTTCTAAATACACATAGGTATCTCCATTTTCATTAAATTCAACTTTTTTAATAACTGCATGATTACCTTCAACAATATTGTAGCTAGCTAAACCACCTTTTTTTACAATAAAATTTAATTTAGGGAAGAAAATATACTTGTATCCGTTAGCATCCGTTTTGTTAATAATTAATACATCACCAACTTGTGGGTCAATATTACTTAAGGTCGCATTGTTGTTAGCAAATGTAAGGCTCAACATAAAAAACAATAAGTAGCATACTTTTTTCATAGGATAATTTTTAATGGTTCATACACTAAGATATGATATTGTAATAAAATGACCTATTACTTTAAGACACATTAACTTTTTATCATTTTTTAATACTTTTTATGTATACCCCTAATTTTTTAAGTCCTTTTGTGTATGAAGTTATATTTAATTATTTTATTTCTGTTTACTATGTAGGGTTTATGTCAATTATTTTACAAAAAAATTCATGAATACCGTCATTAAATAGGGGTTCTAATTTTCTTATAAAAAGTATATTATTAACAATTATTTAAGACTTTCATTTTAGAATTATTTTTTTGAAATATTAGAACACCTTATCTTAAAAGTTTAATTATTATCTTAAATTTATTTAGAAATATTAAAATCAAAAAAATGAAATTATTAGGAATAGGTTCTCGAATTAATCATCCCGAATTTGGAAAAGGGGTTGTTACCAATGTGTCATCTAAACATTATTGGGTGACTTTTATTGATAGTGGATTAGAAACTATTGATATTGACGCCCAAATAGAAATTATTGAAGCTATGGAAGATGATGTGGACACGGTTAGCTTTTTTGATGTTGAAAGTAGTTTAAAAGAAATATTAAAAAAGTGGAGTGATGTTTCAGAAATTGTTCCAATTGCAGATAAATATAAAGGAGGTAAACTCATTTTAGAACCTGGTGATACCAGTTTAAAAGCCTATGAGCTGCCAATTGATACTTTTTTCCATAAGATAACTATGGTTAGAGACCGATTGAGAGTTATGGAACAGCGCATTAATGCAAGTGATTTAGATGAACAAGGGAAAATTGATTTACAACAATACATTACCAGAATATATGGCAGCTTAACAAGCTTTAATGTTTTGTTTAAATCAAAGAATCAGCAATTTGTAGGTCAAAAAACGAGTTAGAAATAGGAATGTAATTACAATATTACTGGTTATACTTTATGCCTTTAATATTTGTTATTTCAATTCCTAAAAACAAAATATTATGGTAGGTGGGTAGTTTGGCGCCACTTTCTGTGATTGTCCAATGAGACCATGAAGATTCCAGACCTTGAATAGGTAGGATAGAAGTCCACATTTTAAAGCTTTTTGGCATACCATTCTCTTCAAAGGACCATAAATAGGAATCGCCTGGAGTCGTGCCACCTTTTGTGTAAGTTATTAATAAATGCTCTTCCCCATTTTTTAATTCAACCAATCGCCTTTCTGTGCCATTATCAAAGATTTTATAAGGAGCAACCAACCAAAAGGAATCATTATTAAAATAGGAGAGAGCTTTATTAGTAAGTTCTTCTCCCATCTCGCCTTCAACCTTAAAACCATGAATATAGGCTTTATTTAAAGATTGGTCATTTAAGTACAGATCTACTTTATATTCTTTCCAAAAAACTGAACAGCTGTTTTTTGATTTTTCCCATTTATAGTGATGTAAATTTTTAAAAGTCCATTCTATATAGTCTGTATTTTTATAGGCTTCAAAATCCAAAGCATTAAGCATTTTGTGCGCTAAGTTATCTGCTTTAGGGCCTTCCTTTCCTTGCGGTAAGTCTTCATTATACTTAAAAAACATAAAAGCAAAAAACAGAATACTAGGCAATGTTAAGAACACAATGACTCCAGTAATTATTTTAAATGTTTTTTTAGTTTTCATTAATGAGGTTAGCAGTAATTAGTTAGGTAATGTTCTAAAAATCAATACTAAATTATTAAATTGAATTGACTCAGAAGAAAATTAAAACTAAAAACCGACAGCCGTATCATCACCTCGACGATCTGCACCACCTTCTAACTTTTTATCGATTAAAAGCATGATGCCATCAACTTTTCCAATGACAGGCGAATCTTTTTCATTAATTGAATAACCCTTATTTTGAAGTGAAATAATCAAATTTTCATCAAATGAATTTGGTTCCATTTGAATCACATCTGGTAGCCATTGATGATGAAATCTGGGTGCATCTACGGCTTCTTGCATAGTCATTTTAAACTCATGAACATTTAAAATAGTTTGTAATACAGAGGTTATAATTGTAGAACCGCCAGGTGTTCCTACAGNCATGAATAATTTCCCATTTTTTTCAACAATAGTTGGGGTCATTGAACTTAACATACGTTTTTCAGNAGCAATACTATTTGCTTCAGCTCCTATGAGTCCAAACATGTTTGGAACACCGGGCTTACTGCTAAAATCGTCCATTTCATTATTTAAGAAAAAACCCAGTTCTGAACAATATAACTTTGATCCATAGGCACCATTTAATGTTGTTGTTGCAGAAATAGCATTTCCAAACTGGTCAATAATTGAATAATGTGTGGTTTCGTTACTTTCAACAACCTGAATGTTGCCATGTGAAACCTTTGCAGATGGTGTAGCATGGTTAAAGGAAAAATCGAGCATTCTTGATTCTAAGTAGGTACTACCAATAAGTTTATCTGTTGGAATGGAAACAAAATCAGGATCTCCCAAATAATAACTTCTATCTGCATAAGCACGTCTTTCTGCTTCAGTAATAACCTGAATGGTTTTTACAGAATTATGGCCATATTTATCCAGATCAAAAGGTTCAATCATTTTCATGATTTGTGCTAAGCAAACACCACCACTTGAAGGAGGAGACATGGAGATGATTTTTAAATCATCATAAGTAAAAGTAATTGGTGTTCGCCACTGCGCCTCGTATTTTGCCAAATCTTCCTCTGTAATAATGCCTCCATTATCTTGTATAAATTTCACTAATATTTTAGCTGTTTCACCTTTGTAAAATTCATCACGACCATTTTGCATAATACGTTCTAAAGTCTTGGCAAGTGAAACAAATTTAATGGTATCATTGGCTTTCCAATGCTTGTCAAAAACAATAGAATCTTTATTTGCTTTTGCAAAAAATGGCTGATAATGTTTAATCCGTTCTTCTTGCTTTGGAGTAACTACAACACCTTTATAAGCTAATTCAATGACAAGTTTGAGAATGTCTTCAATGGGTAGTGACCCCAGTTTTTTATGAACTTCAAAAACACCTGCTATCGTTCCAGGAATCCCAACAGCCATGGCGCCAAGGGTGCTTTTTTCAGGGATCACATTTCCATCTTCATCTAAAAACATATTCTTTGTTGAGGCTAGCGGGGCTTTTTCTCTATAGTCTATAGCTCCAATTTCGCCATTAGATTTTCTATAAACCATAAAACCACCGCCGCCAAGATTACCAGCATATGGATAAGCAACTGCCAAAGCTAATTCTGTTGCTACCATGGCATCAAAAGCATTGCCGCCTTTTTTTAAAATAGCAACCCCAATTTTTGAGGCTTCCTCACGTGCAGAAACTACCATGCCATTATTTGATATGAGACCTCTTTTAGAGGTCGTAACACTCGTTTTTTCTTCAGTATTTTTGCAGGAAAAAATAGTAAGTAATATTAAAGTGTAAAAAATAAATCTTTTCATTTTGTGTAAAATAAATTATTTAACTCATTCAATTTCAGATTTGAAAACAGCACTAATTCATCAAAAAAAACACTGAATTCATTTTCAAAATCTAAATAAAATGCTTCAAGTTCATGGACAGCTTCGTTCATGTTTGATCTGTTTTTTGTGCGCCTATTCATGCCTTCTAAAGCCTTTGAAATACCTTCAAGAGAGGCATAACTTACTAACCAATTATCGTTCATCATGTAAGGCATCATTTTTTGTACACGCAAAGGTAATATATGGTAGTTTTCTTCTAAAGAATCATAAAATGTTTCAACATATTCAGGCAATAAGACATTACTATATCTGTCCCAGTTTTTTGCTAAAAAATGATCATAGAGCATATCTACAATGATACCAGAATAATGACTATATTTTGAGTGCAATCGTTTGGTGCTCTTTCTTACCGTTTTATGGGTATCTGTATAAGTATCAATATGCCGGTGCAACAATATACCAATTTGGATTTCAACAGGATATTTTTTATAATCTTTACCTTTAATTCCATCGGCCATAAAATTTCCAATAGTAACAAGATCATTGTCACCAGAAAGATAGATATGTGCTAAGTAATTCATTGTGGTAATTTACAAATTCAAAAGGAAGATAAGTATTTTAACTTTAAAATTATTCCGTTAAACATTTTTTAGGATTTAATAAAATGCAAGCTAAAAAAAATATGTAGGTTTGTTAAAAATTCAATTAAAAATGACATTAATAAAATCAATTTCTGGAATTAGAGGAACTATTGGAGGACAGGTTGGCGATAATTTAACCCCAATTGATGCTGTTAAATTTGCATCGGCCTATGGTGTATGGATTAAACAACAAAGAAATAAAGAGCATTATAAAGTTGTTGTTGGAAGAGATGCTCGTATTTCAGGAGCCATGATTCAGAATTTAGTAATGAATACGTTGGTTGGATTGGGAATTCATGTGGTAGATTTAGGGCTGAGTACAACTCCAACTGTTGAATTAGCGGTGCCAATGGAGCATGCAGATGGGGGTATTATCCTTACTGCCAGTCATAATCCAAAACAGTGGAATGCTTTAAAACTTTTAAATTCAAAAGGTGAGTTTCTTGACGGGGAAGAAGGTGCGAAAATTTTAGAAATTGCTGAAAGTGATCAAATGTCATTTGCAGATGTTGATAGTTTGGGGAAAATTACTAAAAACAAAGCTTATATTGATTTACATATTATTGAAGTATTAGACTTAGACCTTGTCAATGTGAAAGCCATTGAGGATGCCAGATTTAAAGTAGTGGTTGATGGTGTCAATTCAACAGGAGGTATAGCCATTCCATTACTTTTAGAAAGATTAGGCGTTCATGTTGTTAAATTGTATTGTGAACCAAATGGAGAATTTCCTCATAATCCGGAACCACTTAAAGAACACTTAACTGATTTATCTGAAAGAGTGGTGAAAGAAGGTGCTGATTTTGGTATTGTGGTAGACCCCGATGTAGACAGACTTGCCTTTATGGATGAAAATGGAGAGATGTTTGGTGAAGAATATACTTTAGTGGCTTGTGCTGATTATGTGTTAAGCAGAACTCCTGGAAATACGGTTAGTAATATGAGTTCTACAAGAGCTTTACGTGATGTCACTGAGAAATATGGTGGAACCTATGAAGCCAGTGCGGTAGGAGAGGTGAACGTTGTTAAATTAATGAAGAAAAACAAAGTGGTTATAGGTGGTGAAGGTAATGGTGGCATTATTTATCCTGAATCTCACTATGGAAGAGATGCCCTTGTTGGAGTCGCCCTGTTTTTAAGTTTACTGGCGGATAAACAAATAAGTGTCAGTGCACTTCGTAAAACGTATCCAAATTACTTTATGAGTAAAAAGAAAATTGAATTGACTCCAGGTCTTGANGTAGACGGTATTTTAAAAGAAATAGAAACCCGTTATCACAATGAACAATTAACTACTGTTGATGGCGTAAAAATTGATTTTTCTGAAAGCTGGGTGCATTTACGTAAAAGTAATACAGAACCAATTATTAGAATATATACCGAAGCTAAATCTCAATTAGAAGCAGATACTTTGGCTGATAAATTTATTGAAGAAATAGGCGCTATTGCTAAGAGTTAAATATAATTAAACTAATTAATAAGGAGCGTTATTGGCGTGTTTCCAGCGCTTATGGGTCCATAAATAAAATTCAGGGGCCTCTAATATTTCTTCTTCAACATGCTTTAAATAGGTGTCTGTAATTTTAAAATCTTCCATGTTTTTGGAATCTTTTATAATATCCATAATGGTAGCTTCATAATAACCGCGTTTTATTTTTTTGACTTTCAAAAATAACGTGGCCATCTCTAAGCGTTTTGCCAGTATTTCAGCGCCAACATGCACCGGTACTTTTACACCCATAAAATATTGCCAATGCACGGCTCTATCAAGTTTTGGTGACTGATCAAAGACAAAACCATTTAAGGTTAATTGATTATTTTGTTTGGCTTGAATAAGTGTAGGGAACGTTTCCTTTGTTGTTATTAAGTAGCTCTTGTATTTGGCTCGTATGCGTTTTACTAAGGCATCAAAATATTTATTACTCAATTGCTTATAAACAGCATACCCCATGTGATTAACATGCTTTTGTAAAATAAAAACCCATTCCCAACTGGCATAATGTCCCATAAACAGTACAATACTTTTGTTTTCCTTTTCAAGCTTGTGAACTGCTTCAACATTTTTGAAAACATAGCGTTTTTTCATTTCAGCTTCAGATATCGTGATGGATTTTATGGACTCTAAAAGCATATCACATAAATGGTGGTAGAATTTTTTTCTTATAATTTTAATTTCATCATCGGTTTTGTCAGGAAAAGCAAGGTGTAAATTAGCGCTGACTACTTTCTTCCGGTATCCAATAACATGATAGATTAAGATATAAACTAAATCAGATATTATGTACAATACTCTAAAAGGCAATATAGAAATAAGCCATAAAAAAGGATAAAGCACAATGTAAGCTAGAAATTGCATTATTTAATTTTAAATTTGCAGCAACAAATATAGAACATAAATTATTTAAACTTTTATTCCATATGGGCAAATTAGATTTAGTAACCATTATTATTATCGCAGCCAATGTGATTATTTCATATAAGGGATTCGGTGATTTTGGATTTTTTGAAAAATATAAATTTAATGTGGGCGCTTTAAGAAGAGGAGAGCAGTTCCGTCTATTTAGTTCAGGCTTTTTGCATGTTGATAATGCCCATTTATTTTTCAATATGTTTTCATTATACTTCTTTGCGGATATTGTTATTCATGATTTGGGGATTTATAGTTTTTTAATAATCTATACAGGCAGTTTATTATTAGGTAATTTATTGTCATTATACTTCCACAAAGAGGAGTATCATTATAGTGCTGTGGGAGCCAGTGGAGCCGTAATGGGAGTCATTTATTCTGCTATTTTATTACAGCCTGGAATGAGTTTATATATTTTTTTAATTCCTATTCCTATACCGGCTTATCTATTTGGAATAGGGTATTTGTTATATTCCATTTATGGAATGAAAAACAGCGTGGGTAATATTGGTCATGATGCCCATTTTGGCGGTGCCATTGGTGGTTATGTTATCACGCTGATATTGGCGTCTTGGTTATTTGAAGAAAACTTGCTGATGATTGGCTTGCTGGCCATTCCAATTGTTTTGCTTTTTATTTTGAAAAAGATGGGTAAAATGTAAGCTGCATTTTATAAGCTCTATGTTTTTAGTGTTTTTATGAAATAAAATATATTATGGCATAGCTATTGACCTTATTTAAAGAATAAACATTAAAATAGATAATTAAAATATTGATATTCAGTATTTTATTTAAATAAAAAATAAGTATAAATAATCGCCATATGTATTAAAATGACATATTGGCTTAAAAAGATATATGAAGAAATCTAATTTTATAAGTCTTGACAGTTTGTCATTTCAGGAGTTTGATGAAAATTCTGAATTGATCCCCTTAATGACCCCTGAAGACGAAGAAGAAATCAATAATGAAGTTTTGCCCGAAATCTTACCAATTTTACCTTTAAGAAATACGGTATTGTTTCCTGGTGTGGTAATACCTATAACGGCTGGAAGAGATAAGTCCATAAAACTTATCAATGATGCCAATAAAGGAAATAAGGTCATTGGTGTAGTGGCTCAAAAAGATGAATCGGTTGAAGACCCTACAGCAAAAGATATTCACGGAACCGGAACTGTTGCCAGAATTTTGCGTGTTCTAAAAATGCCTGATGGTAATGTTACCGTTATCATTCAAGGTAAGAAAAGGTTTAAAGTAGCCGAAATTATTACAGAAGAACCTTATATGAATGCGACTATAAGGGAAATTCCAGAAGCCAGACCGGCTATAAGTAATAAGGAATTTATTGCTATTATTGATTCTATAAAAGATTTAGCACTTCAAATTATTAAGGATAGTCCAAATATACCAAGTGAGGCGTCCTTCGCCATTAAAAATATTGAAAGCACCTCATTTTTAGTGAACTTCGTATCATCAAACATGAATCTTTCTGTGGCTGAAAAACAAAGTTTATTAGAAATAAATGACCTAAAAAAACGTGCCTTAGAAACTCTAAAGTATATGAATGTTGAGTTTCAGAAACTCGCGCTTAAAAATGATATTCAGTCTAAGGTTCAAATGGATATGAGCCAGCAGCAACGGGAATATTTTTTGCATCAACAAATGAAAACCATTCAGGAAGAATTGGGCGGCGTGAGCCATGATGAGGAGATTGATGAAATGCGTTTAAGAGCTAAAAGCAAACTCTGGGATGAAAAAGTGGCGAGTCATTTTGAAAAAGAACTGGCAAAAATGCAACGGATGAATCCGCAGGTTGCAGAATACTCCATTCAGAGAAATTATTTAGACTTGTTTTTAGATTTACCTTGGAATGAATTTAGTAAAGATAAGTTTGATTTAAAACGTGCCCGTAAAATTCTTGATAGAGATCATTTTGGTCTAGAAGATGTGAAACGCAGAATTATAGAACATTTGGCGGTTTTAAAACTTAGAAATGACATGAAGTCTCCTATTTTATGTCTATACGGTCCTCCTGGAGTTGGTAAAACATCACTGGGTAAGTCTATTGCCGAAGCATTGGGAAGAGAGTATGTGCGTATTTCTTTAGGTGGATTGCGCGATGAAGCAGAAATAAGAGGGCATAGAAAGACATATATTGGTGCCATGCCAGGTCGAATTGTTCAAAGTTTAAAAAAGGCTGGTAAATCGAATCCGGTTTTCGTTTTAGATGAAATAGATAAATTATCAAATTCAAATCAGGGGGATCCCTCCTCTGCGATGTTGGAGGTTCTGGATCCCGAACAGAATAATGATTTTTATGACAATTTTCTGGAAGTGGGATATGATTTATCTAAAGTCATGTTTATTGCTACCTGTAACAGCTTGTCAACCATTCAACCTGCCTTACTTGACAGGATGGAAATTATCAATGTAACGGGTTATACCATTGAGGAAAAGGTTGAAATTGCAAAACGTCATTTACTTCCTAAACAATTAAAAGAGCATGGTTTAACAGAGGAACATTTAAAAATAGCAAAACCACAATTGGAAAAAATTGTTGAAGGCTATACCCGTGAATCAGGAGTTCGAAGCCTTGAAAAGCAAATTGCTAAAATGGTAAGATATGCTGCTAAAAATATTGCGATGGAAGAGCCTTATAATGTCAAAATATCAAATGAAGATATCATTGAAGTTTTAGGTGGCCCGAAATTGGAGCGTGATAAGTATGAAAACAATAATGTAGCTGGTGTTGTAACCGGTTTGGCATGGACCCGTGTAGGTGGAGATATTTTATTTATAGAATCCATATTATCCAAAGGAAAAGGTAATTTGACGATTACGGGTAATCTTGGAACCGTTATGAAAGAATCTGCTACCATTGCCATGGAATATATAAAATCAAACGCTGAAGAATTTGGAATCAATCCTGCAGTATTTGATTCCTATAATGTACACATACATGTGCCGGAAGGAGCCACGCCAAAAGATGGCCCTAGTGCTGGCGTCACCATGCTAACCTCATTGGTATCTTTGTTTACTCAAAGAAAAGTTAAAAAAAGTTTAGCCATGACCGGTGAAATCACCCTGCGTGGAAAAGTACTACCCGTCGGCGGTATCAAAGAAAAGATTTTAGCTGCAAAAAGAGCAAGAATTAAAGAAATTTTGCTTTGTGAAGACAACAGAAGAGATATAGAAGAAATTAAACCAGAATATCTTAAAGGGTTGACATTTCACTATGTAACAGATATGAGTGATGTTATAAGATTAGCAATAACCAATCAAAAGGTTCAAAACGCCAAGACTTTATAAAATTTAAACCTCGATTTAGTTCGGGGTTTTTTATTATTTAAAATATTTCATTGCTACATTCGTTCTAAGATAGATTTAGTTACTTTGTACTTTATATGTTAAAGAAAATATTCCCCTTTTTTTGTTTACTTGTTAGTATGGTTGCCAAAGCACAGGTGGGTGGGGAATCGACCTATCAATTTTTGAATCTGATGTCATCACCTCGACAAGCAGCACTGGGTGGTAAAGTGATAACTAATGTAGATTATGATGTTGCACAAGGTCTTTATAACCCAGCAACAATAAATGTTGAAATGGATAATCAGTTGGCCTTAAATTATTCAAGTTATTTAGGAGGAATTAGCTATGGTACTGCATCATATGCATATACTATTGATAGACGCACCCAGACTTTTCATGTTGGTATGACCTATATTAATTATGGTTCCTTTGATGGTTATGATGAAAATGGAAACTCTACAGGGGCATTTACAGGTAATGAGGCGGCTTTATCTGTTGGATATGCTTTACAATTGGGTTATAGTGATTTTTATTTCGGGACCAATGTTAAATTAATTACTTCAAAATTAGAGCAATACAATTCTATTGGTGTCGCTACAGATTTAGGGTTGCTTTATATTAATGAAGACTTAGATTTTCATGCGGCATTGGTGGTTAGAAATTTTGGAACTCAAATCACCACCTATGCCGGATTGCATGAGTCTTTGCCTTTTGAGGTGGCTTTTGGGATGTCTCAGAGCCTAGAAAATGTGCCCATACGTTGGCATATTACCCTTGAAAATTTACAAAAATGGCCAATAGCAGTATCAAACCCAGCAAGGGTTACTACAGATTTATCTGGGAACCAGACGGAAGAAAAAATCGGTTTTTTGGGTAATGTTATTAGACATACCATTATTGGAGCAGAAATATTTCCAGAAGGGGGATTTAATATACGTTTGGGCTATAATTTTAGACGAGCTGAAGAATTACGGATTGTAGATCAGAGAAATTTTTCAGGATTATCGGCAGGCTTTTCAATTAAATTTAATAAAATGCGATTTAGTTATACGCATGCAAAATACACCAGTGCAGCAAATTCAAACTTTTTTGGATTGCAAATAGATTTACAATAGTCATGAATCAACAGAAAATAATAATTGCTATAGATGGTTTTTCTTCAACAGGAAAGAGTACGGTAGCTAAACAAATAGCCAAACACCTGAGTTACGTTTATATAGATTCTGGTGCGATGTATAGAGCAGTTACTTATTTTGCCATGACTCATGGATTTATTGATAAAGAAAAATTTAATATAGAGGGACTAATTTCGAATCTTAAAAACATCAATATAAGTTTTAAGTTCAATAAGAACTTAGGATTTTCAGAGGTCTATTTAAATGGAGAAAATATAGAAAAACAAATCAGAACCTTAGAAGTTTCAAATTTTGTGAGTCAAGTCTCTGCAGTGCCTGAGGTAAGAAAACAATTAGTTTTGCAACAGCAAAAAATGGGAATGGATAAGGGAATTGTGATGGATGGCAGAGATATTGGAACTGTGGTTTTTCCAAATGCTGAACTAAAACTTTTTATGACCGCTTCACCAGAAACAAGGGCTACCAGAAGATATAATGAGCTAAAAGTAAAAGGCGATGATGTTACTTATGAAGATGTTTTAAAAAATGTTCAAGAACGAGATCATTTAGATACAACTCGAGAAGATTCGCCGTTGTATAAGTCCGATGATGCCATAGAAATAGATAATTCAAAAATGTCTTTGGATGAACAATTTACAAGCATTTTGAAATTAGTCAATTTGGTTTTGGAAAATATTGAATAAAATTTCGTCATTGCGAACGCAGTGAAGCAATCTGTTTGTTTTGATCTCTTTTCATGAGATTACTTCAGTCATACTTTCTTCGTAATGACGCAAAAAAAAAACGAACCGTTAACTTAATAAAGATTCGTTCTAAAATA
>BS_KBA_SWE02_21mDRAFT_10000047_pt1 | contig 37752 bp, 31 predicted proteins | sample BalSeasSWE02_21m_FD_9196 | JGI IMG/M metagenome (IMG submission 9196)
TCTTTTAAGAATCAAAACCTACATCTCCCAAGATCAATAAATCATAGTCTTTGAACCTGCAATTGAAACCCTAGCTCGAATTTATCCCTTGACCGGAGAAGAGATTATGAGGGTGGAGAGTAGAGATTCCAAGCGTTTAAATTAAAAAAAATACCTGGGGGCCTAATACCTTTATAAAACAAAAAAGTAATTAAAATTAGAGAATTATTACCATTGGAATCCTATAAAAAAGAGGTTTTGATCAAGGGCTATTTAAATCCCTACCCAGAAAGTTATATATTATGTATAATATATGTTAATATGATCGATGAAAACAATCTTGAATTTGAGCAGGTTCAGCGCAAGCCTTTGAAGGAGGAAATTTTCGAAATTCTCCATAAACGTATCATCGCGGGCAAATATGCGCCAGGCGATTGGTTGCGCCAGGAGGAAATATCATCGCAGTTGGGTGTTAGCCAGACACCAGTTCGAGAAGCCCTTGATCTATTGGTATCGAACGGACTGGCGGAGCGTGAACCTTTCCGTGGTGTTCGGGTCATGCAATTATCTGCGGAAGAGATCGCTGAATCGCATGGGATGCGGTTATTTCTGGAGTGTTCAGCCGCAAGCAGTGCAGCCGGCAGAATAACGGATGAAGAGCTGGAGAAACTCATCAATATTGTTGAGCAAACCAAGAATTTAGTGACTCTAAATGATATGTCAACCCAACGGCACTTAAATCATGAATTTCATCTGGGTATTGTTGAAGCAAGTGGCAATTCCTTATTAACCAGGCTATATAGCATGGTGATCAATTCGTTCCCGGATTGGATGTTATATGAATATATGTTCCGCCATCCGGAATTATTGGAAGAGAGTTTGCTTCGGGAATACCAAGAGCACATGGCAATTGTTGATGCCCTGGCTGCCCATGATAAGTCAAGATCCGCACAAGTTACACTAATTCACATACAAAATTTAGGAAGTGAATTGGTGAGTTATCTTGGAATCCCTGCAGAGTTGTTGAAAGCCAAGGGAATACAATTTTCAAAGAAATAACCGTTGTATCAGATTTATATTTTAATTTTTCACAGGAGAAAAAATGTCAACAGAACTTTTTAAGAATATGGCTCAAAGCATTATTGATGGGGATTCAGATGTCGCAGTGGAACTGGCCAATCAAGCTGTGGCAGAGAACATTGATCCGATTCAGGCTATCACGGATGGTTTTGTGGTAGGCGTTAACACAGTCGGTGAAGCTTTTGCAAATGGGGATGCTTTCCTGCCTGAACTGGTAATGGCTGGTGAGGCCATGAAAGCGGCTGTCACTGCATTGGAACCAGAGATGGCAAAACGTGGCACTTCCCGTAAAATGCTGGGAAAAATTGTGTTAGCAACTGTTGAAGGCGATATCCACGAGATCGGAAAATCACTGGTAGGGACCATGCTTTCCGCATCAGGATTCCAGGTTTTTGATATGGGCGTAGATGTTTCCTCAGCCAGGATCATTGAGAAAGTTAAAGAAGTTGATGCAGATATCGTTGCCATGAGTGCGTTATTGACGACTACCATGGTGAAGCAGAAGGAAGTTATTGATATGCTGGATAAAGAAGGATTGCGCCGCAAGGTAAAGGTTATGGTTGGCGGGGCTCCAGTTACTCGTGATTGGGTTCAAAGAATTGAAGCGGATGGTTACTCGGAAGATGCGATCGGGGCTGTAAATGTTGCCAAAAATTTGATGGGAATTTAGAAATACTAGAGGTAATCAGTGTCCAAAAAAATTAAATCCATAACAAACCCCAAACTTCACCTGGATGTACTGACCCCGGAAGAAGTACATAAAATCCATGATGCAACATTGAATATTATTGAAAATGTTGGTATCCGGTTTCCATCAGCCCGGGCTTTGGATATCTGGGAAGCCAATGGAGCAATGGTCGATCGTGAGAGTATGATCGTTAAAGCAAAGCCTCAATTGATCGAAGCGGCAATTAAAAATGCTCCGCCCAAATATAAATTATGTGCCCGTGATCCCCAGCAGGATCTGCCACTGGATGGTAACCATGTATTTGTTGGAACGGATGGCTGCGGTGTTGAGATAATAGATATTCATACAGGTGAAAGACGCACGTCCTGTTTACAGGATGTAGGAGAAGTCGCTCGAGTTGCAGATGCTACCGAAGAAGTCGGATTCCATTGGGTGTCATTATCAGCCCAGGATACTCCGGTGGAAACTCGCGGTTTGCATGAAATAAAAGCAATCTGGGAAAATTCAACCAAGCATCTGCAAACTGAAAGCATCTACAACGAACGTGAAGCCCGCGTGGCCATCGAGATGGCTGCTCTGATCGCTGGCGGCAAAGAACAGCTGCGGAAACGCCCGGTTCTTTCTCTAATGCAGTGTACAGCACCACCGCTTGGACATGATGGTGGTAGCCTGGATGCTGCACTTGTTGCGGCAGAAGCGGGAATTCCCACTGGGTTTATGACCATGTCGGCAGCTCTCACCACAGGACCTGCCACCATGGCAGGTGTTTTGGCTGTAGGTAATGCCGAGGTGATCGCGGCTACAGCATTAATTCAATTGGCTTTCCCGGGTGCTCCTGTTTTTTACGCTGCAGCACAAACTGCATCTGATCTTCGAAATGGTGCCTATACCGGAGGCGGACCAGAAGACTTTTTGTTTGGTGCAGCTACGAATGTCTTATCGGATTTTTACGATATTCCGTTATCCATGGGTTCTTTTGCCACAGGAGCGAAGGATTCTAACTGGCAGGCAGGCATAGAAAATAGCCTGTCAACTTTCATGGCCTGTGTATCCATGTCGGACATGCTGTTGGGGTTGGGATTTTTACATGGCAGCCGGATCTGGTCTTATGCACAGATGATGATGGATGCAGAGATCTTTTCCATTGTCCATAAAACCATGCAGGGAATTGTGGTTAACGATGAAACCCTGGCTTTGGATACGATCGCTGCTGTTGGACCTGGAGGAAACTTCCTCTCACAAAAACATACCCTGAAACATATGCGAGATGTATTCTTGCCGGAATTCATGGATCGCAGACCCTATAATGTCTGGGAAGAAAAGAAAGATGACGCCCGGGATTGGGCGCTTGATAAAGCCCGAAATATTCTGGCTACCCACCAACCAGATCCATTGGATGAAAAACTATCCAAAGAGCTGGCAAAACTGATCGCTGCTGAGGAAAAGTGAGCCATTTATGCAACCCAGATTAGAACTACTCTCCCAGGGTTTGGTCGATAGAATCATCGATGAAGCCTTTCAACTTATGCTTAAGCCAGGTATCAAAGTGCAATCCGAGGAAGCTCGAGCCCTGCTTGCTGAAGCTGGTGCACGCGTGGATGCAAATAGCGAAATAGTCAGGATCCCTGAAATGGTCGCCCGCAAAGCACTTGAAACAACTCCACACACTTTCAACCTTTTTGATCGAAAAGGAAATCCCACTGTTTTCTATGGTGGGGATGCAGTCCATTTTGATCCGGGTTCATCCGGTGTCCATGTTCTTGATCCGGATACTTTGGAGCATAAGCCGTCTTATGCGGCTGACCTGGCAAGACTTGTTAAAGTAACAGAAATGTTGCCACAGTATGATGCTCAATCCACGGCGGTGGTCTGTAATGAGATTCCAAAGGCTGTGGGTGATCTTTACAGGTTATATGTGGTGTTGATGTTTTCAACCAAACCTATCATAACGGGATCATTTTCGATCAAAACATTACAATCCATGATCGATATGCTGACAATTTTTGCTGGCAGCCGCTCAGCATTGGCTGAAAAACCACAAGCGGTGTTTGATGTTTGCCCCTCACCTCCATTGATTTGGAGTGAATTTGGCTCACAAAATTTGATCGAATTAGCCCGGGCAGGTGTCCCTGCCCAAATGGTATCCATGCCATTGGCAGGTGCTGCAGCTCCTGTTACTTTGCTAGGTTCTGTAACTCAACATGCAGCAGAATCCATCAGTGGGATCACAATTCACCAGCTTGCCAAAGCAGGTTCTCCCATTGTTTGGGGTGGAGCACCAGCAATCTTTGATATGCGTAAGGGTACAACCCCAATGGGTGCAATTGAGACTGCCATGATCGATGCATCTTATGCCCAGGTGGGAAAGTCTCTCGGGCTGCCGACCCATACCTACCTGTGTGCCAGTGACAGCAAGATCGTTGATGCCCAGGCAGGTATGGAAAGTGGAATTACTGCCATGATCGGAGCGTTGGCAGGCATCAATATGATTTCCGGCGCAGGAATGCTTGATTTTCTGGCATGCCAGAGTGCTGAAAAGTTGGTGGTGGATGCTGAGGGGATTGCCATGGCAAAGCGTATGCTGGCAGGGATGCAGGTGCAAACAGAAAGTCTGGCGACAGCATTGTTCGAGGGGATAAATTTTAAAGGTGATTTTTTGAAACAAAAGATCACCCGCGAATTATTTTCAAAGGAACAATATTTACCTTCAGCAGTTATAGACCGGGATTCAATTCGAGGTTGGCAGGAGTCAGGCTCTAAAGATACCTTTGCCCGGGCCAAAGATCGCACCAATCAACTATTGCGGGAATATCAGCAACCAACCATGGATGAAGGTCAGAAAAAAGAACTTCAATCAATGGTGGAAAAACTTGCCCGTGATGCAGGTATGGACCAACTTCCAGAACTATAATTTGGTGTAAGAAAAACACAATATAGATTTTTTTTGAACAAATTCATGGCTGTCCAAAAAAAGATCATCTTTTTTTTGGACAGCCTTTTAAAAGATGATACAAATTATGAAAATTCTTGAACAATTATTCCGAGCACCTTACGTCAATGCAGAGACTGGGTTCGATATATCTCCAGACGGGAAAAAAATTGCTTTTTCATGGAATATCACAGGATCTTGGGAGTTATATGAAGCTCATCTGGATGGAACAGGCAAACCGGATTGTAAGACTACCGGACCTGGAGGTAAATTTTCACCAAGATATTCTCCAGATGGGCTTAGGATAGCTTACGCGCTGGATTTTAATGGTAGCGAGAGAATTGATTTGGTCCAACAAACACAAATCGATCTTACTCCATCCATTGCTTTTCCCCTCCACCCGAATTTTGACTGGTCACCGGATGGAAATGAAATAGCCTATCTTTCTATTGAACCGGATGGCTATGGGGTTTATGTTCTCTCAATAATTGAAAAATCCAACCGGAAGATATGTGTTTTTGACCAACCATTAAGAGATATATGCTGGTCACCTGGTGGGAAATTCCTGGCTATTGAGGAGGAATCTGCAGGTTCTGATTCTTCCATCATTTTGGTTTCGATGGATAGTGGAGAAAAAAGCAGTATCACCCTGGACGGGAAGGTAATTAATGCAAAGAATCCCTCCTGGTCGCCTGATGGTTCAGAGTTAGCTTTCAGTTGTGATCAAAAAGGATTTTTTGATATCGGAATATTTAATATTTCATCCGGAGATATTAGATGGTTGACGGAAGAAAAGGCTGAAAAAACTCACCCGACCTGGTCCCCTGATGGTAAAAAGATTGCGTATATACATTCGGTAGGTAGTATTGCAAAGTTAAACCTTTTAATACTTGGGGATGAAACCCCTGCAAGTTATTCTGTGCTTAATGGTGTTTATTATTTACCCGCATTTACACCGGATGGAAATAATATAGTTGTTACTTTTGAAAATCCCCGGCATCCACCAGATTTATGGCTATTTTCATTATTGGATGAAAAATTTACCCAACTTACGGATTCAATGCCTGAGACATTGAAAGATTTTAAATTTGTTATGCCTGAAGAGATTCACTACCCTGGATTGGATGGAGAGGATGTCCCTGCTTTATTGTATCGTCCACACAAGAATCTAAAAGATATTGAGAAGAATAGACCGGCGATCGTGAACATCCATGGAGGACCAGATTGGTTTTACCAAATGATCTGGAATCCGTTTATGTCTTATCTGGCTAATAAGGGATGGACGGTATTGGCGCCTAATTATCGCGGCTCAATCGGATATGGGCGTGAGTGGCAGATAGCCAGCCGCTACAAGATGGGACAGGTGGATACTGACGATATTATCGCTGGAGCAGAATATTTGATAAGGGAAAAGTTATCTCATCCAGCTCGAATAATTGTGACGGGCCGCAGCCATGGAGGTTACTTGACCATGATGTGTCTCACCAAACGACCTGACCTATGGGCCGGCGGTTCAGCTGTTGTCCCATTTCTAAATCTATTCAGCTCGCATGAAGAATCCAGGCAGGATTTAAAACATTGGAATATCGAGAACTTTGGAGATCCGGTTGAAAACCATGATCGCTGGTTGGAGGGTTCACCTTATTTCTTCTTAGATAAAATTAAAGCTCCTGTTCAGTTAATTGCAAGTGCAAATGATATTCGTTGTCCGGCAAGTGACGCAATAGCCGCACATAAAAAATTAAAAGAACTTTCAATACAAAGTGAACTGATCGTTTTTCCGGATGAAGGACACGAATTATTGAAAATTGAAAATATTGTTGAATCTTACAGAAGTCAGAAGAATTTCTTTAATAGGGTATTGAATGAAAATTAAATGATGTTCTGATCAATCGTAATTGGAGGCAGTATGTTTACCCTGAATTTATTAAACAAAGATGAAGTTGAAGCGATCCATCAGGCTTCCATGAAAGTATTAAGCGAAGTAGGGGTGACGTTGACTCATCCACCAGCGCTTGAACTTTTGTTGGCGGCTGGTGCTAGTGTGAAGAGTAATCGCGTGCTTTTTCCTCCAGAGCTAGTTGAAGCATGCCTTGAAAAATGTCCTGGAAATGTGTCTGTGCGAGGTCGCGGGGGATATGTGAAAACTCTGGGTGATGGAACACTCAATTTTCATAATCTTGGTGGTGCCCGGGATATTTTTGATTATGCAACAGGCAAGCATCGTTTTGCAAATTTACAGGATGTGCGTGATGCAACCCGCTTGTTGGATGCTCTTCCAAATTGTAATACGATCACACCTTTTTTTACACCACAGGATGTGCCAGGGGAGTTGATGTCGTTGGCTATGTACCGCCATGCCATTCCAAATACCACTAAACCATTACAAGGGCCAGGCATTCAATTCGCACCTGAGGCCCGTTACGCAGTCAGGATGGCTGAAGTTCTGGGAGATCCAACAAAAATGTTGACTTTGAGCGTCTCTCCAGTCAGCCCATTAACTATCCCTGAGCATGAGGCGGAAGCGATCATGGAAATAGCCCGTCTAGGGATCGCTTTTGGTGCACTGCCTTGCCCAACCATGGGCACTACAGCGCCATTTTCCATCTCTGGAGCGATCACTCAGCAAAATGCAGAAGTCCTGGCTGCCATCGTATTGGTTCAGTTGGTAAATCCTGGATTGCCTGTGTTCTATTGTGGCCGGCTTGCCATGATGGAACCTCGCACAGGGATATCTGTTTGGGGAGGTTTGGAATTGGGTCTGGCTTCAGCCGGCACCGTCCAGATCGGTCACCGCTATGGCTTACCTGTAAATGTCTATGGTTTCTCAACAAATGCCCATACCCTTGATGTCCAGAATGGGTTTGAACGGGGATTAAATGCAATAATCCCTGGATTGGCCGGCGCAGATGAACTTTCTGGTATCGGAGAGATGGAAGCAGGTGTATCAGGATCTTTCGCNCAAATGGTTATTGATAATGAATTTGCTGCTAATATTCAACGAGCACGCAGGGGATTCAGTGCAAGTGAGGATGCCCTGGCGGTTGAAGTAATTGCTAAAGTAATGGATGGTTCACATAATTTCCTGGGGCAAAAACATACCACACGTTATCTAAAAGAAGGTGAAATATTGTTAACAAAACTTGCCGAGCGTGGTACTTGGGAGAGCTGGGATGATGGTGGCCGCAAAGGTATGGCAGAATATGGCAGAATTTGCCCAGGAAGAAGCGGGAAAGATTTTAAAGGAACACCAGGTTCCGGGATTGGAATTAGCCCAGGAAAAAGAACTGGATATAATTATGCAAGCAGCCAAAAAAGAATTGGTAAAGGAATAATATATGATGAATGAAATTAATACACTAGATAAAGCCAAAGCAATCCATGAAAAAATAATTTCCTGGCGTCGCGATTTCCACATGCATCCTGAGTTGGGATTTAATGAACATCGCACATCCGGAAAAGTGGTTGAAGTTTTGCAAAATTTAGGTCTTAAGGTCAGGAATGGTGTTGGAAAAACTGGCGTGGTGGCTGATATTGGCTCTGGCAGCCCGATGATCGCGATTCGAGCAGATATGGATGCCTTGCCCTTGGAGGAGAAGAATGATGTCAGTTATGCTTCTCAAAACCCAGGCATAATGCATGCCTGTGGACATGATTCTCATACAGCTATGTTGTTGGGTGTGGCGGAATTATTATCGAAAGAGAAGTTTTCGGGAACTGTACGTCTCCTGTTCCAGCCGTCGGAAGAATGCGCTGACGAAGATGGTATTAGTGGAGCACCTCGCATGATCGAGGATGGAGCCATGGAAGGTGTGGATATGGTTTTAGCCTTGCATGTTGGCCCAATGGTTCCTACCGGTCAAATCCAAGTTAATACTGGTCCTATTTCAGGCGGAGTGGATTCCTGGTTTGGTAAGATCATTGGAAGAGGGGGGCATGGTGCTTCCCCGCAGAAGACAATTGATCCTTTTAATATCTGCAGCCATGTTATTATGGCATTAAATGCAATCGTATCCAGGAGATTGGCTCCATTTACACCGGCTGTAGTAAGTATAGGATCTTTAAATGGTGGACACACTGAAAACGTAATCCCGGAACACGTTGAGATCACAGGTACACTTCGATATATGGAAGAAGAAATTCACAAAGAATTGCACCAGGAGATCAGGCGTTCTTTTGAGCTTGCGAAAACCCTGGGAGGAGATTATGAGTTGAAATTTGAGATCGGGGATCCTCCCATGATCAATGCACCACGGGCAGTTGAATTGATCAAGGCAGTTGCAGCTGATCTGATCGGTGATGAAAACGTTACCCCCATGGATGATAGTCTTGGCGCAGAAGATTTTGGGCGATTTTCTTCGATGGTTCCAGGAGCAATGTTCACTCTCGGTACCAAAATTGCTGGGGATGAGCGTTTCGGGCATAATCCCCTTTTTGATATCGATGAAGATGCATTACCAATCGGGACTGCCATCCTGGTTGATGCGGCTCTCAGGTATCTGGGTGAAAAATAAAGTGGATTATTCATCGGCTGTTAGACCTGTGATGAATGTCTTAACGGAGGAACAAATTCAGCGCGTTCACGCATATTCTTTACAGATCCTGGCTGAAACAGGGATCAGGGTGGACTCGCAAAGTGCCCTTCAGATTTTTAATAAGGCACAAGGTGTAAAGGTGGATGGAGCCCGGGTCCGAATCCAACCAGAATTGGTGGAATGGGCAATTAATTCAGCTCCTCAAAGTATCGATATTTATTCACGTAAAAGAGATCTTTCCTTTAGTGTTGGAAAAGATTCTACAAGATTTGGGGTTGGGGTTACTAATCTTTTTTACCAGGAGCCTGATTCAGATGATGTGACGCCCTTTATGAGAAAGCATATGGGGATTGGGGCACGTTTGGGTGAATCTTTGGATGCCTTTGACCTTGTTTCGACAGTAGGTGTTTTAAGAGATGTGTCTCTGGAAGAGGCTGACCTATTAGGAACTTTGGAAATGACAGCCAATACCTATAAACCATTGGTTTTGCTTATCTCAGACCCTGGTCAGTTTGTACCGGTAATGGACCTTTTGGAACATCTCCTGGGTGACTTATCCGAAAAGCCGTGTGCCATTCCATACTTTAATCCTGTAACGCCATTGGTCATCAATCAAGACACTGGCGATAAAATGCTGGCTGCCATTGAAAGAGGGATACCCATAATTTATTCAAATTATGGAATGGCTGGGACAACCACACCAATTAATCCGGCTGGCATACTGGCTTTGTTGAATGCCGAGTTACTTTCTGGCCTTGTTCTTGGTCAATTGGCTAAGCCGGGGGCAGCGATCATTTTGGGTAGTTTGCCTGCATTTTTTGATATGAAAGTAATGATCGATTTTTTTGACCCACATACTTTATTGCTTAATGCAGCTTGTGGCGAAATGATGGCCTATTACCAAATTCCACATGCCGGTACATCAGGATCAGGATTTGGTTGGGGAATGGATCTACCTGCCTCTGGTATTTTGTGGTTGAATCATATCAGCGCTTGTCTTGGAAAAACCGGACTATCTCCATTTGTTGGTGGCAGCCTTTCTTCAAAAGCATTTTCGCCAAAAAATGTTGTTTATTCCAGCGATATAATAACGCAAGCAAGGCGCTTTACAAATGGGTTCTCATTGAATGATGAAACAGTTGGACTGGATGAGATATTGGATATCGGACCTGGAGGAAATTTTCTATCTACCAGATCTACGCGAATGAACTATAAAAGTGCATATTTTGAAAGTCAAATATTTCCACATTTAAGTTTTGAAAAATGGCAGGAAAATGGGCAACCAAAAGCAGAAAAATATTTAGTGGACAGAACCAGGAATGTAATTGAAGAAGCAAAATTTCCTGAAGACCATGATGATCTTATTGAGCAAGGTGAAGCATTTATTCGAACCATAAGGTGATCCTTAAATCGAATCATTTTATAAAAAATGTGTCATAATAAGGAATAACTTTTTAATTCACTCGAAAGGAGGAATATTGCAAGAAACGTCTATTGGGTCCGCTCTATTAAATTACATGAAATTGCCAAAAATAGGGAAAAGAGGAGAAAAATATGTTAAATAAACACACAACAACTAAATTGCTGGGATTAATAATTATTGCCAGCATGGTGCTGGCAGCCTGTGGAGGTGGGGGAACAACAGAAACAGAAGCCCCAAACACAGCTCCAACAGATGCCCCGGTAGTTCCTGCAGGCGAAAAGATCATCACAATCGCATGGACTCAAGAACCAAATACACTAAACCGTTCCTATTCAAGTATGTGGTATATGTCAGTATTGACAAATATCTACAGCTGCTGGCCCTGGAACTATGATGTTAATAATGAACCGTATCCATATTTACTGACTGAGCTGCCGACTATTTCGGATGATGGCCTGGTCGTTACAATGAAATTACGCAACGATATCACCTGGTCAGATGGAACTCCGATCACTTCAGATGATTTCGTTTTTACTCACGAAATGATCAATAGCCCTGCAAATTCAGTCGATTCGGCATATCCGTATGATCAGTTTGTTATTTCTGCGCCGGATGCCCAAACAGTGGTTATGACCTTTAGCGATGTATTCACATCCTGGCAGTCATCACTCTGGCAAGGGTCGATCATGCCCAAGCATATTCTACAACCAGTTTTTGATGCTGAAGGAACAATCGATGCAGCTGAATGGAATATGGCACCGACTGTCGGCTGCGGTCCATTCAATTTTGCAACCTGGGAATCGGGTAGCTACCTACGCTTTGATAAAAACCCGAATTATTGGGGACCTGCACCTAAATTGGATGCGATTGTCTTCCAATTCGTTCCTGATGACGCTGCACAAACTGCTGCACTGCTGGCAGGAGATGTTGATGCTGGCTACTGGCCACCATTTGAAGATATTCCAGCATTTCAAGATGCAGGCTTGAATATTGTTAACGTCCGGGCTGGTTATAATGAGGGCTGGTTCTTTAATTTACGCGATATGGCCTCCCCGGGTATAAAGGATCTGGTTGTTCGTAAGGCCATTGCCATGGGATTGAATCGCGAGGCGAACACTGATCTGCGCCTGGGTCTGGTTAAGGTCAACAAAACTCTCTGGGATGACCTACCTGCTTATGTAGATCCTTCCATAACTGCCTGGCCGTATGATCCTGAAGGTGCCAAAGCCCTTCTTCAAGAGAACGGCTATGTTGATTCCGATGGAGATGGTATTCGCGAAGACCTTGATGGAAATCCATTGACCATAACCTATGGGACAACAGACAAAACCGAACGCCAAAATTATCAGGCGTTAGCCCAGCAGCAGATGCTGGCCATTGGTATTGACCTGCAAACCTTCAGCTATGATGCCGATATTTTGTTTGCAGGCTATTCCGAAAGTGGTCCTGCAGCGATCGGAGATCTGGATATCATGGAGTGGTCAGACGGACCTTACTTCCCTGACCCGGATACTTCCTACTGGCTGTGCAGCGATCAACCATCGGATGAAAATCCTTATGGGTACAATTACTTCGTCTGTGATGAGGAATTAGATGCTCTCTTCCAGCAACAGATCGTAACTGGTGATCCAACCGCAAGGGAGCAAATTTTCTGGAAGATCTCCAAGCTTATGAATGAAAAGGTATATTATCTGGGAATCTGGGAAGATCCTGACATCTATGTAGTTAACCCACTGGTGACGGGTTATAATATTTCAGGTGTAACCCCCTTCCACAATGTCGTGGAGTGGGACTTTACCCAGTAATTAGATAGTAGTTTTACAACAATCCTGGCCGGGTGCCCAACACCATACCCGGCCAGGATAATTAAATCAGGAGTTAGGCGATGGTCAGATATATCATTAGACGTCTATTGCAATCAATTCCCTTGCTATTCATCATCAGCATTATGATCTTTGTTCTNCTCCAAAGTAGCGGTGATCCNTTGGCATCCATGGGAGGAAGACGGTTGACCCGTCCCGAAGACAGGGCTCGCCTGGCCCGCATCATGGGTTTGGATCAGCCAATTTATAAGCAGTATATTTTTCGCCAAAAAATGTTGTTTATTCCAGCGATATAATAACGCAAGCAAGGCGCTTTACAAATGGGTTCTCATTGAATGATGAAACAGTTGGACTGGATGAGATATTGGATATCGGACCTGGAGGAAATTTTCTATCTACCAGATCTACGCGAATGAACTATAAAAGTGCATATTTTGAAAGTCAAATATTTCCACATTTAAGTTTTGAAAAATGGCAGGAAAATGGGCAACCAAAAGCAGAAAAATATTTAGTGGACAGAACCAGGAATGTAATTGAAGAAGCAAAATTTCCTGAAGACCATGATGATCTTATTGAGCAAGGTGAAGCATTTATTCGAACCATAAGGTGATCCTTAAATCGAATCATTTTATAAAAAATGTGTCATAATAAGGAATAACTTTTTAATTCACTCGAAAGGAGGAATATTGCAAGAAACGTCTATTGGGTCCGCTCTATTAAATTACATGAAATTGCCAAAAATAGGGAAAAGAGGAGAAAAATATGTTAAATAAACACACAACAACTAAATTGCTGGGATTAATAATTATTGCCAGCATGGTGCTGGCAGCCTGTGGAGGTGGGGGAACAACAGAAACAGAAGCCCCAAACACAGCTCCAACAGATGCCCCGGTAGTTCCTGCAGGCGAAAAGATCATCACAATCGCATGGACTCAAGAACCAAATACACTAAACCGTTCCTATTCAAGTATGTGGTATATGTCAGTATTGACAAATATCTACAGCTGCTGGCCCTGGAACTATGATGTTAATAATGAACCGTATCCATATTTACTGACTGAGCTGCCGACTATTTCGGATGATGGCCTGGTCGTTACAATGAAATTACGCAACGATATCACCTGGTCAGATGGAACTCCGATCACTTCAGATGATTTCGTTTTTACTCACGAAATGATCAATAGCCCTGCAAATTCAGTCGATTCGGCATATCCGTATGATCAGTTTGTTATTTCTGCGCCGGATGCCCAAACAGTGGTTATGACCTTTAGCGATGTATTCACATCCTGGCAGTCATCACTCTGGCAAGGGTCGATCATGCCCAAGCATATTCTACAACCAGTTTTTGATGCTGAAGGAACAATCGATGCAGCTGAATGGAATATGGCACCGACTGTCGGCTGCGGTCCATTCAATTTTGCAACCTGGGAATCGGGTAGCTACCTACGCTTTGATAAAAACCCGAATTATTGGGGACCTGCACCTAAATTGGATGCGATTGTCTTCCAATTCGTTCCTGATGACGCTGCACAAACTGCTGCACTGCTGGCAGGAGATGTTGATGCTGGCTACTGGCCACCATTTGAAGATATTCCAGCATTTCAAGATGCAGGCTTGAATATTGTTAACGTCCGGGCTGGTTATAATGAGGGCTGGTTCTTTAATTTACGCGATATGGCCTCCCCGGGTATAAAGGATCTGGTTGTTCGTAAGGCCATTGCCATGGGATTGAATCGCGAGGCGAACACTGATCTGCGCCTGGGTCTGGTTAAGGTCAACAAAACTCTCTGGGATGACCTACCTGCTTATGTAGATCCTTCCATAACTGCCTGGCCGTATGATCCTGAAGGTGCCAAAGCCCTTCTTCAAGAGAACGGCTATGTTGATTCCGATGGAGATGGTATTCGCGAAGACCTTGATGGAAATCCATTGACCATAACCTATGGGACAACAGACAAAACCGAACGCCAAAATTATCAGGCGTTAGCCCAGCAGCAGATGCTGGCCATTGGTATTGACCTGCAAACCTTCAGCTATGATGCCGATATTTTGTTTGCAGGCTATTCCGAAAGTGGTCCTGCAGCGATCGGAGATCTGGATATCATGGAGTGGTCAGACGGACCTTACTTCCCTGACCCGGATACTTCCTACTGGCTGTGCAGCGATCAACCATCGGATGAAAATCCTTATGGGTACAATTACTTCGTCTGTGATGAGGAATTAGATGCTCTCTTCCAGCAACAGATCGTAACTGGTGATCCAACCGCAAGGGAGCAAATTTTCTGGAAGATCTCCAAGCTTATGAATGAAAAGGTATATTATCTGGGAATCTGGGAAGATCCTGACATCTATGTAGTTAACCCACTGGTGACGGGTTATAATATTTCAGGTGTAACCCCCTTCCACAATGTCGTGGAGTGGGACTTTACCCAGTAATTAGATAGTAGTTTTACAACAATCCTGGCCGGGTGCCCAACACCATACCCGGCCAGGATAATTAAATCAGGAGTTAGGCGATGGTCAGATATATCATTAGACGTCTATTGCAATCAATTCCCTTGCTATTCATCATCAGCATTATGATCTTTGTTCTACTCCAAAGTAGCGGTGATCCGTTGGCATCCATGGGAGGAAGACGGTTGACCCGTCCCGAAGACAGGGCTCGCCTGGCCCGCATCATGGGTTTGGATCAGCCAATTTATAAGCAGTATATTTATTGGCTGGTAGGGAATGATTGGGTGCAGGTTGATGTCGATAATGATGGGACTCCGGATACATATGGAACCAGAAAAGGTGTGATCCGGGGTGATTTTGGATTTTCACTTTTATCACGTGGAAAATTAGCTCTCGACCTGATATTGGAAAGATTACCAAATACACTGGTGCTAATGATCCCGGCTGAAATTATTATTCTATTTTTTTCTTTGGTGGTTGGCGTCTATTCTGCCTTACGCCAATATTCTCTTACCGACCAGGTGATCACGACTGCTTCTTTCATAGGGTATTCCATGCCAATTTTCTTTGTGGCTCTGGCTTCGATGTACTTGTTTGCCGTGAATTTTCGAAAATGGGGTCTTCCATATTTACCCACTGTTGGAATGTTTGACCCCAAGGTTGGCAAAACCTTTAGCCAGGTTGCGGTTCATATGATTCTGCCAATATTTAGTATGTCACTCGTCAGCATTTCAGGTTACAGCCGGTTTGTACGTTCGCAGATGTTGGAAGTCATCAGCCAGGATTATATTCGTACGGCTTATGCTAAAGGGCTTTCTGAAAGGATGGTTTTGATCGGACATGCTTTAAAAAATGCAGCCATACCATTTGTAACCCTGGTCGGTATTGATATCCCATTTTTATTAGGTGGAGCTGTAATTACTGAGACAATATTTGGATGGCCTGGAATGGGAAGATTATTTATTGATCATCTGACCCGATATGATACCCCAGTCGTGATGGGGATACTGATGTTGATTTCTCTGGCAGTTGTTTTCTTCCAGTTATTGACAGATATTGTGTATGGATGGCTTGATCCGCGCATTCGGTATAACTAGGACAGGCAGGTAGCTCATGGAACCCAATGTGAATCAAACAGGAATCCCTGTTATAACCGAAATTGAAAAACCACCACTGAGTTTAAGCCAGCTGGTTTTTCTGCGTTTCAAACGGCATAAAATGGCTGTTGCCGGTATATTCATCCTAATCGCTATGATAATTTACTCAATGGGGGGCACATTTTTCAAAACTGAAGCCTATTCGCTGGAAACCGATACTTCCATACGGTTGAATGGTCCATCATCCGAACATCCATTTGGAACCGATGCAGTAGGACGTGATATCCTGGCACGCACAATTTATGGTGGACAGATCTCCCTTCTGATCGGATTGATTGCCATGACCCTCGAAGTGATCGTTGGTGTTCTAATAGGTGCAATAGCAGGGTACTATGGCGGGATATTGGATAGTGTTTTGATGAGATTCACTGAAGCCATGCTTAATATTCCTCAAATTCCATTGCTGCTTGTTCTGGGAAAAATGTTGTCAGATAAAATCGCTCCTTTGTCAATTTTTGGGCGCCAATTCAGTGGTAGTGTAATTGTTATCATCGCTGTAATTGGATTGACCAGTTGGATGGGGCTGGCGCGTATTGTCCGGGCAAATTTTCTATCGTTACGCGAACAGGAATTTGTAACTGCTGCAAGATGTACAGGTACAAAGAACTGGTCCATAATTTTTGAACATATACTACCTAATACCATGGCTCCTATCATTGTTAGCGCAACATTAGCCGTGGCAAATGCAATAATAAGTGAAGCTTATGTGAGTTTTCTGGGTGTTGGTGTGATGCCTCCAACAGCCACATGGGGCAATATGTTAAATGGGGCTTATACATATATCGAATCTGCGCCCTGGTTGTGGATTTTCCCGGGTGGTTTTATTGTCTTGACCGTGCTTTCGATCAATTTTATCGGTGATGGCTTGCGAGATGCACTTGATCCACGCGCCTTGACCCAGTCAGAATAGGAGCGAAACGTGGAAGCATTACTGGAAGTAAAAAACTTAAAAGTTAATTTTCATACACTTGAAGGGGTTGTCCAGGCAGTTAATGGTGTCTCGTTTGTTGTAGAAGAAGGGAAAACATTGGGGATAGTTGGCGAAAGCGGATGTGGAAAAAGCGTCACAGTTCTCTCGGTTATGCGTCTTATCCCTGAACCTCCAGGAGAAATTTCCAGCGGAGAAGTCTTTTTTGAAGGAAAAGATCTTCTCAAATTGGATAAGAGTGCCATTCAGGATATTCGCGGTCAAAAAATCGCCATGATCTTCCAGGATCCTATGACTTCTTTAAATCCGGTTCTGACCATTGGAAAACAGATCAGTGAAGCAATTATTGTGCACCAGAATGTCAATAAAGAAGAAGCATTCAAGCAAACAGTTAACTTACTTGAACTTGTTGGAATTCCACAACCTGAGGCGAGATATAACGATTATCCGCATCAATTCTCTGGGGGGATGCGCCAACGTGTCATGATCGCCATGGGGCTCTCTTGTAATCCAGATTTATTGATTGCTGATGAACCGACCACGGCTTTGGATGTAACCATCCAGGCCCAGATAGTCGAGCTAACCAAAAAAATGCAGGAAAAATTTGGCATGTCAGTGATCTGGATCACTCATGATCTGGGTGTTGTGGCTGAGATCGCAGACAGGGTGATCGTTATGTATGCCGGTTACATTGTGGAAGAGGCCGATGTTTTTAAGATCTTTGAGAACCCTGTCCATCCATATACGCTTTCTTTATTAAAGTCATTGCCCCGTGTGGATAGTAGGCGATATGAACGCCTGGCGATTATCCCGGGATCTCCTCCAGACTGTATACAAATGCCAACCGGCTGCCCATTTATGCCTCGCTGTGGATTTGCAATTGATAGATGTGGAGTGGAAAATCCTCAGCTTGTAAATGTTGAAGATGATCATAAAGCAGCCTGCTGGGTTGAAGTTAAAAATGGGAGGGCTGAATGACCGATAAGAAGATCCTGGTTTCCGTAAAAGGTCTGAAAAAATATTTTCCCATTACACGCGGTATTTTAATCCAACGAGAAATTGGAGCAGTTAAAGCAGTTGACGATATTTCTTTTGAAATTTATAAGGGTGAAACCTTAGGATTGGTCGGCGAAAGTGGATGTGGAAAGACAACTACAGGGCGCACTATGTTGCAACTTTATCGGCCAACGTCAGGTGAGGTCTGGTTTGACGGAGTCGACCTGACCAAGATCAAAGGGCAAACAATGCGCCAGATGCGTCAAAAGATTCAGATGATCTTTCAAGATCCGTATGCATCATTGAATCCACGCTGGACGATTGCACGCATCGTTGGTGAATCATTGCGAGTTCACAAGATAATATCCGGAAAAACAGACCAGGATGACAGGATCAAACAATTGCTTGAATTGGTTCAATTAAATCCTACCCAATTAAATCGTTACCCGCACGAATTCTCCGGGGGGCAACGCCAGAGAATTGGAGTAGCCAGGGCGCTTGCTTCCAATCCGGATTTTATTGTATGTGATGAACCCATCTCTGCGTTGGACGTTTCCATCCAGGCGCAGGTAGTTAATCTATTGGAAGATTTGCAGAGCCAATTTGGCTTGACATACTTGTTCATTGCACATGATCTAAGTATGGTCAGACATATTTGTGACCGTGTGGCCGTAATGTATTTGGGAATAATCGTTGAGATCGGTCAGCGGGATGAGTTATATGATCATCCACTGCATCCTTATACGAAGGCTTTATTATCTGCCGTCCCAATTCCAGACCCTCGTGCGACCAGGGCCAGGCATCGCATAATTCTTGAAGGTGATGTCCCCAGTCCTGCGAATCCACCAAAAGGGTGTCGTTTTCATCCTCGCTGCCCGATCGCCGGTGAAGAATGCAAGACGATCGTTCCTGAGTGGAGGGAAGTGGCGCCAGATCATTGGGTGGCATGCCATAAAGTCTGAGATTCTGAAATTTATTTAATTTGAAATATTTCCCGCTTGGTATCTGGATAATATCTATCTGCGGGAGTTTGCCTTGCAAAAAAACTAAAATATTCTAATTTGTTGGGTTGAAAGATTGGTGAATAAGTACTCGTACGAATTATATATTGTACGAACTGGTTAATTGAAACAGAAATAAAATCTAAAATTTAATGGAGTAAAACAGAATGCACACGATTTTAAAAAGCGCAACCAAAGAAGTAAAGATCGGTATTGATCGACCATTTGTGATCATCGGTGAAAAAATTAATCCAACCGGTCACAAAAAATTGGCAGCTGCATTACAGGAAGGTAATTTTGATTATATTCGCTACCTGGTAGAAAGGCAGATCAGTTGGGGAGCGGAGGTCTTGGATATTAATGTAGGTGTTCCCGGGATGGATGAAGTTGCAATGATCCCGAGAGTAGTGGAGCTGGTGTCTTCCATCTGTGATGCACCTCTTTGCCTTGATTCCGGTAATCCGGATGTGTTAGCAGCAGGCCTGGCAGTTGCACCGGGGAAACCATTGGTCAACTCTGTCAGTGGCGAAGAAAAGCGTTTACAAAGTATCCTGCCGATTGTAAAAGATAGAGGTGCAGCAGTCATAGGTTTGACAATGGATGATAAAGGTATCCCTGCGACAGCAGAAGAACGTATGGCTGTGGCGGGAAAAATTCTAGAAAGGGCTGCCAAATTGGGTATTCCTGCTGAGGATGTGATCATTGACCCGCTTGTTTTGACAGTAGGTTCAGATAGCAATGCCGGCTTAATCACTCTGCAAACGATCGAATTGCTCCGACGGGAATTTGGGGTGAATGTGAACCTGGGTGCCAGCAATGTTTCCTTTGGTTTACCAGACCGATTAACCATCAATCAATCATTCCTGTCTCTTGCGATGCAGGTTGGTGCCACCTGTTCGATAACGGATGCGGTCAAGTTAGGTGCGACTATTAAAGCAACGGACCTTCTTCTTGCCAGAGATCAAAATTCATTGCGTTATCTCAAATATTACCGGGCAGCAGAAAAACTACGAACCAAAGATGCTGAACAGGCTGCAGTACACAAGCCTTAAGTATGAGTGATTTAAATTCCGTAAAAACGGAAAAATCTCACGAAGTAATTCTGCAACCCATCGGGAGACGAATAACAGTTCCTGAAGGTTCAACTGTTCTGGATGCTGCCCGGTTGGCTGGCGTGGAATTGGTGACTATTTGCGGTGGTGAAGGGGTTTGTGGAACCTGCAAGGTTCGCGTGATAGAAGGAAAATTATCAGAGATAAGCTTTAATGAAAAAAACGAGTTTTCTATTGAAGATTTGAAAAAGGGATTTCGATTGGCATGTCAGGCGGAAATCCTAAGCGATATGCGCATAGATATTCCGCCTGAATCATTTTCCACCCCTCAGCGATTGCAGGTGGAAGGTCAGGAGATCCCAACAGAATTAGATCCACTCGTAATAGGTATGGATGTAAATGTTCAGCCCGCCAATCTGAAGGATCTGCGTGCAGATCTGACCAGGCTGCGTGGGGCGCTCGCCGAAACAAGCCTGGCAGATTTTAAGATTAATATTAATGTGGCCGCAAAATTGTCATCACTTTTACGGTTTGGTAAAGGTGAGATTCGCCTGGTTTTTCGAGAAAAAGAACTGGTTTCAATTCTGCCATCAGGCAGCAAGATGGTGGGGTTGGCAGTGGATATTGGTACTACCAAACTTGCGGCTTACCTGGTTGATCTGGAAACCGGAGAAACGTTGGCAAAAGCAGGTGCGATGAACCCTCAAATAGCTTACGGAGAAGATGTTATCAGTCGAATTTCGTATGCAAATGAGAACCCGGATGGTGCAAAAACTCTACAATCCCGTCTTGTGGAAACCCTGAATAACCTGCTTGAGACTCTTACAAAAGAATTGAATATTAAACAGGATCAGATTGTGGAAGGCGTGATGGTGGGAAATACTGCCATGCACCATTTGTTCTCCGGGTTGCCAGTTAAACAGTTGGGGGAATCACCCTATGTGGCAGCAGTTGGAGAATCTCTGGAATTTATCGGCAGGGATATCGGATTGAATCTGGCTGCAGGTGCTTATGTTTACATGCCTCCAAATATTGCCGGGTATGTTGGCGCAGATCATATAGCCATGTTGTTGGGAGCGGATCTGTCCGATGTCACTCAAACGACCATTGCTCTTGATATTGGGACAAATACTGAGATCAGTCTATTTCATGCCGGGAAACACTACAGTTGTTCGTGTGCTTCGGGACCGGCTTTTGAGGGCGCGCATATCCAGGCCGGGATGCGTGCCGCACCGGGTGCGATTGAAAGGGTCCTAATTGATGGATTGGATATTAGAATTCAGACAATTGGTGATGAACCTGCAGTGGGCATTTGCGGATCTGGAATTCTGGATATTGTTGCCGAACTCATAAAAAATGACTTGCTAGACAGACGGGGGGTTTTAAAAGGCGATCACCCCAATTTGCATTTGGAAGAGAAAAACACTCATTTTGTGCTTGTCCCAACTGAAAAATCAGGTACGGAAAAGGATGTATCCGTCAGTCGCCAGGATATAAATGAGATCCAACTTGCCAAAGCCGCCATTCGGGCTGGCGTTGAAGTTCTTCTGACCGAAGCAGGCATCCAGGATGAAGAGATCCAAACCTTTATCGTGGCTGGAGCATTTGGAACCTATCTGGATATAGACAGTGCTGTTCAGATAGGTATGTTCCCGGATATTCCCCGCCAGCGCTTTCAACAAGTTGGGAATGCTGCCGGGGGTGGGGCACGTAAACTGCTTGTTTCGAAACATCAACGTCATTTGGCGGACGTCCTTGCAGGCAATGTCAATTACGTAGAATTAGCCACTCATCCGGATTTCATGAAGATCTATGTTAAAGCATTGACATTCGAATGAAAAGGGAATGTATTATTTTTTAATAAATTCATGAGCTATTCGTTTTGAATAATAAACTGTAGGAGATCCAAATGTCTCAAATATTTTTAGACAAATTAAGTTCTGGAAAAGTCCTGGTATCAGACGGCGCCACAGGAACTAACTTACAAAAAGTAGGTCTGGCTGCAGGGATGTCACCGGAAGTGTGGGTCATGGAGCAACCCCAGAAAATATTGGATCTCGAGAGTGCATTTGTGCGGGCTGGTTCAGATATCATCCTGACCTGTACTTTTGGAGGCACCCGCTTGCGACTTAAAGACGGAGACTATGTAAACAAGGTAGCAGAAGTGAATCACAAGGCGGTAGAATTGGCACGCCAGGCTACATCCGAAAGGTCGGGTATTCTTGTAGGTGGATCAATGGGTCCAGTTGGTGGATTGATCAAACCGTATGGCCCGCTGACAGTTGAAGAGGTAACGGCTGCTTATTCTGAGCAAGCCGCTGCACTGACCGAAGCTGGTGTTGATTTATTAGTGATTGAAACCCAGTTTTCGTTGGAGGAAGCTCTGGCGGCGTTAACAGCCGCTCGCCAGGCAGGCAATTTGCCAGTTGTTGTCAGTTTTAGCTATGATCGCGGGTTGCGCACTATGATGGGGGTTAAACCCACTCAAGTCGTAAATACCTTCCAACCGCTTGGAGTGGCCGCGATTGGAGCCAATTGTGGTACTTCGCTTGAAAATATGGAAATGCTCGTCAAGGAATATGCGGCATTAGCTCCCGATCTTCCGATCTGGGCCAAACCTAATGCTGGCATGCCAGAATTGAATGAGACTGGAGAGACAGTTTTCAAGATCACCCCGCAGGAGATGGGCGCAGCAACACAGCTAAATATTAACGGTGGTGCGAGAATCGTAGGTGGATGCTGTGGAAATACGCCTGAGCATCTGGCTGAAATTGCCAGGATTGCGAAGAATTAATTAAACTTATCCAATCTCCAAACCATTGTTCTATGCATGGAAAGTGTAAGCACTATTTTGCACTGAACCAATTTTTAGTGAAATAAATACAAGAAATCATCCTCAATTAAGTGGATGATTTCTTGTTAACTTAAATTCATTGGTTATGATGATCACTGACAAACTGAACCAGATCCGGGCTCATACCACGCACATAAGCAGGGTCTGCCTGTTCGGGTAGATGCATTTTGCCAGAATAGTCGATCAGGTGACCGGATTTTTCAGCTTTGGTTTCCAGGTAAAACCGGTTATATTCGTTGGGCTCCATAATATGGGGAATGCGTCCGTTGACAACAATGCCATAACAGGTCAGATTCTCAATTTTCTTTGGATTATTAGTGATCAATTGTATTGATTTGACCTTGAGCGACATGAGCATATGTGCAGCAACGCCATAATCGCGTTCATCATCCCGAAATCCAAGCGCCAGGTTTGCTTGAACAGTGTCATAACCATGTTCCTGTAAACCATAAGCACGAATTTTATTAACCAGACCTATGCCACGACCTTCCTGACGCATGTATAGCAGAATGCCTTTTTCCATTTTCCCTATCAGGGTCAGCGCAGATTCTAGTTGATCACGGCAGTCGCAGCGCAAAGAGCCAATCACATCCCCTGTCAGACATTCGGAATGAACGCGCACCGGGATATCCTCACCATCGGTGACATCTCCATGCACAATAGCCACGTGTTCTTTATTGTCCTTGTTGTTATAAAAGGCAAAAATATGAAAATCTCCAAAACGTGAAGGTAATTCAGCGATAGCTGCAATACTTACACACACGTGATCGGGTCCAAAACCATCACATTCATGGGCTTTGTTTTCATCCAAAAGTTCTTTTATTTTCATATGGGTTAATGTCATAATAATGCTCCAAATATACTTAAATTGATCGATTCAAATAATGAACCAGGATCCCACCTTCATCATCAAATTTTCTCACCGATTCCAGGCGAAGATCTAGTGCCTGTAATTTTGAAAAACCAGGACCATCTGCCAGGGTTGGGGCAGTTGACCCGGAAAAAATTTTCGGGGCCATATATACAATTAATTCATCTACCAAGTTTAAATTAAAAAATCCGGCAATAACAGTCCCGCCGCCTTCAACCATCAAGGTCCGGATGCCTTGATCGAAAAGTGATCGAAGTACATCCCGTAGATCAATTCTTTCATCGCAGCGGACAAATACCTGTGCGCCTGCTTTTTCGAGGAGATGAACTTGTTCTGGTGATGTTTTTTTTGTTGTGTAGATCAAACAGCGGGCGGGTCCTTTGGTTAAAAAATTTCCCTGCAGATCAAGGATTGCCTGGCTTACAATCGCTACTTTGACCGGGTTTTCTTCCAAACCTTGGGCTGCTCGCTTGGCTCGTAGATCCGCGGATTTAATCGTCAAAGATGGGTCTTCAGAGAGGAGTGTTTTTCCACCCACCAGAATTGCATCCACTGAGGCACGCAATTCATCTACGCGTTGTTTATCAGCCCTGGAGGAGATGATGGCACCTTTACGTTCGATCGTGTCCAGTTTGCCGTCAATGGTCATGGCGACATTAACGATTACATGAGGGCGGTTATTCATAATATCTATATTCTACTTTAATTGTCCGAATATTCTATTAATTATATATTTGAAATTGGTAAATTTTACAAACACAGGTCTTGGGTAGAATGACATGTAGTTTCGCATAGATGTTTGTTATGGAGATCATTCGATGCAGTTCATATTTGAATTATTTGTAATTTATTAGAATATCAAATTTTCAGATATTAATAAGCTCTCAGGGATGTTCCGTGTAGGTGGGTGAATGTGGGGGTGTTTTGCGGGCTTCTCCCGCAAAACACCCCCACATCTATCTTTTACCACGTTAATTCCCAAAGAACCCATTAATATCGGCAAGCATTCTGAGAAAACTTGGATATAATAAAAACATATATGAATACCGCCTGTATTGATGAAGCGAATCAAGCTATTTCAAATGCCGTAAAAGCGTTGCGTAGTGGTGATAAAAATTCAGCCAGACGATACGCAAGGAAGGCTGCTTCCCTTGCACCCAACCTGGAATATGCATGGCTTATACTGGCAGAGGTTTCAACCTTAAAAAGCCGTTCTGCGTACCTGGAACAAGCTATTCGTATCAATCCAGGGCGCGCTAGTTCTCGGGAAAATCTAAGCTTGACCCTCGAAAAAATTTATCATCCTGATAACCAGGAATCCTCACTCTCTTCTTCCCAAACAAAATCAATTGATCCTCCTAAAACCAGGAAAATTAAACCAATATATTCTGTGCCAATTATTTTGTTTAGCAGCATAATATTCGGGTTATTGCTATGGGGGTGGTTGGGGAATACAAGATCAGTCCTGGCAGCCATTTTACCCAGCCATCTAATAAGCGATTCGGGATCTCCGGAAACCTGGGGAGGCGTGAATATCCCTAAACCTTCTCAGACTCCGACAGCTACCGCGACGTTAACACCTATTCCAACGATGACTTCAACTCCAATTCCCACGGCAATGCCAACTCAAAAAATTCAAAAAACCAGTGATCCGGCTGTAATTAAAATTACAGGGGATATGTATATTGTCCAGGCTGGCGACACATTATTCAAAATTTCACAAAAATTAGGGGTCAGCTTGGATGATCTGGCTTCTGTGAATTCGATCAGCCCTCAAGCGATCATATACATAGGACAAAGCCTGGCTATCCCAAAACCGGGGTACGTTTCAATTTCCACTCCAATACCAGTTGTAACATTACCACCTGAGGCCAGTGAGAAATACATTCTTGTAGACATCTCGGAACAACACCTTTATGCCTATGAATCTGGTCTCCTTGTATATAGTTTCGTCGCATCTACCGGGATGAATAATGCTACTCGTGTCGGAGTTTTCAGTGTATTGGATAAAATTCCTAATGCTTATGGCGCAACCTGGAACATCTGGATGCCTAATTGGTTGGGTATTTATTGGGCGGGTACCCTGGAAAATGGGATACACGCGCTTCCAATTCTATCCAATGGATTGCGTTTATGGGATGGTTACCTTGGAACTCCTATTTCTTATGGTTGTGTTGTCCTGGGGGTTAATGAATCGCAGATGCTTTATGATTGGGTAACGGTCGGTACTCCTGTAGAAATCCAGTGGTAACGATTCCATTCTCCTGAAAATAAATTAATTTATTTACTTCCCTAGAAAATCACTACATTGGGTTCTGCTGTTATGCAAAAAACACATCGAAAAACAATGCTCAAAGCGATGTTCTCTGTGATTGTGTGGGGGGCTTCCTTTGTTGCCACAAAGGTAGCATTACAAGAAATTTCTCCCGTAACAGTAGTCTGGTTGCGTTTTGGAATGGGAGTGATAATTCTGGGCGGGATGGTTTGGTATCGAAAACAATTAAAAATTCCGAAAAAAGAAGATTGGCTTTATTTTGGGTTGCTCGGTTTCATGGGGATCACCTTTCATCAATGGTTGCAATCTACTGGTTTGGTCACGGCGCACGCTATATCTACAAGTTTGATTGTTGCCACCACTCCAATTTTTATGGCTCTGCTGGGCTGGTTATTCCTAAAGGAAAAATTAACCTGGTTTCAGATTCTTGGGATAAGTCTATCAACTTTCGGAGTGCTACTGGTTATCACAAAAGGTGATCTCGACGGCTTGTTTTCTGGCCACTTTGGAACCCCCGGGGATTTTATGATCTTGATGAGCGCGCCGAATTGGGCGATTTTCTCGATTTTATCCCGAAGGGGATTACAAAATTATTCTGCTGCAGGCATGATGTTTTATGTCATGAGTTTCGGTTGGCTATTTTCTTCAATTTTATTTATGAGCTCTGGAGAACTTTATCAAATTCAATCGTTAAGTTTAAATGGTTGGATGGCTATTTGTTTTTTGGGAGTATTTTGCTCGGGAATTGCATATATCTTTTGGTACGATGCATTGCAGACTCTTCCTGTGACCCAGACAGGAGCATTCCTTTATATTGAGCCTGTAGTCACTTTCATAGTAGCTGGATTGGTTTTAGGGGAAGAAATGGTGCTGGCGGCCTTTATTGGCGGAGTGATCATTTTGTGTGGTGTTTGGATGGTCAATCGAATGAAACNCGATTTAAAAAAGGCGAATCAATAAAATGAGGATTATTTAAAGATAAAGTATTATATGAAAATCGTATATTTAGTTGTGAAAGGGTTTGGTATCCTGCAATCCCCAATCTTCATTTCAATTTTTGAATAATACTCAGGTGAACTAAAAAGTTCAATTATCCCGAAAACCGAAAGTATTAGCAATATTCTGTATGATGGAAGCGTTTTCTGGAGAAATTTCCAGAAATTTAAATCCTGAATTAAAGAGGGTCGGGTCTATGTCCGCACGACACCATAAACTTTGCGCCGAAATTTCCATGAAAGGTATATCGGCTACTTCTTCGGATAACTCCAACTGAAAATTAAAATCCACACCAATAGGAACCGGATTTGGTGTGATAAGCATGGCACCTTGGGATGTTATATCAACCAGATTTCCAAATTGAACATGTGATTGAGTATCAAAAACTCGCGTGTAATATAATAAAAATATTCTCTTCTCGCTTCTTCGATCAATCATTTGAAGAACTCCTTTATTATAAAAAAACGATTATTGATCTATCCTTATACTACAAATTAAATTAGTATAGATGAAAAAATAATAATAAGACAACTAGCTTATCTTTAGCACCTTGGCTCCATGAATGTTCCTGTTTTTAAGTTCCATAAGCGCTTTATTAGCTTCTGATAGTGAAAAAATCTGAACATCGGGTTTTATGGAAGCCTTAGAAGCAAGATCCAGAAACTCAGTGATATCTGTTCGGGTGACATTTGCAACGCTTTTTATTTCTTTTTCCATCCACAAATGAGTTGGATATTCTAACTTCATTAACCAATCCTGGTCAGTATGTTCTTTGCGGATGGCGTTGATTACGAGGCGTCCACCAGGTTGTAAATTTTCCAGACCTTTAATGATCGGTTTCCAGGCAGGAGTTGTGTCAATTATGGAATGGATCAAGTATGGAGGTTTATCTTCAATATTCCCTGCCCAAGCTGCTCCTAATTTCAAAGCAAAACTTTGTTCTTTGGGGCTACGAGTGAATACAAATATGCTGGAATTTGGATAGGAATAAGTAACTAATTTTAAAACCAGATGGGCAGATGCCCCAAATCCGATCAAGCCAAGGGTTTCGCCATTCTCAATTCCAGTAAGATTCAGGGATCGGTAACCGATCGCGCCAGCACACAATAGGGGAGCTGCTTCAACATCTGAAATTAGATCAGGTATTGGAAAACAAAAAGCAGCTGGAACGATCATATATTCAGCATAGCCCCCATGCGCATCTCTGCCGGTTGCGATGAATTCTGAACAAAGGTTTTCCTTACCGCTCAGGCACATATCGCATTTACCACATGTAGAGTAGATCCAGCCTACTCCCACTCTACCTCCAGGATGCATGCCAGATACACCATCTCCTATTTCTTCGATTTTGCCAATTACCTGGTGNCCTGGAATGATCGGCAAAGANGGTGGGGGAGTTCTGCCCTCAATTTCATCCAATTCAGTATGGCATACCCCACAAGCTGATATTTTTAGCAATAATTCTCCCTTACCGGGCTTGGGGTTAGGAAGCTCGCTTAATTCGAGGGGAGCAGAATTATCCTGGAGATTGCTAAGTTTTTTTAATAACATAGCTTTCATTAATTTTCTCCTGAAAACAGTAACTATTAATTATTGTATCAATATTTTTGATTTTGGTTTTAAGGCTTTTGGCGTTTAAAAGGAATTATTTCATCGAGTGAAATCGCTTTGGTATTTGGTAATCCAATACTGGCGATTCTTTCTCCAATAGATAATCATATATGCTCTCAGATTTGCAAAGATTTTCTTTGGATTAAAAATTATTCGAATTTTGACAACTTTAATAAAATATCGTCCCACAGGTCAGCAAATTACTAATGCCTGCAGGACGAATTTCGGCAAAACTTCCATAAAACTGGCTGGAGATTAACCGCCTATTTCTACAGCCATAACATCGTAATAAGTACCCGCTCCAAATCCATCGAATAAAACATGGTCTCCTGGTTTCAATAGGGGAATCTGGCGTAGAAACGCGATCATGTTGGAGGCAGCACATACATTACCAAAATCACTTAATAACCAGGGCATTGGAAAATTAATTCCAATTTTTTGAAGATGCTTATGCTTAAGACTATTAATTTTAAAATTTGCATGGTGAGCAATAGCTACAGTCAGAGATTTCTCGGGAGTCCCCACCTTATGCATCAAAGCCTGATAGGAATTATAGACATCAGAAACAACCTGTACACCTGTGCGGACGAAAAGCTTGACCATGCCCATCATGCCTGACATGGCGATCGGGCTGTTATCTATTGGTTCGTGCATTAAACCAGCAACACGCATACCGCTGTTTATATCCTTGGAAATTTCGATCATGGACTTGCCGGGATTTCTTTCTCCGGAATGAGGGTAAAACATGCGCACGGTTAGCACGCCATCTTCATCGTAAGATTCATAATCTTTTCCAACCAAAAATTTAATGGATTCTCCGGGAATAATTCCTATTACGCCTGCTCCATTTCCAAATAGCTGAAGTGCATTCCTGTCTTGTGTTTTGCATATAAAGCGACTTAATCCTTCGATGCCTCCTACCAGGATCTTCTTCCCAAAAAGCTCTTGAGCAATGTTTATCTGTCCTGGAGAAACCAACTGAGGGTTCAGGCTCAAATTAAGCGCACCCATGGATCCATCACAAGCTTTGTGGACACTAACCTTTAATGCCGATTCAGGAATACCTGCCTGTCTGCTAATTTGGCAGACATAATCATCTGCAACAGGTCCGCTAATCCCTAACAAGACCCCTTCAATATCGGATGGATTCCAGCCATTGCTCTTTATTGCCTCTTTTAATATCCGGGCACCCACTTCCAATTCTAATTTCAGATGGTCAGCGTCGCTCAATAAAGGTATGTGGTGCCGGCTGGTAAATCCCAGATCAGTCAGATTCATTTTTTCTTCTTTTTGCACGGATTTATCCAACCAGTTTTCAATCAAGTTGATCAAATCTTCGTTATTAAAACTTTTTCCCCAGGAACCATATGCTCCTCCAATTCCTGATCTTGAATCAAACACGCTTTCCAATCCCAATGGAATTCCTTCGCCTACCGGGATGGTTTCAAGTTTTACATCAGGTCGATCAAAGAAGGAAGTACCCATTTCTATTGGGTTTCCAGATAATTTTTCACTGGACATAATAAGCTACTCCTAAATTCTTNATAAGTTTGCAGGGCACTGGTTGCTGATAACCGCTACAAACTTAAACCCCTGTATGGATAAAAGTTATCATTGTGATAACTCTCATAATTGTTTTACNTATACCTTTAGAAATCTAATTAGATTATTAANTGAATATTCATTTGTCTTCACGAGGAAAAATTAAACTTGCGCAGGTTAAATATACATGCTATAATATTTTTATTCCCTTAGTGAGTTTCAGCGACAAAACCTGTATGTTTGTTTTTTACCTGATTAACAGGTTGAAGATTAAATTGTGGAAATTTGCCCATTGACCTAATAAAAATTAATAAATAAGTCCGTAAGTGGGGACGTTTTTTGTTGTTTTCACCCATCATAACCAACCATAACCTATTTGATTCCATTGAGACAAAAAAATGAACATTCTTGAACTTGAAAGTAAGCCATTGGCAGATTTGCGTCAAATCGCCAAAGATTTTGACATTCAAAATTACAACAGACTTAAGAAAGAAGCGCTTATCTTAAAGATCCGCAAAGCGGATGCTGAACGGGAAGGACTCGAGATTAGAGGTGGCATCCTCGAGATCATGAACGAAGGTATCGGCTTTTTACGATCCGAACGCTACCAAATTGGGGAAGGGGATGTTTACGTCTCCCAGGCTCAATTAAGACGTTATGAATTGCGTAATGGCGACCTGATCATTGGTAATGTTCGCCCTCCTCGTGAATCTGAACGACATTATGGCTTGCTTAAGGTTGAAAGTGTAAATGGTTTAGACCCTGATGAAGCACGGAATCGCCCGGTTTTTGAATCACTAACTCCGATATTCCCTGACCAACGCTTTAATCTTGAAACCAGAGGCGATATCCTTTCAACACGGGTGATCAATTTAATTGTTCCAATTGGCCGTGGTCAACGAGGTTTGATCGTTTCCCCCCCTAAAGCAGGAAAAACCACCATCCTTAAAGATATTGCCAATGCAATTTCCATACAATATCCTGATGTGCATTTAATGGTTGCGCTGATAGGTGAACGCCCTGAAGAAGTAACGGATATGGACCGATCAGTGGACGCTGAAGTGATTGCTTCAACCTTTGATGAACCTGTTACAGCTCACGTACGAACCGCGGAAATTGCTCTGGACAGGGCCAAGCGATTGGTGGAAACAGGCAGGAATGTCGTCATTCTTATGGATTCGATCACGCGCCTGGCACGTGCTTATAACCTGGTTGTTAATCCGTCGGGTCGAACCCTTTCTGGTGGTATGGATCCATCAGCTTTATACCCACCTAAACGTTTCTTTGGCGCAGCCAGAAACATTGAAGGCGGGGGTTCACTCACGATTATTGCCACCTGCCTGGTGGATACCGGCTCACGTCTGGATGATGTAGTCTATGAAGAATTTAAGGGTACCGGTAACATGGAATTGCATCTCTCCAGAAAATTACAGGAGCGGCGAATATTTCCCGCAGTGGATATGGAACGTTCGTCAACCCGGCGTGAGGATCTATTGCTCGGACCAGACATCCTGCAGCGTGTTTATTTAATGCGACGTATGTACATCCAAATGGTTTCGCCTCCACCTCAAGGAGCTGGTATGGATGCGGCTGTGGCAACTGAAGCCTTGTTGCAACGCATAAGTAGGACCAAAGATAATCAAGAATTCCTGGAACGTTTAACAGAAGATCAATAATATGGAAAATAGTAAAAATAAAATTTCATCTTCGCAAACATTCAATATAATAAGTTGGGTCGTCACGGGGGTGGTTGTCATATCGTTAATAAGCTTTGGGTATATTAAATTCAAGGCTCCGAAAGCTCCCGGGATAATAATTCAAGCCACTACAATACCAACTGCTGAGCAGGTTGGAGAAGTGTCCTTACCTCAGATTTCAAACCCGTCCGGAAAAGTTCAAGCCATTGTTCGGCTTGTTTCCCTGAAGACAAATATCCCTGAACGCCCGCGCTACAATGAGATTGATCATAAAGTTGTCCGTGGTGATTCTGTTTTTGCAATTTCATCAGAATATAAAATCAATCCAGAGACTCTTCTGTGGGCAAATTATGATGTATTGGAAGATAGCCCGGATAGTCTTCGCCTGGGAATGGTGTTAAGAGTTCCACCAACGGATGGAGTTTATTATAAGTGGCAGGAGGGAGATACTTTGGACTCGGTTGCCACGAAGTTTAAGGCAAAACAAGATGATGTGATAAATTGGCCTGGAAATAACATCGACCTTGTTGATCCTGAACCAGAGGTAGGAACCTATGTGATGATTCCCGGTGGTTCTCGTGAATTTGTTCAATGGTTGATACCAACAGTTGCGCGCGGAAGTTCCGGAACTACTTCATTGAATTCGAGCGCTTGCGGTGGTGGTCCGGTGGGAAGTGGTGGTTTTGTTTGGCCGGCCGACAATCACTTCCTTTCTGGTAATGATTATTGGGGCGGTCACCTTGCAATTGATCTGGCTGCCGGGGAAGGGGCTCCTGTCTATGCGGCTGATAGTGGTGTGGTTACCATGGCAGCTGGTGGTTATAATGGAGGATACGGAAACGTTGTTATGATCGATCATGGAAATGGATATGTCAGTCTTTATGCTCACTTAAGCCAGATTAACGTAATCCGTTGCCAGGGAGTATATGTTGGGAATATGATTGGGCTGGCTGGCAATACAGGTAATTCATTCGGTTCCCACTTACACTTTGAAGTCCGCCAGGGAGGTGGTTTTATCAGTCCCTGGTACGTTTTACCTTGATGGTTCAAGAATTAAATTTATTATCACTAACTGCCGCCCTGAAAGACTTGCAATTGGGCGGTATTCGATATTACCCGACTATTGGTTCAACCAATGACCTGGCAATCAACTGGGCAGGGGATAATGCACCAGATATGAGTCTGGTGATCGCAGATGAGCAATCTTCCGGGCGTGGTAGAAATGGGCGAAAGTGGTATTCTCCAGCAGGTGAATCGCTTGCATTCAGTCTGATTTTGCGCCTGGAAAATAATGAAACTCGATCTATTGGTCTTTTTTCAGCTCTGGGAGCCCTGGCTGTTGTCCAGGCTATATTTGAAATTGATGCTGGTCTTGATCCTAAAATTAAATGGCCGAATGACATTCTCATAAATAACAAGAAGGTTTGTGGAATATTGACAGAAGCAGCGTGGAGTGGGGATAGGATTGAAAGTCTGGTGATCGGGATTGGTGTGAATGTCTTCCAAGGATCAATTCCGTCAGTGGATACCCTCAATTATCCTGCCACTTGCCTGGAAGATCTTACGTCGAGTAAAATTAATAGACTTGATCTTTTACATAAAATTTTAATAACCATTACGGAATGGCGGAAGCGCATTGATACAAGTTCTTTCATTGATGCCTGGCTGGAAAGGCTCGCTTTTCGCGGTGAAAAAGTATCTATCTGGTCAGAAAATTCCCAATCCAAGGATGGGATCATTTTAGGTTTGGCCTCGGACGGAAGCTTGTGCCTTCAAGATTCAAATGGCCAAAATTTCACTTGTTATTTTGGAGAAGTACATTTTAAGCCAATCTGCCTATGATATACTAGCGCAAATTGGTTTGCAAAGACGAGGTGCCGTATGTTGGATAATTTACGAGACCAAGAATCATCTCCATTATTTCAGGATGAAGATGACAATGAAAATAATGAAATTTTAGATTTAGATTTTAAAACCAAAAATAATAGAAAGATAAGGGGAAATTTCCTTGGTTTGAAATCCCAGCAACTTTTTATCCTGCTTGTATTGCTTTTAATGGTAGTTTTTTTGCTGGGCGCAATGTTCCTGTTGGTAACCGGCAAGATCGTTCCGCCATTTCTTTAGGGGATCATTCTTCCGGTTCAGCGAAAGTGATTTGTTGATCCGGTTCAATACCAGTATCATTATCAACCTCTACAGCGCCGACCTTTTGTAGCTCTGCACTCGATGTGCGGGCCAGTGAAACTACCCGATCACCTTCTTTTACTCCCATCAATTTTACCCCTCGCGTCGTTCTGCCTGCCAGCCGAAGATTTTTTACCTTCGCCCGAAGAACATGTCCATTAGCCGACATTATGGTTATTAAGTCTGATGTTTGAACCACTCTGGCAGAAGCGATTAATCCAATAATATTCAAGGATTTCTTGCTGGTGGTGGCAATGCCTTTGGCACCCCGTCCTCTGGATGGATAATTACTCAACTCTGTACGTTTTCCAAATCCCTTTGTTGTGACCACAAGTAGAGACCCTTCAGGTTCAACCACTTCCATGCTGGTGAGTTTATCTTGATCATTCAAGCGAATGCCTCTTACTCCTTGTCCTGTTCGCCCCATTGCGCGTAGTTTTTCTTCACTAAAGCGAAGCGCCTGCCCTTGCTCGGTGACAAGAATAATATCGTCTTTTCCGTTGGTTAGGCGTGCCCATCCCAATTCATCACCGTCAGCCAAATTTATGGAAATAATACCGGAAGGACGGACTGATGAAAGCACAGAAAGAGACATGCGTTTTACGCGACCTTTGGATGTGGCCAGGGTAATGAATTTCCCTTCTTCAAATTTTGGTACCGATACAGCAGCAGTAATGACCTCATTCGGGTCGAGAGAAAGGATGTTAACCAATGGAATTCCTTTATTTGTGCGGTCTGCATCTGGAATTTGATAAACTTTTTCTGCATAAACTTTTCCTCGATCAGAGAAGAAGAGCATGGTATCCAGTGTGTTGGCTGGAATGAGGTTGATCACCTCATCTTCCTGTTTGGTGGAATGTCCGGTGACACCTTTGCCTCCCACACCCTGGGATCGATAAGATGCAATTTGAACGCGTTTAATATAACCTCTCGCTGTCATGCTAACCAGGACAGCTTCGTCTGCAACTAGATCTTCCTCATTAAAATTTTCACTGGCCTCTATCGCAACGCGAGTGCGTCGTTCATCTCCAAATTTTTCAGTAATATCGATCATATCTTCCTGGATGATAGCCAGGATTTTTTTAGGATCGGCCAGCAGGTCTTCAAAGTAAGCAATTTGAACTTGGATTTGTTTATATTCTTCTTCAATTTTCTGCCGTTCCAAAGCAGCCAGTCTGCGTAATTGCATATCGAGAATGGCTTGTGCCTGGATATCCGAGAGGTTGAAGCGTGTGATCAATCTTTCTTTGGCAATTTCTGCGTCTGGAGATTTTCGAATGGTATCAATCACATCGTCCAGATTTGTAAGCGCAATCAATAAGCCTTCCAAAATGTGTGCCCGACGAAGGGCTTTGTCAAGGTCAAACTGGATGCGCCGGGTGATCACTTCCTGGCGATGTTGAATAAATAATAATAGAGATTTTTTTAATGGTAATGTGCGTGGCTGGTTATCCACCAACGCCAGCATACTGACTCCGAAAGTGGATTGTAAAGCAGTGTATTTAAATAACCGGTTAAGTACTTTCTTTGGTTGAGAATTTTTCTTCAGCTCAATAACGATATTCATACCTCTACGGTCGGATTCATCACGTAGGTCTGATATGGCATCGATTTTTCCAGAGCGTGCCAGATCAGCTATACGCTCGATTAAAGTTGTTTTGTTTACCTGATAAGGTATTTCGGTAATTACAATACGGTATCTGCCAGCTTTCATTTCTTCTATATGTGCTACACCACGCACAACGATTCGCCCCCTGCCAGTTCCATAAGCTTGTTCTATCCCCTCTTTTCCAACAATAATTCCTCCTGTTGGAAAATCTGGACCTGTAACAAATTTCATCAGATCTTCAACCGGAATATCATCTATGTTGTCATAATTGTCTATCATATAATTTATGGCAGCAGATAATTCCCTGAGATTATGTGGGGGAATGTTGGTAGCCATGCCAACGGCAATACCAGATGAACCATTGAGTAGTAGGTTGGGAAGTCTTGATGGGAGTACCTGAGGCTCTTGTAATGAACCATCAAAGTTATCGATGAAATTAACCGTATTCTTATCTATATCAGCCAACATTTCTTCAGCCATTTTAGCAAGGCGTGCTTCGGTATAGCGCATGGCCGCTGGAGAATCTCCATCAATTGAGCCAAAATTTCCTTGCCCATCTACAAGCATATAACGCATTGAAAAATCCTGAGCCATGCGTGCCATGGATTCGTATACAGCTGCATCCCCATGGGGATGATATTTACCCAATACTTCACCAACGATGCGGGCGGATTTTTTATAAGCAGTGTTGGAACGCATGCCCAATTCTTGCATCGCAAATAAAATGCGTCTATGGACAGGCTTTAAGCCATCGCGGGCATCGGGAAGTGCTCGGGCAACAATCACGCTCATAGCGTATTCGATATAAGCTGTACGCATTTGCTCGTCAATGTCAACCATCTGGACAGAACCGATGAATTCGTTTGCGGTGGACTGGCTGTTTTCAGATTCCATACTTGATTTCCTTTGAATATGACTTCTCAATAATTAGTTGAAAGGTAGGAAACGAAATTGAGCTTCTACCGGATTCACACCTACTATTAATTGAGATATCTAATTGAAGATTAAAAGTCGTGGAGAATCAGTTCTTCAACCACGACATAACCTACTAATTATACCTTAAGGTTGTTTCATAGAGCAAAAATGGACGGGNCTCAAAGATGAAATTAGTCAATAAAATTTCAAAGAAACAATTGTTGAAATTCGGTTAAAAACAGAAAGAGTTCATTTTACAGAACTCTTTCTGTTTATTGTTTAATTTTATTTTTTACTTTAATGGCTCTTCTTACCCAGTGGGCAGTCGAGTTTCAAGAGTGCGGTTTAATAGATCTTCTTGATCTTTATCTGCGTTTTTTGTTTTTCTTGTTTTCTGGCTTTTTTTACTTTCAGCCCGATCCAATGCTTGTTGCCACGCGATCTCAAAAACAGTTCGCTCAGGTTCGGATGGTTCAGTGGATGCAATAGCTTCATCTATAAAACTTGTATTCTTTGGTTTTCTTGATTGAGTTCTACGTGGTTCAGACTTCATTTCCACAGGATTTTCTTCAGGCTGAGGTTGAGTGGCTTTTATACTCAAACGAATTTGTTTCTTGCGTCGATTGACTTCCAACACCATGGCTTCAACTTCATCGCCTTCGTGCAAGATCTCGCCTGGTGATTTCACAAACCCATGAGTGATCTCACTAACGTGAACAAGCCCCGGGCGTTCTGCCCCGATTTCAATAAAAGCGCCATAGGATTCCAGACGGGTAACTTTTCCTTTGACAATCATATCGTTCTTGATCTCACGCCATTCAAGCCCCATGGGTTCAATCATGGTCAGTTCAATGCGATCATCTTTTACACGACGGACCCACACTTCAACTTCCTGCCCAATCTGGAGAACATCTTCCACACGGTTAACAGATTCAGCTTTCAATTGAGAAATGTGAATCACGCCAGGAAGATTCTGACCGACATCCACGATCGCCCCCGCCAATGTAGTTTTGATCACTTTTCCTGTTAGTTTTGTCTTTGATTGTATCGCGTTTTCAGACGCGGGGGTTTTTATAGTGTCCATTTCAGTTTCTCCATGTTCGAAAATTTGCCGAAGGTGGATTATACTTGATTAGAAGAATTCCGTCAAATA